>Ga0268386_10001460_pt1 | contig 16252 bp, 16 predicted proteins | sample RVTome_15_FD_200260 | JGI IMG/M metagenome (GOLD analysis project Ga0268386, IMG submission 200260) | Soil microbial communities from uranium-contaminated site in the Upper Colorado River Basin, Wyoming, United States - RVT150D86... ...
GGAGCGTGCTGGACGGTGGCGGCACGCCCGAACGTCTTGACGACGCGGGCGTGGTGGGCGGTCAACGCCACCTGCAGCCGGGCGCGCGCGGCCTCGAGCGCCATGCGGGAGCGGACCGGAACGGAGGGCAACACGACCGGCGGCCCGAAGACGACGTCGAGGCGTGAGCGCGGCCATGGCACGGCGGTGACGGTCGTGCCCCGCACGCCGGTGCCGAGCGAGATCACGGGGACGACCGGCGCCCCCGACCGCAGGGCGAACCAGGCCAGGCCGGGACGCACGTCGGTGAAGTCGCCCGGGCCGCGCCGGCCCTCCGGATAGACGACGAGCACACGGCCGGCGTCGAGAACGGCTGCAGAGCGGATCAGCGCGGTCCGGTCGGGGTGCGAGCGGTCGATCGGGATCTGACCGATCGACAGGAGGAACCACCCGAGCGGAGCGCGGAACATCTCCTTCTTGGTCAGGCAGTGGATCGGCCGAGGGGACGTGCCCATCAGCAGAGGCGCATCGAGGAACCCGGAGTGGTTCGGCGCGAGGATGACCGGTCCGCTCCTCGGAACCAGGTGAGCGTCATGGACCCGGACGGACCATCCCGCCCGCATCACCACGTATGCGCTCCGCCATCCCGCCGCCGCGCCTCGAGCGGTGGGCGCCGAGGTCCTCATTCCGGTGTCACCCGGACGCGTTTCTCCACCAGGTCGAGCACGGCGGCGACGGTCTGGTCGAGGCTGAGTTCCGACGAGTCGACCACGTCGACGCCGTCAGCCGCTGCGAGGAAGTGTGCGACGGCGGCGTCGTCGGCGTCGCGGCGCAGCACCTGGTCGCGGGTGGCCGCGAGAGCCGCGGCGTCGGCTGCCCCGTGAACGTCACGGGCCCGCCGGTGCAGGCGCGTGGTCTCGCTCGCAGTCAGGAGAACGCGTACCGGGGCGTCGGGAGCGACCACCGTGGTGATGTCGCGTCCTTCGATCACCACGCCGCCGGCCGCCGCGATGGCCCGCTGGCGGGCGACCAGCTCGGCCCGTACGCCGAGGTTGGTCGCAACCGCGCTCACCGCGGTCGAGATCCGGGTCTCGCGGATCGCATCGGCGACGTCGACGTCGCCGACCCGGACGGTGGGCCGTCGGGGGTCGGTGCCCACCTCCAGGGGGAGGTCACGTGCCAGTTCGGCGACCCGCGCCCGGTCGCCGAGCTCGACGCCCTGCTCGAGCGCCCACCAGGTCAGGGCCCGGTACATCGCACCGGTGTCCAGGTACCGCAGCCCGAGCGCCTCGGCCACGCGGCGCGCCACGGTGGACTTGCCCGATCCGGACGGCCCGTCGATCGCGACGACCAGGGACGACGGCGGCGGCACGGAGGCTCCTCGAGATGGACGGGTCGGGACGAGGGTAATGCTCAGCCGCGGACGCTCCAGCCGGCGGCCCGCAACGCGGCGGTGAGGGCGACGTCGGCACCGGGCCGGACGTCGAGCTCAACGGTCCCGACCGGCTGGCCCGGACTGTGCTCGATCCGGACGTCCTCGACGTTGACGCCGGCTCGGCCGGCATCGGCGAACAGGGCTGCCAGCTGTCCGGGCCGGTCGTCGACGACGACCGCGACCGTCGCGTAGTCCGTGGGCGGTGCGCCGTGCTTGCCGGGCAGTCGGCCGCGGCCGTCCACGCCGGAGCGCAGCAACCGGGTGAGGTCGTCGCGGCCGCCGACCGCAGCCGGGGACGCGAGTGCGGCCAACGCCCGGTCGAGGTCCGAGCGGAGGTCGGCCAGGACGTCGGCGACAGCGGCGGCGTTCGCCGCGAGGATCTCCGACCACAGCACCGGATCACCTGCCGCCACCCGGGTCACGTCGGAGACACCGGGACCGGCCAGGCGGATCTCGTGCTCGGGCGCCCCGGCGAGCCGGCCGGCGACGAGCGCGGCGACGAGATGCGGAGCATGCGAGACCAGGGCCACGGCCGCGTCGTGGTCGGCGGCGGGCATGGTGACCGGAACGGCGCCGACCAGCCGGGCGACGGCCAGGGCGCGGGTGACCGCGTGCGGGTCCGTGTTCTCGTCGGGGCAGAGCACCCAGGGCCGGCCGTCGAAGAGGTCGACCAGTGCCGACTCGGGGCCGGACACCTCGCGGCCCGCCATCGGGTGGCCGCCCACGTAGCGGCCGGGCTCGTTCGCGAGCGTCCGGACCTGCGCGGCCGGCAGGACCTTGACGCTGGCGACGTCGGTGGCGTACTCGGCCAGCCCGTGTCCGAGAACGTCGGCGACCACCGCGGCGGTGACGGCGGGAGGCACGGCGACGACGGCCAGGCCGGCGGGCGGGCCGACGCCACGCGGTATGCCCGCGCCCAGGTCGACCGCCCGGGCCAGCGCGTCGGCATCGGAGTCGTTGAGCCAGACCTCGACGCCGGCCCGGCGTAGGGCCAGGCCGAGGGACGTTCCCAGCAGGCCGGTGCCGACCACGAGAACCCCCTGATCCAGCGGCGGGCCCGTCAATCCGCCTCCCCGTCGCCGCGACGCAGGTCGGTTCTGAGCTCGCGGGCACCGTGCAGGTAGACGTGGCGGATCTCGGCGCGGGTCAGTGGGGTCTCGACGTGCGCCAGCAGGCGCACGATCCGCGGCATGGCGCCGACCACATCGAGTTCCTGTGCGCAGAGCAGCGGCACGTCGCTGATGCCGATCGCCCGGGCGGCGTACGCGGGGAACTCCGCGTGCAGGTCGGGTGTCGCCGTGAACAGGATGCTCACGAGCTCGTCGGTGGAGACGTCGTTGCGCGCAAGCACCTGTGTGACCAGCTCCGTGACCCGTTCGAGCACGTGTTCGCGCTCGTCGGCCTCGACCTGGGTGGCACCGCGGATCGCCCTCAGCGCCACTACAGCCCGACCTCGCGGTAGAGCCGCCCGACCTCGTCACGGGTCAGTGGCCGGGTCCGCCCGGGACGCAGGTCGCCGAGGGTGATCGACCCGATCGCCGTCCGGACCAGCCGCTGGACCGGATGGCCGACGGCGTCGAGCAGCCGTCGCACGACATGCTTGCGGCCCTCGTGCAGGACGAGCTCGACCATCACCCGCCCGCCGGACCGGCCGACCACGCGGAATCCGTCGACCGCGACGACGCCGTCGTCGAGCTCGACCCCGGCGCGCAACTGCCGGCCGACGCCGCGCGCCACCGGCCCGGACACCTCGGCCAGGTACGTCTTCGGCACGCGGAAGCTCGGGTGTGCGAGCCGGTGGGCGAGGTCGCCGTCGTTGGTCAGCAGGATCAGGCCCTCGGTCTCGGCGTCGAGCCGGCCGACGTGGAACAACCTCGTGCCCGCCCTGTCCTTGACGATGTCGCCGATGCTGGGCCGACCTCGCGGGTCGCTCATCGTGCTGACGACTCCAGGCGGCTTGTTCAGGGCGAGATGGACCAGCCCGGCCTCGTCGGTCGTGACCCGCAGGCCGTCGACCTTGATGACCGCCGTCGCCGGGTCGACCCGGACGCCCATCTCGCGGATCGGCCGCCCGTCGACCTCGACCCGCCCGGCCGCGATCAGCTCTTCGCAGGCGCGGCGGCTGCCGACGCCGGCGGCGGCAAGGACCTTCTGCAGGCGGACGCCGGACTCAGCCGGCACCGTCGACGTCCTCGACGTCGGGGAGGAACGGCGCCAGCGGCGGCAGCTCGTCGAGTGAGGACATGCCCAGACGCTCGAGGAAGTACGAGGACGTGCGGTACAGCGTTGCGCCGGTCGCCACGTCGACTCCTGCCTCCTCGACCAGTCCACGCGTGGTCAGGGTGCGCATGACGCCGTCGCAGTTGACGCCGCGGACCGCCGACACGCGCGAGCGGCTCACCGGCTGCCGGTAGGCGACGACCGCGAGCGTTTCGAGAGCGGCCTGGGTCAGCCGCGCCTGCTGGCCGTCGAGGACGAAGCGCTCGACCACAGGGGCACACCCGGCCCGGGTGTAGAGGCGCCATCCGCCCGCGACCTGACGCAGGTCGAAGCCACGCCCGGCGGCGGTGTAGTCGGCGGCCAGCTCCCGCAGGACCGCGGCCACCTCGGCACGTGGCCGCTCGAGCACCTGCGCCAGCATGACCTCCGCGACCGGCTCGTCGACCACGAGCAGGACCGCCTCGATCGCCGCCGAGAGGGTCGGCTCGTCCGGCCGGTCGGTAGGGTCGGGCGTCGGCAGGGCGCTCATCCCGCTCCGTTCTGATCTGCCGGCACGACCTGGCCCCACTGGTCGTACTCGTCGACTGACAGCTCGGCCGCGACGACGTCGCTGCCGGTCCACCGGACGGTCAGCTCGCCCAACGGGGCGAGCTGCTCGAAGGCGACGACCCGTTCGCGGTAGAGCTCGAGCAGGGCGAGGAACCGGGCGACGACGTGCAGCGTCGTCGGGCAGTCGGCGGACAGGGCGCGAAAGCTGGCACTGCGCGATCGCCGCAGCCGGTCCATCAGCACGGCCGCCTGCTCGCGGATGCTGACCCGCGGCTGGTGCAGATGAGCCGTCGCGATCGTGGGCGCCGGCCTGGGTTCCAGAGCCTTGGCCGCCATGGCGGCCAACTCCGTGGGGCCGAAGGCGAGCACGACCTCCGGAAGCAGCCGGGCGTAGCGTTCCTCGAGACCCACCGCACGGGGGAAACGCAACGCCTCGGCACCCATCCGGGCCGCGAAGACGGCCGCGACCTCCTTGTACGCCTTGTATTGCAGAAGCCGAGCGAAGAGCAGGTCGCGGGCCTCCAGGAGCGCGAGGTCGTCCTCGTCCTCGACCTCGCCGGCGGGCAACAGGCGGGCCGCCTTGAGGTCGAGCAGTGTCGCCGCCACGACGAGGAACTCGCTGGTCTGGTCGAGGTCCCACTCCGGGCCGGTCGACCTGATGTGCGCCACGAAGTCGTCGGTGACCCGCGAGAGGGCCACCTCGGTGATGTCGAGCCTGTGCTTGGCGATCAGGCTGAGCAGCAGGTCGAAGGGTCCTTCGAAGTTCTCCAGATGCACCTCGAAGTGGTCTGCCGGGGCCGGCGGCGAGGAGGCCGCCGGAGCGATCAGCTGCTGGACGGCACCTTGCGCCACCGCGCCAGCACCTCCCTGGCCAGCTGTCGGTAGGCGGCCGCTCCGGGTGACTCGGGCGCGAAGCTGGTGATGGGCAGCCCGGCCACCGTGGTCTCGGGAAAGCGGACGGTTCGGGAGACGACGGTATGGAAGACCCTGTCGCCGAACGCCTCGACCAGTCTGGTCAGCACCTCGCGACCGTGAACGGTCCGCGAGTCGTACATGGTGGCCAGCAGCCCCACGATCTCCAGCCGCGGATTGAGGCGGTCGCGGACCTTCTCGATCGTCTCCTGGAGCAGCGCCACCCCGCGCAGCGCGAAGTATTCGCACTCCAGCGGCACGATCACGCCGTCGGAGGCGGTGAGGGCGTTGACGGTCAGCATCCCCAACGACGGTTGGCAGTCGACGAGGACGACGTCGTACTCGGGGATGATCGGTTGAAGCGCCCGCGACAGCGCCTGTTCACGGGCGACCTCGCTGACCAGCTGGATCTCGGCCGCAGACAGGTCGATGTTGCTCGGGAGCAGGTCCATGCCGGCGACCGGGGTCTGCTGGACGATGTCTCCGGGCTTGACGCCGCGCTCCATCACCAGGTTGTAGACGGACAGGTCGAGGTCGTACGCGTCGACACCCAGTCCCACCGACAGCGCGCCCTGGGGGTCGAAGTCGACCAGGAGTACCCGTCGACCGTAGTCGGCCAGCGCGGCACCGAGATTGATCGTCGTGGTGGTCTTCCCGACGCCGCCCTTCTGGTTGCACATCGCGATGACGCGGGCGGGTCCGTGCCGCTTGAGGGGCACCGGATCGGGGAACTGCTTTCGGTGCCGCCCGGTGGGTCCGAGGTCGACTCCGGAATCAGCGCCCGTCCCGCCTCCGGCGAGCCCGTCCGCACCGCCGAACAACATGTCCGGGCCGCTGCTGCGGGTCGAGGGATGCACGAGCCGTCAGAGCTCCTCCACGACGAACTGACGCTGTCGGCTCGCGAGCCTACCTCGCGGCCGCCACGGCCCGGCGGCGCCGCGCCACGCCTCGGTGCGACCGGTGGTGTGGAGCGGCGTTCAGATCACTCGGGCGCGGCCTGCCGTCGGCGACCACCTGTGACCAGAACGACGGCGGGTCGTGCGATCGTGGGTCGCCGAGGACCGACGGCGTCGCGTCTCGTACTGGTGGCCGGTGGGTGCGGTCCAGGTGATGACGCCGTCGTCGTCGCGTCGCCAGCTCCAGCCGCCCTCGGTCGTGGCCCGGTGATGGTGGCGGCCGGTACACGGTGCTGCCGTAGTCCACCTACCGGGCGCGGGCGCGGGGGTGGGCGGCGGCATAGACCTCACGCAGGCGGTCGACGGTGACCAGGGTGTAGATCTGCGTGGTCGTGACCGAGGCGTGGCCGAGCAGCTCCTGGACGACCCGGACGTCGGCTCCGCCGTCGAGCAGATGGGTGGCGAACGAGTGCCGCAACGTGTGCGGCGAGATGTGGGTCGACAGGTGCGCCCGCCCGGCGACGGTCCGCAGCACCGTCCACGCGCTCTGGCGGGACAGCCGGCCCCCACGTGCGTTCAGGAACAGCGCCGGCGTGAACGGGCCGGAGACGGCCAGGTACGGCCGCGACCGCACCAGGTAGGCGTCGACCGCCTCTCGGGCATAGCTGCCCACGGGCACGACCCGCTGCTTGCCACCCTTGCCGCGGAGCAGGACGGTGCCGGCGTCGAGGTCGAGGTCGTCGCGATCGAGGCCCACCGCCTCGGAGATGCGCGATCCGGTGCCGTAGAGCAGCTCGAGCAACGCCCGGTCCCGCAGCGCCAACGGTGTCTCGTCTGCGGTCGCGGCGGCGAGGAGCAGTTCGACCTGGTCCAGCGAGATGGCCTTCGGCAGTCGCCGCGGCGGTGTCGGCGGCCGGACGGCACTGGCGGCGTCGGCCGGCACCATCGATTCCCGGTGCAGGAAGCGGTGCAGTCCGCGGACGGCCACCACCGTGCGGGCGGCCGAACTGGCGCCCAGCGGAGGATGGTCGGCGTCGCCTTCGCGCAGGCTGCGAAGGAACGCCGTCACGTCGCCCTCGCCGATCGCAGCCGGCTCCCTGACGTCTCGGGCGTCCAGGAACGCCGAGTAGCGACGAAGGTCGCGCCGGTACGACGCCAGCGTGTTTGCCGCCAGGCCCCGCTCCACGGCGAGGTGGTCCAGATAGCCCCTGACGGCCCGAGCCAGGGAGGTCTCGGCCACGCTCAGGCCAACAGGTCGGGCAGCTCGACCGCCTCCATGCCGTGCGCCTCGGCCACGGGTCCATAGGTCACCCGGCCGTCGTGGGTGTTCAGCCCCAGCGCAAGGGCCGGGTCCGCCCGCAGCGCGTCCATCCACCCACGGTCGGCGAGCTCGACCGCGTAGGGCAGCGTGACGTTCGTCAGGGCATAGGTCGAGGTGTGGGGAACTGCTCCGGGCATGTTGGCCACGCAGTAGAAGATCGAGTCGTGGACCCGGTAGGTCGGGTTGGCGTGCGTGGTGGGACGGGAGTCCTCGAAGCAGCCGCCCTGATCGATCGCGATGTCGACCAGGACGCTGCCTGGACGCATCCGGGCCACCAGGTCGTTGGAGACCAACGTCGGCGCCTTCGCGCCCGGGACGAGGACGGCTCCGATGACGAGGTCGGCGTCGAGCACGGCCTTCTCGACCTCGTACAGGTTGGACGTGATGGTCTGCGCGTGTCCCCGGTAGACACGGTCGACCTCGCGCAGGCGCGCGACGTTCTTGTCGAGGATCCAGACGTCTGCCTGCATGCCGAGGGCGATCTCCGAGGCGTTCATACCGGAGACCCCGGCGCCGATCACGACGACCTTGGCCGCCTTCACCCCGGGCACGCCTCCCATGAGCACGCCGCGACCCCCCTGGGCCCGCTCGAGAACGTGCGCGCCCACCTGGGTGGCCATCCGGCCCGCCACCTCGCTCATGGGCGCCAGGAGCGGGAGCGAGCCGTCGGGCAGTTGGACGGTCTCGTACGCGATGGACGTCACCCCCGCGTCGAGCAGGGCCTGGGTGCATTCGCGCGCCGCCGCCAGGTGCAGGTAGGTGAACAGCACCTGTCCGCGACGCATCCGGCCGTACTCCTCCGCCACCGGTTCCTTGACCTTGAGGACGAGCTCCGCTTCCCCCCACACGTCGTCGGCGGCGGCGAGGACGCGGGCACCGGCAGCCTTGTACTCGGCGTCGGAGATCGACGAGCCGACACCCGCGCCGTGCTGGACGACGACGTCATGACCGTGCCGGACCAGCTCGTGGACCCCCGCGGGAGTGATCGCGACGCGGTACTCGTGGTTCTTGACCTCGCTGGGAATGCCGATCAGCACGTCGATCGCGCCCCTTCGGGGAGTCCTGCCCGACGACGCTGTCGGGCAGTCGCCGGTTCCGGCGGCGGCGCCGAGTCTAGGTCACCCGGTCCGGGAGGCTGGCCCTGATCGCTTCGACGATCTCGGGTGCCTCGGGGTCGGTACGGGTCCGGAACCGCGCCACGACCGAACCCGCCGGATCGACCAGGAACTTCTCGAAGTTCCACTGCACGTCCCCCGCCCGGCCGTCGGCGTCGGGCGTCTCGACCAGTTCCGCGTAGAGCGGATGCCGGCCCGGTCCGTTGACGGGAACCCACCACCGAGAACCCGTCACCGGCGAACCGCTCGTGCAGCCGCTCCAGCCCTGCGTACTGCGGGGTGAGCCCGCACCGGGACGCGACATTGACGATCACCAGGGTGGTTCGGGCCGGCAATGTGGCCGGAGCACCGACCAGTGTCCGCAGCGGGATGTGGTGCACGCTCACGTTCCGATGATGCCTCGGAGGCCGGACACGCCCGGGCCGGGGTGGCTCCAAGGGCATCCCGTGCGATAGACCCGCATCGTGCGCATTTACGCCGACCAGCCGGGACACCGCCTCCGCCAGATCGTCGCCGACGTGCTCGGCCTCGTGTGGTGCATCCTCGCCGTGCTCGGCGGCAAGGCCGTCTATGACCTCATCGACACGCTCGCCGGCCCGGGCCGGCTGCTGGAGGACGCCGGCGACGGCATGAGGGACAACCTGTCCGGTGCGGGCGACAACCTCTCGGACATCCCCCTGGTCGGCGGCGCCATCTCGGCCCCGTTCGAGGGGGCCGCCGGCGCGGCCGCCAACATCGCGGGTGCCGGCCAGACGTTGCAGGACGTCGTCGGCACCGTCGCGACCCTGGCCGGGGTCGCGACGGCCGGCTTCCTCATCCTGCTGGCGGTCATGTTCTGGATCCTGCCGCGGCTGTTCTGGGTTCGGCGGGCCGAGGCCGCGCGCATGGTGCTCTCGGACCCGGACGGGGTCGAGCTGCTCGCCCTGCGGGCGCTGGCGACCCGCAAGCTGTCGCGCCTGGCCAGGATCGGTGACGGCCTGCTGCCCGCGTGGCGGCGTGGCGACCCCGAGATCGTTCAGGCGCTGGCCGAGCTGGAGATGGGACGCCTCGGCATCCGGATGCCGCCGCGCCTGCCGGCGCCACCGGCGCCACCGCCGGCGATCACGGCCGAGTGACGATCACCCGGCCTGGGCGTCGCGCGCGGCCCACGGGGCGTCCGCCGGCCGGAGCGCGTCGTAACCGCCACGGGAGCGGGCGCTCCACGCCGCCAGAACGCCGGAGACGAGGATCGGGTTGTGCAGCCGCCCGGCGAGTACGGCGTCGACGACGTCGGCCAGCGGTGCCCACGAGACGGGCATGTCCGCCTCCTCGTGGACGCCGACGTGCCGGTCGACGTCGGCGACCGCCGTGAGGCCGCGGGCCAGGAAGATTCGCGTGGACTCGGTCGTCATGCCGGGCGAGGTGAAGAGGTCGACCAGCACGCGCCACTCGTCTGCGCGCACGTGGCCCTCCTCGTGGAGCTCGCGCGCCGCCGCGAGGTGATAGGGCTCGCCCGGCACGTCCAGCAAACCGGCCGGCACCTCGAGCAACCGGTGTCCGACCGGATGCCGGTACTGGGAGACCAGCAGGACGCGCTCGTCGTCGTCGAGGGCGACCACGCCGACCGCTCCGGGGTGTATCACCACGTCGCGGACGAACTCGGCGCCGTCGGCGGGAGAGCGGAGACGGTCCTGCCGGACCGAGATCACTCGTGCGGTGTCCAGCACCGTCTCGGATGCCGACACGGGCCAGCGCTCCGGGCGATCGGCGAGCTGCGGCGGGGATGCTGCCCCGAGTGTCACCGCGTCGCCCCGACCTCGGCCGGGATCTCCTCGTCGAGCGAGGGCGCCGGCTCCACCTCGACCGGCAGCCGGGTCTCCTGTTGACGCGCGACGGCGACCGCGATCAGGCCGGCGAACAACGGGTGCGCCCGCGTCGGCCGGGACTTGAGCTCGGGGTGCGCCTGGGTGCCGATGAAGAACGGGTGCACGTCGCGCGGCAGTTCGACGAACTCGACCAGGCGGCCGTCGGGAGAGAGCCCGGAGAAGACCATCCCGGCGGCCGTCAGCCGCTCGCGGTAGGCGTTGTTGACCTCGTAGCGGTGCCGGTGCCGTTCGTCGACGTGGTCGGACCGGTAGAGCGTGCGGGCGAGGGTGCCTGCCTGCAGCGATGCCGGGTACGACCCCAACCGCATGGTGCCGCCCAGGTCGCCCGCACCGGCGACGATGTCCTTCTGGTCCTCCATGGTGGCGATGACCGGGTGCGTCGACTCGGGTGCGAACTCGGCCGAGTTGGCGTCGGCCAGACCGGCGACGTTCCGCGCGTACTCGATGACCATGCACTGCAGGCCGAGACAGAGGCCGAGGACCGGCACCCCGTGCTCGCGGGCGTAGGTGATCGCACCCACCTTTCCCTCGATCCCCCGTACCCCGAACCCACCGGGGACGCACACGGCGTCGACGTCGTGCAGATGGGCCGCCGCGCCCTCGGCCGTCTCGCACTCGTCGGACGGTACCCACCGCACCCGGACGCGTGCGTCGTTGGCGAAGCCGCCGGCGCGCAGCGCCTCCGTCACCGACAGGTAGGCATCGGGCAGGTCGATGTACTTGCCGACCAGGGCCACGGTGACCTCGTAGCGGGGATGGTGAACCCGGCGGAGCAACTCGTCCCACGCGGTCCAGTCGACGTCGCGGAAGGAGAGTCCGAGCCGTCGCACGACGTAGGCGTCGAGGCCCTCGGCGTGCAGCACCTTGGGAATGTCGTACATCGACGGCGCGTCGACGGCTGCCACCACCGCTTCGGTGTCGACGTCGCAGGTCAGTGCGATCTTCTTCTTCATGCCCGGCGGGATCGGCCGGTCGGACCGGCAGACGATGGCGTCGGGCTGGATGCCGACCTGTCGCAGCGCGGCCACGGAGTGCTGGGTGGGCTTGGTCTTGAGCTCGCCCGACGGCGCGATGAACGGCACCAGCGACACGTGCAGGAAGAAGCAGCGGTCGCGGCCGATCTCGTGGCGGACCTGGCGCGCTGCTTCGAGGAACGGCAGCGACTCGATGTCGCCGACCGTGCCGCCGATCTCGTGGATCACCACGTCGACATCCGGTCCACCCAGCCCCAGCATGCGGTCCCGGATCTCGTTGGTGATGTGCGGGATGACCTGGACGGTGTCGCCGAGGTACTCGCCGCGCCGCTCCTTGGCGATGACGGTCGAGTAGATCTGCCCGGTGGTCACGTTCGCCCAGCGGTTGAGGTCGCGGTCGAGGAACCGCTCGTAGTGTCCGATGTCGAGATCGGTCTCGGCGCCGTCCTCGGTGACGAAGACTTCCCCGTGCTGGAACGGGTTCATGGTCCCGGGGTCGACGTTGAGGTACGGGTCGAGCTTCTGCATGGTGACGCGCAGGCCGCGGGCGCTGAGGAGGTTGCCGAGACTGGAGGCGGTGAGGCCCTTGCCGAGCGAGGAGGCGACGCCCCCGGTGACGAACAGATGTGTTGTCTGCGCCAATGGGGGGCTCCCGTGGTATCGGTCCGACCGGTGGTCCACGGAGTTCCAGCCTAACATCTAGGGCCCGGCGAACTCGCGGTACACGCTGACGACCTGGCGGGCGACGTCGTCCTCGTCCGGCCAGCTCGCGGCCCGTGCAAGCCCGCGCCCGGCCACCTCACGCCGACGCTCGTCGTCTTCCAGAAGCCGGACGACCTCACGGGCGACCGCCTCGGCGTCGCCGGCCGGGACCAGGACCGCGGCGTCGCCCACCAGCTCCGGCACGCCACCGACCGCGGTGGCGACGACCGCCACGCCGGCACGCATCGCTTCCTGGACCACCAGCGCGCGCGCCTCCCAGGTCGAGGTGAGCACGTAGAGGTCCGCCGCCGCGAGCAGGTCGGGTACGTCCTCACGATGGCCGAGCAGGCGGACCGCCAGACCGCGGCCGTCGATGACCCGCTGCAGCCGGTCCTGCTCCGGTCCGGAACCGGCCACCACGACGAGTGGCTGTGGCTCGCGCCGCCCCCAGCCGGCCACCGCGTCCAGCAGCGTGTCGTAGTCCTTCTGCGCCGCCAGCCGGCCGACGGCGAGCACGAGAGGGCGGCCCACGGCGCCGAGCCGCGCGCGCACCTCGGTCCGGTCGCGCTCCGACGGTGGCATCGCCGGTGCCGCGACGGGTGCCAGCCGGGCGTCCGGCGCGCCCAGCCGCCGGGCCCGCTCCACCAGGTCGGACGAGGCGCCCAGCGTGACGTCGGCACGACGGGCGGCGAGGGCTTCGAGGGTCAGCAGAAGGCGCCCCCGGACGCCGCCGGCCACAACGGCGTTGTGCCAGGTGGCAACGAAGGGCGTGCGACCCGGGCGCCGCCGGCCGAGAGCGAGCCCCGCCAGCGCCGCGGAACGCAGCCCGTGCGCGTGGACGACGTCGGCACGGGATGACGCGGTGCGGAGTCTGCCGACCGCGGCGGCGTCCGCGCGGGGGCGCGGCCCGGTGGCGATCTCGACCGGGACGAACGCCGAGCCCTCGGCGCGGAAGGCGAACCGTCGCTCCGTCTCCTCGGGGCAGAGAACCGTGACGTCGACACCGAGGCCGGGCAGGCGTCGCACCAGCGACAGGACGTGCGTGCCGACGCCTCCCGTGCTCGTCGCGAGCACGATCGCGGCCTTCATCGCCGCATCAGCGCGCGAAGGTCACGGCGATCGACGACCGCGACGACGCCGCCGAAGACGAGTGCACCCACCGCCGCGGACAGTGCGCCCACTGCGACGGTCGCCCATGTGCCACCGCCGTCGAGCGCACCTGCCACGACCCAGCCGACGGCGCCGCCGCACGCGGCGCCACCGACCGCCGCGAGGCCGGACCTGGCCAGCGGCCGCCAACCGGCCCGGGCCGACCCTGGGCGCACGGCGAGGAGCAACATCACCGCGGCGACGGTCATGCCGACGGTGTGTGCCAGCCCGACCGCCGCGACCACCCAGCCCTGCGGCGCGAGCCCGGTCAGGACGATCGCCACGAGGACCACCGTGAGCCAGCCTGCCGCAGAGGCGACGCCGACGCTGCGTACGCGTCCGGACGCCAGCAGCGCTCGGTTGAGGTGGTAGACGAGGCAGAAGCCGAACAGCCCGGGCGCGAACGCCACCAGGGCGCGTGCCATCTCCTCGGCGGGCACGGTGCCGTGGCCTCCGATGATCGCGAAGAAACGCGCGATCGGCCACGCGGCGGCGACCAGCGCCGTCGCACCCAGGCCGGCAGCTACCACGACGGCACGCGTGGACGTCAGCGTTGCCCGCGCCCACTGTGCCATCTCCCCCCGGCTCGCCTGGGTCGCCAGCGCCGGGAACGTGCTGGTCGCGATCGGCACGGCGAGCACGGCGAAGGGCAACAGGTACACCATCCAGGTGTTCTGGAACGTGACGATGCGGCCCTCACCGCCCTGCTCGTTCACCACCGGGATGAGCACGAACATGGCGATCTGCTGGGCGGCCACCATCGTCGCCCCGGCCGCCGCCAGACGCGCCGCGGTGCGGCCGCGCCCGGACGGGAACCGCAGCCTGGGAACGGCGCGGATGCCGAGGAAGTGCAGCGGGACGAGCGTGGTGAGCGCCAGCGCAGCGGCACCGAGGACGGTTCCCACCGAGAGCAGGAGCTCGGCTGAGCGCGGCACCGACGAGAGGTCGGACCGGTCGCCGGCGAACGACGCCGCGAACACCAGGTACGTGCCCGCCACGACCACGCTCGACAGGATCGGCGCGACGGCCGGAGCCAGGAACCGACGGTGGGCCTGCAGCACGCCCGCGGTCACGGCCGCGACGCCGTAGAGCGGGATCTGGATCACGAGGACCCGCAGCATCCGCTCGGCCATGAGCTGTGTCTGCGCACCGCCCTCTCCCTGCAACATGTAGCCCGTGATCGGCCCCGCCAGCATCGCGGCGACCGCGGCCACCGGCACCAGCACGAGCAGGGCCCACCCGACCAGCGCCCCGGCGGTCTCACGGACGTCGTCGCGGTCGGCCCGGTCGACCGCGGCGACGACCAAAGGCACGACGACTCCGGCGAGAGCTCCGCCGGCCACCACCTCGAACAGGATCGCCGGGACGAAGTTGGACGTCGTGTACACGGTGCCCAGCGCGGTGTCACCGACCGTGCCCTGGTAGACCAACTGCCGCCCGAACCCGACGAACCTCGCGACCAGGCTGGCGACACCGATCAGGGCGGCCCCGCCGGCGATGCCGGCCGCCGCCCCCAGGGCGAACTTGCCGTGGCGGCTCATGGCCGGGTTACTGCCGGCGCCCGAGGTGGTCCAGCTCGCGCAGAATGGGCGTGCGCTCGATGACCCGGGTGAAGCTCACCTTCTCGCTGGCGAGCGTCAGCGCCGTCACGACGCCGAGGTGCACCAGCCGCGCAGTACGTCCCTCACTCGCCACCAGCGCCAGGCCGAGTGCAGCGCCGAGCGCGTTGGCGCCGGCGTCGCCCAGCATCGTGCGTTCGGCGAGGTCGTCGTGGAGAACGGCGGCTCCGGCCCCGACCGCGGCCGCCGCAACCCCGCCGGCCGGTGCGGTCAGGGCGAGGGGAGCATGCAGGACGACGGCCTTGAGCGCACGGCCCGGACGCAGGTCGAGAAGGTTGAGCAGGTTGGCGTGCCCGGCGACGGCGGCCCCGCCGACGACGGCGTCGACGGGGTTGTCGCTCACGGCCGCGGCTCCGGCGACGCCGGCCATGCCGATGACCGCGACCTTCACCGCGCCGCTGGTGACCTCACCGCGACGCAGCGCCGACAGATGTCCGCGCAGCCCCTTGCTGGCCGACGACCCGGCCAGGTCGTCGTAGAGGCCGACTGCCCCGACCGCGCCGGCGACGAGAGCTCCCGCACCTCGCACCCGCCGGGACGCTCCCGGGGCCAGAGCTGCGCCCACGGCGGCTCCGAGCGTCACGGCCGGTCCGGCAGCCAGCGAGACGGTGTGGCCACGATGGTTGACCCGCTCCCACTGCCGGGCACCGCCGGGTGGGTCGCCGTGCAGCCGCCGCTGCGCGGCCCAGGCCACGCCGGCGGCGACCGCGCCCGCAGCCGCGGTGCCGACGGTTCGCTGCCACCCACTGCTCACGGCGAGCTCTCCCCCTCGCCCGTCGGCTGGTCGGAGGGCTCAGACGGCTCGGACGGCTCGGCAGGTTCGGCCAAGACGTCGGGCGGCAGGGGGCCGTCGGTCGTGCCGACCTTCCCGTAACTGCCGCTCCCGCCCTGCTCCTGTTCGACGGCGGCGAGCACGACGGTGACCTGGCCCGATGCGAGGTCGACGGAGTCGACGGTCGAGACCGCTTCGGACACGTCGGTGTCGGTGCGGATCGCGGTCAGCAGACCGTCGTCACCGGACGAGGACGGCCCGCCGCCCACCACGCTCCCTGCGCCGGCGGCATCCAGGTGGGACACCAGCCCGCGGAGGACGCCGTTGCGCCGGTCGACGTCGTCCTCCGGTGGCGGCCCCGCGACCACCACCGCGAGGGTTGCCTCGACGAGGGGTTCGTTGTCGGAGGTCGGCTCGATCGTGACCAGCCCGAGCTCTTCGGCGCCGAAGCCGGCCGTGACCGCATCGTCGACAGTGCCTTCCTCGCCGGTCGCCGCGAGCAGTGCACCGGCCAGGACGGCGGCAGCACGGTCGTAGCCGTCGGTGTCCTCGGGCAACGTGGTTCCGGAACTCACCAACTGCGCGGCGAGCTCGTCGAGCACCGCCTCGGACTCGGCGTCGGTCCAGGCCGGCTGGATGGCAACCGTTGCCTCGACGGTGGCGCCGGCCGTCTCCAGGGTGTCGCGCACGCCGCTGACCACGGCGTCGTCGGCACCGGGCATCGTGACCAGCAGGACGTCGCGG
>Ga0268386_10001462_pt1 | contig 16249 bp, 17 predicted proteins | sample RVTome_15_FD_200260 | JGI IMG/M metagenome (GOLD analysis project Ga0268386, IMG submission 200260) | Soil microbial communities from uranium-contaminated site in the Upper Colorado River Basin, Wyoming, United States - RVT150D86... ...
TGCGGTCGGTAGAATCGCCCCTGCCCAAAGACGGGGCTGTAGCTCAGCTCGGCAGAGCACCTCGTTCGCAACGAGGGGGCCGCGGGTTCAAATCCCGCCAGCTCCACCAAAACGCCCTGGTCAGGGCGAGTTCGAAGGCTCCCATTCGCGCCATTCGCTCAGTTCTCGCACGTGCGGCTCCACAGGCGGTCCACACGATGGAGCCTTGAAGCACCTCATTTCCTGCGAGGGGGTCAGGCGGCGATAAGGCGACGCCCTAGGGGTCTTGGCTCCGTAGAACGCATTTTGCGGAACCAGAGCTTGTCAAGAGCGACCCCACATTCGCCGCCTGCGTCCGTCATCTCCATCAACCTCTTGGGCAGGCGCGGTCGTCTGTCGCGTAGCGTTGGTCGCTCCCCGACATCGAAGTCGGGTGTGAAGGCATCCATCAGCATGCAGTCCGACGGCCGTAGATCGAACCGCGTGTAGCCGACGGCATCCCGCGCGCGGCGACCTCCGAGTACCGTGGAGTCCGCGCGGGGTCGTCGCTCGTCAGCGGCTTGGGACTCTGACAGCCTTCGAAGGAGTTCCCGATGAGCGAGTCAACGGGCGGATCAGACTGGATCTCCGCGGCCGAGTTCCACCGGGCGCCGGGCGTCTCCGACTGGCGGGTCACAGGCACAGGCCCGCAGGCTGTCTTCACCGCGACCTCCCTCTCCCACGCGGCAGACCTCATCGCCCCGGTCGTCGCCGCCGCTGAACAATTCGGCATACTGCCCGACGTCGACGTGCGTCCCGAGGGAGTCGTCGTGCGCATCCCGTACCGCAGCCCGGATGGCATCCCCGCGGCCGCCGTGGAGTTCGCGGCGGCCGTGTCCCGGGCAGCCGCCGAGCTACTGCTGACCCCCGATCCTTCGCTTGCGCAGTCGATCGGCATCTACGTCGCCCAGCATTCCCGGGCCGACGTGCGACCGTTCTTCACAGCCGCACTGGGCTACGAGGCGTTCGGCGACACGGATGCCGTCGATCCGCTGCGCTGCGGGCCGCAGCTCGCCTTCAACCCGATCACCGGCGACTCTCCGGCGAGAGGCCGGACGCACTTCGACGTCTTCGTGCCGGCCGACCAGGCTCGGGCGCGAGTGGACGCCGCGCTCGCCGCCGGAGGTAGACTCGCCGACGATTCGCACGCTCCCGCCTGGTGGTCGCTCGCGTCCCCCGACAACCACGGCGTGGACATCGCGTCCTGGACCGACACCTACGACTGACCGGCGAACACGTATCGCTATTCGTGGTAGGTGAGGCGCTTGCCTCACGACGTCTTCCTAAGTCTCACGTGGCTCGCCCCACAGCCACTCCACAAGGCCGTCAATGTGTGCCGTTTCCCCTGGTCAGAGCGTTTTGAGGGGACCGCGAGTTCAAATCCCGTCAGCTCCACTAGACACCCTGACAGGGCGACTTCGGCGGGAAAAGGGGAGATCGTTTGTGTCAGCCGTCCGAATGATCGGGTTGCCCTGCGCGGGTCTGTGAGGGCAAAGGCACCGGATCGTCTGGAGGCTTCTTCGGTCGTCGTCTTGGCTGGGGTGTACTCGCGCACTTTCAATCCCCAATCCACAGCAGGTGGTAGCTCGGCAATGAGAGCACCGATGCCTTCAGGAGTTGTTGCTGCGCAGCTCGGACAGAGCACGCCGCGATGAGCAACACAACGACCAGTGTCGTGACTGCAAGACGCAGTCCCGAAAGCCACTGGCGTCGTGTGTCTGTCTCACGGTTGACATCGGTCGCGTCGGCCTCATGTCCCTCAACAGCTTGGCTCTCTGTGTCGCGCTCCGGTTTCATCGCGGTCTCGTAAGGTTCCACATCGATGAGTATGCGTCGGAGGCTGTCTCGTCGCATCAGTGTCTACCCGGAAACTGTGGGAGGACGATACAACTCGAGCATTGGTCGTCCTGTCCCAGCTCTGCTTCGTCATCGTCGCTGATACGTGGATCAGCTAAGTGTCAGCACTCATCCGTCGTTTGGCCCCAGATGGCAGGATATGCGGTGACCGAGACGCCCTTCTTCCGAAGATGGACACGTGATGGCAAACATCGGTGACCGAGCCTTCTCAACGACGACCGGGTCCTGGCTCAGAGGAGCGGACGGGATCGCACGGACATGGGTGCTCTCTGGTTTGGGGCTACTGGCTCTGGTGCTCGCCGCGATAGAGATCATCGTCGGCGTCCCTCGGGCTCAGCCGTCAGGTCTCGTCGTAGTCGTGAATGCGATGGTTGGTCTGTCGTTCGTCGGTTCCTCGATCGTGGCGCTGCAACGCCGTCCGGACAGTCCTGTGGGTGTCCTCCTCGCGGCGACTGGCCTTCTCTGGTTTTCTCAGGCCCTTGTGCTGCTGGGGACTTCGTGGGCTCTCTCACTCGGCCTCGTGCTCGACGGACTCTTTTGGGCCCCTCTCAGCCACCTTTTGTTGTCGTTTCCGACGGGACGACTCGATTCGATAGTGAACCGCGTCATCGTTGCCGCGCTCTATATCACTCTGCCGGTCGGAAATGTGCTCTCGGTGATCTTCCTCGACCCGACCACCGCTGGATGCCTTGAGTGCCCTCCCAACGTGTTCATGGTCGTCGACGACCCGTCGTTGTTCCGAATCACAGTTCTTCTCAATGCACTGGCCGGAGGACTCCTCGCAATCGCCGTGGTCCTGTCTCTGGTTGACAGATGGCGCAAAGCGAGCCAGCCGATGCGCCGGACCCTGCGACCAGTCTGGTGGGCCCTGTGGCCAGCCTTCTGCGCGGCGACCATTCTCATAATCTCCGACTTCATCCCGCTCCCCAGCGCCTACGGAACGGTCGTGTTACCCCTGCTGAACCTCGCGTTGGCAGTGCTACCCATAGCCTTCCTGGTTGGCCTTCTCAGGACACAGCTCGACAGGGCGATGGTCAGCGGGCTTCTCCTCGAACTGGAGAAAGGGCCTCTCCCGCCTGGTCGACTAAGCCGGGCCATAGCGGAGGCCGCAGGTGATCCTGCGCTGGAGATGGCCCTCTGGCTACCAGAGTCGCAGGTTTTCGTTGATGATCAACACCGTGTGGTGGCGGACCCCTTCATAGGGGCTTCGGAGCATCGCGCCGTCACATCAGTACAGGATTCAGACGGCAATCCTCTCGCCGTGCTCATCCACGATCGAGCCGTCCTCGCCGATCCCCTCCGAATCGAAGCAGTTGCTTCCGCAGCCCGCCTCACCCTCGAGAACGAGCGCCTTCATGCACAACTCCGAGCACATCTCAAGGAAGTATGGGCGTCACGAGCACGGATAGTCGAGGCCGCTGATCAAGCACGGCGGGGAATCGAGCGGGACTTGCATGACGGAGCTCAGCAACGTCTTCTCGCCCTTTCCTTGGCATTAGAGCGAGCACGTGTGCTCAATTCCACGGCCGAGAACCCTCGCCTCGAGGATCTACTCAAGGAAGTATCCGACGATCTAGAGGAAACACAGGCAGAACTACGCGAACTTGCACGAGGCATCCATCCCGCCCTACTCACGGACGAGGGTCTCGGTCCTGCGGTGAAGTCGCTCGTCCGTAAGGCACAGATCCCCACCCGGATCGTCTCTATGCCATGGGCCCGGTTTCCCCCTCCCGTTGAGGCGGCAGTCTTCTTCCTTATTTCTGAGGCGTTGGCCAATGCAGCCAAGCACTCCGTCGCAACCGAAATCGCGATCAAAGCTGAAGCCGACAAGGATTGGCTGACCGTCGAAGTAAGTGACAATGGGGTGGGGGGAGCCGACGCAGAAGCCGGGACTGGACTCCGGGGACTGAAGGATCGCATAGTTTCGCTCGGGGGAGTTCTGCAGCTGGACAGTCCGTCACAAGGCGGCACCACCGTCAGCGCGAAGATCCCGACAACCCTGAAAGGTCAGGACCCCGAGTGACAACCCCCACATCGACTCGATTGGTCTTAGCAGATGACTCCCTGCTCTTTCGCCGCGGTCTTTCTCTGTTGCTTACTGACGCCGGGTTCGAGGTCATCGGCGAAGCCGGTCATCCAGACCATTTGATCGCTCTTGTCGATTCGGACGAGCCCGACGCAGCGATCGTCGATATCAAGATGCCGCCCACTTTCACCGACGAGGGACTTCGGGCTGCTGAGGAGGTGCGAAATCGACATCCTGACATCGGCGTCCTGGTGCTTTCCCAATACCTCGAAGTGCACTACGCGATGACACTCATAGCGAGCCAGCCAGGTGGCGTCGGATATCTTCTCAAAGATCGTGTCACGAACGTCGACGATCTCAGTGACGCCATCGACCGGGTGGTCAACGGTCAGCCAGTGGTCGACCCTGGCGTCGTGTCAGAGCTCCTCGCCCAGCGGCGAACGAAGAATCCCTTGGATGATCTGACGGATCGAGAACGAGAGGTTCTCTCATTGATGGCAGAGGGTCGATCGAATCTGGCAATCGAGAACAGTCTGTTCATCAGTCCACGAACCGTGGAGTCGCATGTTCGCAACATCCTCATCAAGCTAGGCCTCGAAGACACGCCGAGCGATCACCGAAGGGTGCTGGCCGTCCTCACGTTCCTGAACGCATGACGCCCTTCCTCGCGGGAGACAGACTGGACCAGTGTGTTCACCCACGTACCGGAACCAGTGTCGCCCAGGAACCGGAGCCGCGTCCTGAAACTGTCACCCACCTACCGGAGCCACAGTGTCCATCATGAACCGAAGTCGCACCTTCACCAGGTCTCACGACGTCTCACGTCGCTCGCTCCACAGCCGCCCCACAGGACCGTGAAAGGGCACCGAATTCCCTGGTCGCAGGGTTTTGACCGCATCTTTCGCAACGAGGGGGTCGGGGGTTCAAATCCCCCCAGCTCCACTGAAAGCCCTGGTCAGGCCGATTTCTGATTGCACGTTAACGGGCCCGGAACTCGCGATCTGAGGTATCGCGCTCCACACACGGCCCACAGGATTGGCGCCGTGACCCCCTCATTTTCTGCGAGGTGCTTTCTCACTCCACCTCAGGATCACATACATGGGATGAGGAGCTCGGATGGACATACGTGGCGGTCGACACGTGTGAGGAGTTGGGGGGCAAGCCCGACATCTAACGCCGATCCGATGGACATATCCCTATCGGAGACGCGCGCATCCTCGTCCTGGGTGCCGCTTACCAGGGACCGAGCGGCGATCTTCGTCCGACACGGGTCTGAGGTGCCCGTAGGGGATCCAGATGGGCGTCATTTCAAGGTGTTCCACCCACGTGACTGGCCGTCATCTCAGTACGATCTTTTCTGCCGGATGGCTGCCAACATTTACGCGGCCTGCACCAGCCACCGACTGGGTCTATTGAACACAGGTTCGCGCCGCGCCTGGCGGATGCAGTGGCACAAGGTCTGACGCCGGGATCGATCCTTATCAGGGACGCTCCAAGTGAGAAGAATCCCACAAACTCAAACTGGCCCCGGGCCGACCTCGTTTCCGTCGTCTGGGCCGCATAGCTGCGACCGGGGCCGGTGTCCGCGTAGATCTGTCCCGGCACACGACCGACTTGCTCTTGGTTGCTCCGGCCGAAAGTACGATCGAGGAGTGGATCCCGACACCCAATACGCGAATATCGGGGACGGGAGGGTCGCTTATCAAGTGTTGGGCGAGGGGCCGCCCGATCTCGTAATTTCGAGCGGGACCTTCGGCAGCGTTGACCTCGATTGGGAGGATCCGATGGTGGCGGCCATGTATCGACGTCTGGCCTCCTTCAGTCGTTTGATTCGGTTCGACCGCCGGGGTTCGGGAGCTTCGGACCCGCTCCCGCTTGATGCTCTACCCCCATGGGAGTCGTACGTCGAAGAGGTCGTCGCTGTGATGGATACGGTCGAGTCGGAACGGGCGACGGTGATGGGGATGTTCGATGCGGGACCGATGGCTCTCTTGTTCGTGGTCACGAAACCGGAACGAGCGGACGCCCTCATCTTGGCGAACACCTCGCCGCGAATCCTGCGATCGGATGATTACCCAATCGGCGCTGATCTGGAGAGCGCTCAGAATGTTGTTGATCAGATGGTGGACACATGGGGGACCGAAGCTCAGGCTCGGATGCAGGTGCCGAGTCGTGCCTCGGATGAGCGTTTTCGACGCTGGTTCGCTCGGTATACGAGGAGCATCGCGAGCCCTACCGCAATCCAGGCGTATCTGAGTCCGATGCTGGAAGCCGACGCGCGCTCGATCCTGCCTGCGGTTGGTGTTCCCACTCTCGTGCTCCACCGCACCGGCTACTCGCTGTTTCCGGTGGATCACGGCAGATTTCTAGCTGACCATATCGAGAACGCCCGGTTCGTTGAGATTCCAGGGTCGGACGGCCCCCTTCCATGGGAATACGCGGATCTCGTTGTCGATGTCATCGAGGAGTTTGTGACCGGAGCGCCACGGAGATCCGAATCGTCCAGGGCTGTGTTGACTGTGTTGTTCACCGACATCGTGAAGTCCACCGAGCAGCTCGGACGGTTCGGAGACTGGAAGTGGCGCCACGTGCTCGATCAGCACGACGAGGCGTCGAGGAGAATGGTGGAGGCATTTGGGGGGAAAGTCGTGCAGACGACCGGCGACGGTGTTGTGGCCACTTTCGACGGACCGGGGAAAGGAGTTCGCGCCGCCTCGGCACTCCGGGACCATTTGAGGAGCATTGGGATCGAGTTGCGTTCCGGGCTCCACACGGGTGAGGTCGAGCTCCGTGATGGAGGTGATATCGGCGGGATGGCTGTCCACATCGCTGCTCGTGTCATGGACGCTGCCGACGCCGGAGAGGTCCTGGTCTCTCGGACTGTGCGCGATCTCACATTTGGTTCTCGTGTTCGTCTCGAGGACCGTGGCATACACCGGCTGAAAGGGGTTTCCGGCGGCTGGCAGCTATTCGCCGTCACAGATTCATGATCGGCCGAACGCGCAGCTGACATGTCGGTTCGCGACAGCGGTGTCAGGGTGACGGGCTAGCGGAGGAAGGTATGTGTCATCTACTGGTCCCAGGAGGCTCGTCGGGTGATCCGCAGGCCAGCGGATGCTGACGCCATGAAGACGACAGTGGGATCCATGGCCTGGTCTGTGCGATGCTGATGCAGGACCTCATGTCGGCTCTTTTAGCTCGCGCTGGATACCTTCTTCGCTTATCGGTCGCCAGACACTGAATACGACCAGGGCATGCGCCATGAGGTTTATCCCCCACCCCAGCATCACCCAGCCAGGCCAGAAGTACCCGGTCCAAGTCATTGCCCACACCACCACCAGGACGGCATTGGTAATGACAAAGAACACGAGGTGCAGCCAGAACCCCCGTTTTGCTCTAATTCGCCTGATGGCCCGCTCTCGTTGAATGTCAATCATGGGCGGCTCTCTGGGCAGCTCTTGCGCGCACAGCGCTCTCCTATCTCTTGGATTGGTGGTGCTGGATCACTGACCGGACGTTCTACGGGGCATCGCTCGCTGGGAGACCTACCGTCGACCGGCCTCGGACACTGTCCTGTGCAATCAGTCCGATGAAGGCTACCCCGCCGGCAACCGCCAGCCAGGACCAGGGAGTCGGTACTGCCGAAGCATGGCCGCTGAGGAACAGGGCGGCGAGACCCAAGATGATCAGTCCCAACCCGGCGGATAGACCGGCCATCCGCTGCGTTCTCGGGCGTACGGCGGATAGCAGCCCGAAGAACAGGATCCCGGTCGTATAGAACGAAGCCTCGACCCAGTGGAAGAATTGGCTGTGCACATCACCAACGAGGGTCCGCTGCAGCTCGGCCTGTCCCAGGGCGTAAACGATAAGCGGCACCGCCCCAGCCGCTACTAATACAAGCAGACCCTTACTTGGTTGTTCCTCGTGGACTGTTCGCTCATTCGATTGGCGCAAGGTCCAAAGCACGCCGGTGAAGACCACGAATGGCACCGTGAAAGGGTCGATCGTCAGGCTGGCGGCCATGGTGATCACAGCGGCAGCTGATAAGACGGTGAGCGTGATCAGTGGCGCATCCGATCGGTCCGGTCGACGCGCGATCGCCAGAGCCGGAGGCGCCGACAAAACGAGTAAGAGGGCTGCGACTACGGCGTTGTGGAAGCCGTGGATGTACTGACTTTCGGCCACGGCTCCGAACACGATGGTGAACGCTCCGAAGACGATGGCCGAGCCGGCCATAAATCCGGCGATGAGTCGAGTGACCCTAAAACGGCGTCGGGATCGGGCGTCCCCATCCACGGTTCGATCTGGGCTGTGCCCGATTGTTCTCTTGACTGTCATGTTGGTCCTTTCTGTTTCCGTTGTTCTGCTTGGCGTGGTGTTTACGATGAGACGACCTTCACCGTCCCCTTCATCCCCGGATGCAGGTTGCACCAGTAGTCATATGCCCCGGGTTGGTCGAACGTGTAGGCGAAGGTTCCGTCGGTCTGGATTCCACTGGCGAAGTCCGGTCCAGTCACGTCGTGCGCCGTGCCTCCTGCCCATTGCCATGTGACTGTGGTGCCCGGTTCGACGAGCAGATCGGCCGGTTGGAAGCTGGTCGCTTCGAGGACGATGGTGGAACCTTCTTCGGTGGGAGTATTCGGGGTCGGGGGTGCGGCTCCGGCCGATGTGCACGCGGTCAACGCCAGAACAAGCGCCAATGCTGATAGACGACCGTGAGCGCTTCGGTTTCCACCTCTGCTGTTGTGTTGCATTGATCCTCCTGGTGGCATGTCTCACCCCGGATCATTGGGGGTTGGGCCGGCCGTCGAATCGGCAAAGTCACCAGTCTTGGCCCGACGTCCGCTGCGGCGCCGACGTAGATCCCGGGTCAGGCCGCCGGGGACGTCACCTCAGAGGGCTGAATGCCGGTGTTGGCGGGTGCGAGATTGTATCTGTGGGCTCTGGTGCTTACCCGTGACCATTGCTGCGACGAGGGCATGTGAGCGATCGGCAGCGGCAGAGAGAAGGGCTTCGACGAGTTGTCTGCTGACGGGGTCTGATTTGCCGACAGTGTTGAGCAGGCCCTGGTATGCGTTGATGGCTGATGTGGTCAGGCGGTACAACTGATCGAGTGCGCGACGGGCGTCGGCGGGGTTGTCTGGTAGCTCGATTGAGTCGATGGGAGCCCGATAGGCGACGTCTGAGGGGTCTGCCGTGATGGTGCCGCCCAGTTCGACAATTCGGCCGGCCAGTTGGATCGCAGCGTCTAAGTGCACCTGGGCCTCTTGGTGGAGACCAGCCAAGGGGAGCTGGCTGGAGACGGAGTGTCGACTACCGACAGCGATCGTCCATTGAGCCATCATCAGGTGATAGCAGTAGAGACGATCGAGACGGTCAGCGAGTTCTTCGGGATCCACGGAGGTCTCTCCCACTCACACTCGAACAGTTTGGTTCAAGCAGTTAGGGCGCCCTTTGTCTCCAAATCCGTTGGGCCGGTGGTCCGCCAAATCGCTTCCTTCTTGATGACCGAGTCGATCAGTCCGAGGGCGGTCAATCCGAGGACCATATGAGCCAGCACGGCTGGCCATCCGGCGATGAATCCGTACCTCATGGATAGTCCGAGGGCGAGCGGGGCCAACGCGACGTAACGGGCTGCTGTCCAGAGAGGGTCTGGCTCGTTGGTCCGTCGGGGTCGGAAGAGGACGAGAGCGGTGATTGCGATAGATATGCCCAGGAGGGGGTGGACGATCCAGACGTATGGCAGAACGGCGACGCCGGTGTACGGCGCCGTGAACCGCCACAGCCCGAGAAGGATCTGCAGCATCATTCCGGCCTGAAGTATTCGGAAGCTTCTCATATTCATCCTCCTGTTGGCATCGACCGAAAGCCGACCGCGTCAGCCGCGATGGCCCTGTTGGACATCATTGGCGGGCGGCCCCTGGCATCGCATCCCTAAAACCGCCGGTCGTGTGGTTGGGCTCAGTCGAAGGAGAATTGACTCAGTCGACTCCGGGAACTGATCCCGAGCTTGACGAAGATCTTTCGAAGGTGATAGTCGACCGTGCGTGGGCTGAGGAAAAGTCGTTCTGCCACTTCGCGGTTGGTGAAGCCCTGAGAGACGAACCTCGCCACCTGCAGCTCCTGGGGTGTCAAGTCGAATACTGTCGACGGGTCACGCCTGCGTGCCGTCTTGCCGGAGGCACGGAGCTCCTGGTTGGCCCTTTCCGTCCAGGGTCTGGCCCCCATCAACTCGAACGCCGCCACCGCGGTTTCGAGGTGCGGCCGGGCCTCCGTTCGTTGGCGGTTGCGACGTAGGTGTGCCCCTAAAGCCAGGTGAATCCGCGCCACGTCGAAGGGTCGGTGACTCTTCTCGAGTGCCTCCCGCAGCTGCGACTCGGCGTTCTCATCAGACAAGAGTGCTCGACCGTAAGCGGCTATTGCCGAGGCCCACGACGCTCCGGTTGTGGTTGCGAAGGATTCGGCCCATTCGATCGCTTCATTCGCTTCGGTTCGGAATCCGGCACGGATCGCCTCTTCGACCAGATCAAATGCTGTCATCGATCTCATCGCTGGATGCCTAATGGATGCCAGCCACTGGTAGGAGCTGGCGTGTCTTTCTTCGATGACATGCTCGATCGCCTCGGCCCAAGCGATGACAGCTTCGAAGAGCGGGCGAACGGTTCCGAGTCTTATCGCGGCTGCGCGGGCTTGGGCCCGTGTGATCAAGAATCTGACGTCGTCCGAACCCCGCACTGCCGAGAGGTATGCCTGCCAGGCAATCGCAACAGCCACGGCCGGCCGGCGGCCCGTGGCCTGAGCCAGGCCGAAGAGCTCTTCCAGAGTGGCTGCGGCGAGGGACCACCGTCCTCCGAGGATCTCGGTTCGTGCTTGGCGTTCCAATGCGAAGCAGAGTCGCACTGTGGACCCATTGGCGCGCGATGTGGCCACGACTCTTGTATTGATGCGGGTGGCAGCTTCGTCGTCTCCAATGTAGAAGGCGACGTGTCCTGCCGAGTTGAGGATGTCGGGATCACCCAGCTCCTCTGCCAAACGGACCGCTTCGGCAAGTGCTGCCATGCCGTCACGGGGATCGCCGGCTGCATCAGCAGTGAATCCGGCGAGGAGAAGCCTGTGGTATGAACCTGAACCTTCGACTGGCTGATGCATAGGAAGCATCGAGCCCATTTCAATCAGCGCAACCATATCGGACTCGACCCAGGCTGCTTCGGCGGCGGACGCAGCCATTTCCAGCGAAAGCCTCCTGTCAGTCGAGATGACTTCTGTGGCTCCCTTCCAGAGAAGTTCTTGGGCGGTCGGCACCGATCCTTCGGTGAGTTCGATCCACGCTCTGAGCCGAAGGGCGTCAGGTCGAAGAGGTGTGTCGGTGGCGACGCCTTGAGCCGAGTCGAGGAGCTCCCGTGCCTTATCGAGCAGGCCCGCTGTCCACGCATCTCCTGCTGCAGCGAGGAGGCGGCGCTCTCGAGCGTTCGATTCTGGTGTTAGGGCCGCGGCGTGCTCGAGCGTGTGGCATGCCACCTCGAAACCCCCGCGGCGTCTCGAGAGAGTTGCGGCTGCTTCGAGTTCGGATGCCGCTGTTTCGTCGCGACCGTCGACGGAAGCTGCCACCTGTTGGGCAGCCCGCTCCAGATCACCGGATGCTCTGTAAGTTCCAGCCAGCACAGTGTGAACTCTCCTCCGATCAGCTCTTAAGCTGAGGTCGAGGACGGCTGAACGAAGAAGGGGATGGCGGAAACGCATCGACTTGTCCTCGATGTCAACGATTGCGGTGGCTTCGATTCGGTCTAAGACCCCCGGTGGGATACCCAGCCGACTGGCGGCGTCGAGGACGATGGCGAGGGAGCCGGTGTCGTCGGTAGCGATGATGAGCAACGCGCGCCGGGTGATGTCGTCGAGCCGTCGTATCTGCGCCAAGAAAGCCTCGCCAAGGCTCCCTCTGACGGCCAGATGATCAGAGAGTCCCGTGGAACCGTCCAGCTCTGGCTCGCTAAGAGTCCCTGCGATCTCAACGAGCGCGAGGGGGTTCCCCATCGTGGTCTCGATTAGGTGGTCAGCGACGTGAGCGGCCACTGCAGGGAATTTCTGAGTCAGCAGCTCACGGCTGGCGATCTCATCCAATCTCTCGAGTCGCAGCTCTCCGATGCCAGTGGGGTCGAACTGGCTTGCTTCGTCCTCGCGGACAGCGAAGACGATCGCCACTCGTTCGGCTTGAAGCCGACGGGCGACGAAAGAGAGGGCGGTGGCTGACGCCCTATCAAGCCAATGGGCGTCGTCTACCAAGCACAGGACCGGCGTTTCCTCTGACAGCTCGGCGATGAGACTCAAAGCACCCACTGAGATCAAGAACGGTTCGGTCACGGCACCCTCCTCCATGCCGAACGCAATCTTCATGGCGCTTGCCTGACCGCTCGGGAGGCGATGGATGCGGGACAGAGCCGGTTGGATGAGCTCATGGAGGTTCCCGAAGGCAAACTCGGCCTCCGATTCGACGCCTTGCGTCTTGAGCACTCGGAAGTCGTCCGCCCGACCTGTCATTGCCTCCAATAGCGCCGACTTGCCAACTCCAGGCTCACCCCGGAGCAATAGCGCGCCGGCTTGTCCGGTTCGGGCGGCCTCGACCAACCTTTCCATGATCGCCAACTCATTAGCCCGTCCGTACAACATAAGGAGATTCCGCCCCGCGTCGACACCCTCATTGTTGCTGATGCCGTCGCACGCCGAGGGCTGACCACGATTACCCTCGACCGATGAAGCGCCGGTACCTGCTCCTGGGGTCGCTTTACACGAGTCAGTTCCTACCGCTCGGCTTCTTTTTCATCGCCCTGACCGCGATCCTGCGCCGCCAGGGGGCATCCTTGGAGCGCATTGGACTGCTTCAGCTGCTGGCAATTCTCTGGGTGCTCAAAGGTCTTTGGGCTCCGCTCGTCGATCGGTTCGGATGGGGGAGGCTCGGCCACTACCGCGGATGGCTCATCGTGCTCCAATCTCTGATGGTGGTTGGGGTGCTCTCTCTGATAAGGGTGGATGCGGCCGGTCAGCCTCTCCTGCTGTTTGCGCTGGTCGGTGTTATCGCGTTTCTCTCTGCCACCCAGGATGTCGCCGTGGATGCGGTCGCTGTTCGCCTGCTCGAACCCGAAGAGCGGGGACCTGCGAATGGGATCCAGATCGCGGCGGGCAACCTTGGTTTCGTCCTTGGGGGAGGTGGCCTGCTTTTGGTGTTTGACCAATTCGGTTGGGTGGCGGCAGTCGCCACGTTGGCCGTTCTGACAGCCGCCCCGCTCCTTCCCGTCGTTTACTCCCTCACGCCTCAGACGCTCACCCGGAGCGAAGATGACGGCTCGCGCGTTTCGTTCGAAAGTATCACCAGGTTCTTCCGACAGCCTGGGGTGGGCCGCTGGCTTTGGGCGGTAGTCCCATTCTTTTATCTAGGAATAGCAATCCCAACCAAGCTGATTACCCCAATGCTTGTCGACGCCGGTTGGCCTCTAGGGCAGATAGGGACTATGGCTTCGATCGGTGGTGGGGTCATTGGAATCGCCGCGGCCCTGGGAGCAGGGCTGCTGCTGAGAAGCCGCCGAAGGCGCACCGCCCTGGTGATCATCGGAACGGCCCAACTCGTGGCCATCGCAGCTGCTGTTCCCCTGGCCGCCGGCGCTTCCCAGCCCATCGCAGGCCTGGTGGCCATCATCTTTCTGAAGGCCAGCTTCGCGGCCACCGGAGTAGCCGTCTTCACAGTCAATATGGATTGGAGCAGACCGCAGATGGCCGGTACCGACTATGCCCTCCTCTCGGCCTGGGCCATCATCTTTGCTGACGTGGTCAGTGCTGCCGGCGTCTCTCTGGCAGGGCTGGTGGGCTACGGCTGGACAACCGCATTGGCCGTTTCACTGGCCTCGATCGGCCTGGTGTCGGTGGCTCGCCTTCGCACCCGCGACCCTGTCGTAGCGCCTTCCGAGGTAGGTGCCCCGGTCGCTCTCTAGACAACTGACCATTTTCCTGGTCTGCCTCCGGTGAGGGGTTCAGACTGGCGACTTGGCCGATTCGATCCTTCGCCCCAACCCATATATTCGCCTTACAGTCCACGACCAAGGAGCTTCGATGCGAGGCAGCACCTCTGCCACTGGTAGTTGCAGCGTCGCCGCCGTTATCGCGATTGGACAGTGCCGTCGCTCACAGATGAGTCCGAGAGGCGATGTGGGCAAGAGGCACTTCACGTCATGACGGTGCACAAGCTGTGGACTGCGCTCTCCGGGAGCCCTGAGAATAAGCGGCGACGGACCGGGATGTTCGCTCCGCTCTTGGCTGTAGTCCTGCTCTGTGCTTGTTCCCCACAGACTGCTCCTAGCTCGACCGTCCCTCCCGGCTCAACACCATCCACTGCACCCGCCGATACCACGACGACCGCCGTGGACGAGACGACGACGACAGGCGTCACGTCGACGACGACCCCGACGGCCGAACAGACTGTAACTCTGGCCCTGTATCCGTTTTCGAGTATGGGCCCGGGGTGGGCTGAGCAGGTTTTCCTCTATGGCGAAAGTGAAGAGACACTGGGGACATCGCCTGGCGGAGAGGGCTTGATGTTCGGACCCGATTATGGGGTCCAGGCCACGGACGGGACCTGGTGGTTTCTCGACGCGGCCAAGCAACGTCTCGCCCACTTCGCAGCGGATGGCACATATATCGATCATGTCTTGATGCCCGAGGATCTCCTCGTCGATGGGATCTACTTTCAATATCAGATGCCCCAGCCTCTGACAGACGGATCCATCGTCGCGACCGGCTGGCGTGGGGGAGAGACCACCTCCCTGCTCCGGATCAGAGACGGGACGGCGACCGGGATCAGCTTCGATGGGGGGGTCGCCTGGGTGACCACCGACGGCTCATACTTGTACGGGCACACCGCCGAGGACAACGCTCCTCATCGGCTCGACCCCTCTGATCCCGTCGCCGAGCCGATCGACTGGTTTGTGGCACGTGATGGAAGTCGATACATGGTGACCGTCAACGAGGATGAGATCCTGGTCGAGCTGCCCGATGCCGCCGTGCCTCTGACCCGGACTCTTCTTATGCGCTACTCGGAGGATTCCAACGTCATCGCCCGAGGTGCGGTCGAAGTGGAGACTGCGGCCGACGGCACGTTGTATGTGTTGATATACGGAGTACCGATGTCGGGTGATCCATTGGATATCGGGGGGTTGGTCACGATCGGGCCGGACGGTGAAGTCAGCGAGGCCGTGGAGATCGCGAATCCGTTCAGCAGTGCCGATACGGGTAGCCCCGCCCACCTTGGGGTGACTCCCGGCACGTCTGATCCTTGGATCATGGTGGTAGGAGAGGACGGAATTCAAGTGTTCAGCCAAGTGGATCATGGGCCCTCGCCCTGAGGCTCCCCGAGTACCCGAGCTGCATATGCCTTGCCCGCGCTCCCGTTCCGAGAGGTGAAGTCATGTACGAACATTCAAGCGCCGCGTTGTATCGCAGGGTCATGGAGGGGATGGGCGAGGGTGATATGAGTGCCTTCGAGGCCGTCCTAGCCGATGACGTGGTCTGGTGGCAGATTGGCTGGCCGGAACCGATGCGAGGCAAAGAGGCTGTTCTCGAGTCGATGAAGGGAGTCGACTTCGAGGTGGACCTGCACGATGTGGTCGCCAACGACGACCATGTTGTGGGCCTGGTGACGGCCAGCGTCCGTAGCGGAGACGATGTCTTCACTTATCGGATGGCCGAGATAGCCCATGTGGAGGCGGGAAAGGTGACGGAACGTTGGGCTTTCTCCGACGACACCCAGGCCATAATCGACTTCTTCTCCCGACTCGAGTGACCACCAGGCGCGGTTCGCGGCTGCGATGATCGGCCTGAAACCTTTGGGTGCTGACGACCATCAGCGCCGCGGCTATCGAGCCAACCAGGGTCGGTCTACCCGTCGGTTCGATCCGTCGCGATGCGGAGCGGGGGCTAACTGTTGATCAGACACCGCTTAATACCACTGCTCCACAACGCCCAACTCCACCAGCATGACCACGACCTCCTCGCCTAATTCGAGAGGGATGAACTAGGAAGTGTCACCCACGTACCGGAGCCACTGTCGCCCAGGAACCGGAACCGCGTCCATTAACTGTCGCCCACCTGCTGGAGCCACAGCTTCCATCGTGAACCGAAACAGCACGTCACTACGTCTCACCGTGTCTCACGTCGCTCGCTCCACAGCCGCCCCACAAGCAGATGGTGGAGCGCCGTTTCCCCTGGTCAGAGGGTTCTGACCACATCTTTCGCAACGAGGGGGTCACGGGTTCAAATCCCGTCAGCTCCACAGATCACCGACCTGCGTGTTTCACCTTCCGTCCT
>Ga0268386_10001463_pt1 | contig 16249 bp, 12 predicted proteins | sample RVTome_15_FD_200260 | JGI IMG/M metagenome (GOLD analysis project Ga0268386, IMG submission 200260) | Soil microbial communities from uranium-contaminated site in the Upper Colorado River Basin, Wyoming, United States - RVT150D86... ...
GAGAACCTCAATGAGGATCTCGCGGGCGAGCTCGGCGCGATCATCCAATATCTGACATACGCCGCCAAGGCGACGGGTCCCTATCGACCCCAACTCGTCGACTTCTTCATGGCGGAGGTTCCCGACGAGCAGGGACACGCGTCGTTTCTGGCCAACAAGATCGTCGCGCTCGGCGGAGAGCCGATCACTGAACCGCGTCCGGTGCCGGCAGCCGCGACGAACAAAGAGATGATGCAGGAAGTGCTCAAGGCCGAGCGGCGGGCGGTGAAGGATTACACCCTGCGCGCGAAGGAGGCGGACGAGTACGGTGACAAGGGACTGGCCGTGCAACTCGAGGACATCATCGCCGACGAGACCGGCCACGCGGAGGAGACGGAGCGGATCCTGCGCGACTGGCCGCTCTGAGCGACCCGCGGCGCGTGGACACAAGGAGGGCCCGTCGTTCGACCGGCCCTTTCGTCGTTCAGGCCGGGGGCGCAGGGGAACCAGAAACGCGTTCCCATGCAGCGGCCGCGCCGCGGCGCGCAACGACCCGGGTCACTGCGACGACTGCCGTGCTCGCCGCTGCCCAGGCCAGAGCCTTGCTCCACGTAACCTGGGGTGCGGCAGGATTCTCCGGTGGCTCCTCTCCGGCGGTCCGACGCCAGCTTTCCTTCAACGCCCAGCGGGCCGCCGCTCCCAGCGCCATGGCCGATCCGGACGCGACCAGCGTCCAGGCGAGGTCTCGTTTCATGTTGCGTCCTCCGTGTGGTTCGCCGTGGCCGGTCTGTTCCGCCGAGCCGGTCCCGACCATGTTGAAGTAGTGAATATACCGCCGGATGTGTCCCACAGGTCTGGCTTCGTAACCCTCGTTGGTCTACCCAACGTAGGGAAGTCCACGCTGGTCAACCTGCTGACCGGCGAGTCGCTGAGCATCGTCACCGCCCGTCCGCAGACCACGAGGCAGCGGGTCACGGCGATTCTGACCGTGCCCGGGCACCAGGCGGTGTTCGTGGATACTCCGGGGTTGCTCGAGCCACGCTACCTTCTTCACGAGTCGATGCAGGAGGAGGCACGCGACGGTGCGGCCGATGCGGACGTGCTCGTGTACGTCGCCGACGCGGGATACGAGCGCAGCCTGCAGCACGCGGCCTCGTACGACCCGCCGCCGACGTCCCGGACGATTCTCTGCCTGAATAAGCGCGATCGCGTGGACGACGAGGCAGCACGCGCCATGATCGACCGGTTCAAGGCCTCCGCCGTCTGGGAAGCCGTGATCCCGACCACGGCCACGACGGGGGATGGCGGCGATCAATTGCGCGACGCGATTCTGCAGCGCCTGCCGTCCGGTCCGTCTTACTATCCGGAGGACGAGGTCGCGACGGCGCCCGTCCGGTTCTTCGTGGCCGAAAAGATTCGTGAGGTTTGCTTCGAAGAACTCGGAGAAGAGCTGCCGTACAGCCTCGCGGTCGCGATCGAGGAGTATCGTGAAGGGTCGGAGCCGCTCTACATTGCGGCCACGATCTTCGTCGAGCGCGAGTCGCAGAAGGGAATCGTGATCGGAAAGGGCGGTCGCACGATCCGACGAATCGGCATTCGGGCGCGGGAGTCCGTCGAGGCGTTCGTCGGCGAAAGGGTGTATCTCGACCTGCGGGTCAAAGTCCTGGCGAACTGGCGCAAGAATCCGGGCAGGCTTAAGCTTCTCGGGTACACCATTTCGGCTCGGTGAAGGCTCCAGCGCAGCATCTCTCCGCCACGAAAGACGACCAATGGCGCTCGATAGCCGGCTGCTCGAGATCATCGTGTGTCCGGGGTGCAAGGGTGACCTGGAGTACGACGAAGGGAAAGCCGAGCTCCGCTGTCCCGCCTGCCGGCTCGTCTACAGGATCGAGGACGATATCCCGATCCTGCTGGTCGATGAAGCCGTCTCCTACTGACCGCCCGAGTGCTCGCGGGGTGCCCCGCTCGCTCGTCGCGGCCGCCGTTCTCAGCCTCCTGATTTCCACGATCCTCCCGGCGCAGCCGCGGCCGGAGCTAACCGAGGCGTCTTCGGCCGCCGAAGCGGCCACGTTCCTGCTGCTCCCGCTGGGAGCTCGCAACGCAGGCTTCGGGGGTGCGGTAGCCGGAGCGATGGGCGACGTCGAGGGCGCAATGTGGAACCCGGCGTCGCTCGCGGGAATCGAGGAGTGGTCCGTTTACTACCATGGCGCGAACGATTTCGGCACCTCTACCCATGCGGTCGGCGGTGTGACCGCCGTCGGCGAGCTGCGGGTCGGCCTGTCCCTGCTGGCCGTCGACCTCGGAACGATCGACGGACGGGACGCGGCGAACAATCCGATTGGCTCGATAGACGTTGCCAACACGCTGGCAATTATCACGTTGGCGAGAGCGATATCGTCCCATTTCGAGGTAGGGGCGAGCTACAAGTTCGTCCGCCTGGGCGGTTCGTGTCGTGGCTGCAGCGGGCTCGAGCCCGACGCGACGGGACATGCGTTCGACCTCGCCGTCTCGGGGCGCACGGCCTCGCTCGAGCGCCTTCGGGTCGGGGCGATCGTTTCGAATCTGGGCGGCGGCGTCGCGCTCAGGTCAGGCGGGCCGAGCGACCCGCTGCCAACGCGCCTGCGGATCGGGGGCGCGTACGCGTTCCTGCGACCGACGCCCGAACGCGAGCTCGAGTTGACGGCGCGAGCCGACGTCCTGCAGACGTTCACCGAGTTCGACGACGTCGACCTGTTCCTCGGGGCCGAGGTCGGATATCGGTCGGTGGCGTTCCTGCGCGCGGGTTTTGCTGCGACGGGAGCCGGCAGAACAGGTCCGTCCCTCGGCATCGGCGTACAGCACCGAGGATTCGCATTCGATGTTGGTCGACGGTTCGACGACTTCGCCGGCTTCGAGTCCGGCTTTCCCTTCCAGGTCTCGGTGTCCTATGCCCCCTGAAGGGTTGTCCGTCAGCCGCGACCGCGTGCTGGAATTCCTGCGCGCCCGGGCGAATCGGCCCATGCGCGCCAAGGAGCTCGCCCGCGCGCTCGAGGTGGGGCAGGACGAGTACCGCGCCTTCCGCCGGCTGCTGGACGCGCTCGAAGCCGACGGAGCGGTGGTTCGTCAGCGGAAGGGCCGCTACGCCGTGCCGGAGCAGTTCGACCTGGTGGCCGGCCGCGTGCAGACGACTCGCAAGGGCGACGGTTTCGTAATCCCCGACGAACCCGGCGAGGAGGACGTATTCGTGCCGGCGCGCAACCTCGAGACGGCAGTCGACGGTGACCGGGTGCTGGTTCGGATCGAGCAGCGTCCGCCGGGAAGGAACCCCGCCGGCCGTGTCGTGCGGGTCGTCGAGCGAGCGTGGACCCGGATCGCCGGAATCTACCATCCCAAGCAGGGCTACGGTTTCGTCGTGCCGCAGGAGCCCGATATCGGAACAGACGTGTTCATTCCGGCCGAGAGTTCGGGAGACGCGCGGGACGGCGACGTCGTGGTGATCACGATCGAGCACTGGGGCGAAGGCCGCCCGTCGCCGGTCGGACGCGTCGAGCGCGTCCTCGGTCGACAGGGCGAGGCGGGCGTCGACGTGCTGGCCATCCTGATCGGCCATCAGCTCGCTCTCGACTTCCCGTCGCGCGTACAGGACGAAGCGGAGAAGATCGCCCGCCAGGGCATCCGGTCCGAGAGCCTGCTCGACCGCGAGGATCTGCGGGACCGCCTGACGTTCACGATCGACCCGGCCGACGCGCGGGACCACGACGACGCGATCTCGGTTTTCGAGCTGGACCACGGCGAGGTCGAGATCGGCGTGCACATCGCCGACGTCTCGTGGTACGTGAAGCCGGGCAGCGCGATCGACCAGGAAGCCCGCGAACGGGCGACGAGCGTCTACCTGGTCGACCGCGTCGTCCCGATGCTGCCCGAGGAGCTGTCAGCCGGTCTGTGCTCGCTCGTCCCCGACGAAGACCGACTCACGATGTCGGTCCTGTACCGGATGGACGGGACGGGTAACGTGAAGGAATCGCGGGCCATGCGCAGCGTGATCCGGAGCCGCGCCCGCCTCTCGTACGAGGACGCGAACGAGCGCCTGCAGTCCGGAACCACGGACGACGAGATGACGCGCGCGCTCCGGACGCTGAGCAAGGTATGCAGCGGCATCCGGCAGCGGCGCGCCGAGCGGGGCTCGATCGACTTCGCGCTGCCCGAAACGTACGTCGAGCTGGACGAGAGCGGCATGCCGTCGGCGATTCACCCGCGTCCGCGGCTCGAGACGAACCGGATCGTCGAGGACCTGATGATCCTCACCAACGAAACGGTCGCCCGGATCGGCGAGACGCACGAACTGCCGATGCTGTACCGCATTCACGAGCCGCCCTCCGAGGACAGGCTCGAGAGCCTGCGGCGCGTGGCCGGAGTGTTCGGCGTCCCGCTGAAGGCGGATTCGATTCGGCCGATCGACGTGGCGCGGCTGGTCGAGAAGATGCAGGGACGGCCGCAGGAATACCTGGTCTCGATGGTGGCGCTGCGGAGCATGAAGCAGGCGCGTTATGCCACTCGCAACGTCGGCCACTTCGGACTCGGATCCGACGCCTACCTGCACTTCACCTCTCCCATCCGACGCTATCCGGACCTCGTGGTTCACCGTTCGCTGGTCCGCTGGCTGGCCGGCAAGGGCGCCGACGCCGACCGCGAGGAACTCGACCGCGTCGCGCGACATGCGTCGGAACGGGAGCGCGTGGCGGAGGCGGCGGAGCGCGACTCGGTCGAGTTGAAGAAGATCCAGTACATGACCCGTCACCTCGGCGACACGTTCGAGGGCACGATCGCCGGCGTGACCGGGTTCGGAATGTTCATTCTGCTCGACGAGGTCCTCGTGGAAGGCCTCGTGCGACTGAGCTCGCTGGTCGACGATTACTACCATTACGACGAGACCAGCTGGTCGCTGACCGGCCGACGATCGAAGCGTCGCTTCCAGCTCGGTGACCGGGTCGAGGTGCAGGTCGCGCGGGTCGACCCCGAGTCACGCGAGATCGACCTCGAGCTGCTGAAGGGGCCGCTTGACCCCGACCGGTCCCGGAACTAGACTCGCCTCGTGTTCGCCGGGTCCTTCGCGCCGCGCGCGGAGGGCCCGCGTTTTCATTCCGGGACGTTCGAGGAGAAGGCCATGCCGGTAGCCGAAGCGGAACGCGAACAGCTCCGCGAGCACGCGCAGCGTCTCGAAGAGCTTCGGGGGTTTCTTTGACATCGATTCCAGGCGGGAGGAAGTGGCGGGCCTCGAGGAGCGCATGGCGCAGCCCGGCTTCTGGGACCGACAGGAAGAGGCCCGGCAGGTCATAGAGCGATCGCAGTCCCTCAAGTCGTGGATCGTGCCGTTCACCGATATCGCGTCGCGCGTATCCGAGCTGGAGGAGATCGCCGAACTGCTGACCGACGCGGCGGACGCGGAGCTGGAGGAAGAGTTCCGGCGGGGGAATAGGGATGTCGAGCGGCAGCTCGGCGCTCTCGAGTTGCGTAACATGCTCCAGGGGCCGGACAGCCACCGTGACGCCCTCCTGACCATCCATCCGGGTGCCGGCGGCACCGAATCGCAGGACTGGGCCGAGATGCTGGTCCGCATGTACACGCGCTACGCCGAACAGCGCGAATGGGACGTGGAAGTGCTCGAGGCGCAGGCGGGCGAGGAAGCCGGGCTGAAGTCGGCGACGCTGGAGGTCAGGGGCGACCATGCCTACGGCTACCTGGCGGCCGAGAATGGCGTCCACCGACTCGTCCGGATCTCGCCGTTCGACTCCCAGGGCCGTCGACACACGTCCTTCGCCTCCGTATTCGTGTATCCGGTGGTGGACGACGACATCGAGATCGAGATCAACGAGTCGGATCTGCGGATCGACACCTACCGGGCGTCGGGGGCCGGTGGCCAGCACGTCAACAAGACCGATTCGGCCGTTCGGATCACGCACGAACCGACCGGAATCGTCGTCGCCTGCCAGCAGGAGCGCAGCCAGCACAAGAACAAGGCGAAGGCGATGAAGATGCTCAAGGCGGCTCTCTACAAGCGGGCGGAACAGGAACAGGACGCCGAGCGCCAGAAGCTCGAAGACTCGAAATCGGACATCGCCTGGGGGAACCAGATCCGCTCGTACGTCCTTCAGCCGTACACGATGGTGAAGGACCATCGTACCGAGGTTGAGGTCGGCAATGCGTCCGGTGTGCTCGACGGCGATCTCGATCCGTTCATCGAGGGATACCTGCGGCGCAAAGGCGGGAGAGAAGCTTGATGGAAGTCCCGGATCCCGGTTTGCGCGACGGCCTGCCGATCGAGGAGTGGTACGTGTCGGAACAGCGTCCGAAGCCGATGCGCGACCGGTTCGCCAAGCTCGCGCGACTCCGGGAGCTCGGCGTGGATCCCTACGCGTACTCGTTCGCTCCCTCCCACGAGCTTGGCGCGGCCCTGGACGGATACGATGACGCGGCCGAGCCCGAACGCGTCATCGTGGCCGGCCGCCTGGTGTCGATGCGCGACATGGGACGAAGCGCGTTCGGCCACCTGGCCGACCGTACCGGCCGACTCCAGGTGTACTTCAAGCGCACCGAGCTGGACGAGCGCGCCGCGCGGGTGCTGGACCTGCTCGACCTCGGCGACTGGATCGGAGTCGAAGGCCTATTGTTCCGTACGCGCACCGGCGAGGTGACGGTCAGGGTCGAACGACTGCAGCTGCTGTCGAAGGCGCTTCGTCCGCTGCCGCTCGGCAAGACCGAGGTGCTCGAGGACGGCACGGAGATCGTGCACAGCGGGTTCGCCGACGTCGAAATGCGCTATCGTCAGCGCTACGCGGACCTGGCCGTGAACCCGACGGTTCGCGACGTGTTCGTCGCCCGGACCCGGATCGTCCGGGCGCTGCGCCGTCTGCTCGACGAGGAGGACTATCTCGAAGTCGAAACGCCCATCCTCCAGCCACAGTACGGTGGGGCGCTCGCCCGTCCGTTCACCACCCACCACCACGCGCTCGATCGGACCATGTACCTGCGTATCGCTGACGAGCTGTACCTCAAGCGGCTGCTCGTTGGCATGCTGGACCGCGTGTACGAGATCGGAAAGGACTTCCGGAACGAGGGACTCGATCGAACCCATAATCCCGAGTTCACCATGCTCGAGGCGTACGCGGCGTTGGCGGACTACGAGGACATGATGGACCTTGCGGAGCGTCTGGTGCTCGCCGCTGCCGAAGAAGTGCTCGACTCGCTCGTCGTCCAGTGGAATGGGATATCGCTCGACCTGTCGGCGCCGTGGGAGCGGATCCCGTTCTTCGAGGTGATCAGCCGGGAAGCGGGCTTCGACGTGCGCGCCGCATCGGACGACGAGTTGCGCGCGGCGCTCGCCGGGCGCGCGGAGGTCGCCGGGCTCCGGCGGCCCGGGCTGCTGGACGAGATGTTCGGCGCCTTCGCCGAACCGGCGCTGACGAACCCGACGATCGTGTACGACTATCCGATCGAAATGAGTCCTCTGGCGAAACCGAAGCGGGGAGATCCGGGCCTGGCCGAGCGGTTCGAAGTGATCGTCGGCGGGACCGAGCTCGTGAACGCGTTCAGCGAGCTCAACGACCCGGTCGATCAGTGGGAGCGCTTCGCCGCGCAGGCCCGGGCACGGGCCGCCGGAGACGCCGAGGCCCCGGACATCGACGCTGATTACGTGCGGGCGCTCGAATACGGGCTTCCGCCGACGGGGGGGCTCGGATTGGGGGTCGACCGGCTGGTCATGCTGCTGACCGGGCAGTCCGCGATCCGCGACGTGCTCCTCTATCCGGCGCTGCGCGATGACGGGGACTGAGCGTACGGGGCGCCCGCCGCCTCCCCGACGTCGGATCCGCTGGCGAATCGCCCGCAGGTATCTCTCGAGCCGCCGCGGCCGCGGCTTCCTGTCGCTCATCACGCTGATCGCGATCGGCGGGGTGGCCGTCGGAGTCATGGCGCTCATCGTGGTGATTTCCGTCATGTCGGGGCTTCAGGCCGATCTGCGCGAGAAGATCCTCGGGGCGAGCGCCCATGGGATCGTGCTCGAACGAGGGCAGGGCGGACGGATGGAGGCGTGGCGGTCGGTGCTGGGGATCGTCCGCGACGACGACGACGTGATCGCAGCCGCCCCGTTCATCTATACCGAGGTCGGCTTGAGCCCGCCGGAGACGAACTACGGAGAGGGAGCCGTGTTTCGCGGGCTCGCCGGTGACGAAGAATCGCTGGCCGTGACGGAGATCGACGAGCACCTGGTTTCTGGCCGCATGCCGTTCGAGCCCACGGATTCGGGGCGTCCTGGCATCGTGCTCGGCGAGACACTCGCCGAGCGACTCGGGCTGCGGGCGGGCGATCCTGTCACCGTGGTCGCTTACCAGGGAGCGGAGCTCACCCCGACGGGCATCCAGCCGCAAATGCGCTCGTTTGAAGTGACAGGGATCTTCCGGACCGGTCTCTACCAGTACGATACCAAGTTCAGCTATGCCGACATCGACGTCGCGGCCGATCTGCTGCGCATGGAGGGCTACGTGACGGGCGTGGAGTTCAACGTCGCCGATCCGTGGCGGTCGGGGGAAGTGGCGGCCAGGCTGGCCGAGTCGCTCGGCTTCAACTACCGGGTGGAGGACTGGCAGCGCCAGAACGCCAGCCTGTTCTCGGCCCTGAAGCTCGAGAAGTACGCCATGGGCATCATCCTGCTGCTGATCGTGCTCGTGGCTTCGTTCAACATCGTCTCGACGCTGATCATGGTCGTTCGCGACAAGGTCCGGGAGATCGGGATCCTTCGGACCATGGGACTGCGGGCGGACGACATCACCGCGATCTTCGTTCTCCAGGGTGTGGCGATCGGGTTGATCGGCACCGTCCTCGGTCTCGTCGCGGGCATCGGGCTCGCCTGGCTGCTCGACACCTACGAGTTCATCACCTTGCCAGGCGACGTTTACTTCATCGATCGCCTCCCGGTCGACATCGACCCGCTCGACGTGGGGATCATCGCCCTCGCCTCGTTGCTCATCTCGTTGCTCGCGACGATCTATCCTTCACGCCAGGCGGCGCGTTACACGCCCGTCGAGGCGATCCGGCATGACTGAGGAGTGGAGCGCCGCGGCGACACCGCCGCCGATCGTCGCAGAGGGCGTCGAGCGCGTGTTTCGCGGGGCGACGGGCAACGACATTCACGTCCTGCGGGGTCTCGATCTGACGGTTGCTCGTGGCGAGACGATTGCCGTCGTCGGTCCGAGCGGCTCGGGAAAATCTACTCTGCTCCACATTCTCGGGGGACTCGACGTTCCGACGGCCGGCCGAGTGGCGCTCGGCGGCCAGGACCTCTCGGCGCTCGCGGACGCGGAACTCGCGGCTCTTCGCAATCGGTTCGTCGGCTTCGTCTTCCAGTTCCATCACCTGCTGCGTGATTTCACGGCGCTCGAGAACGTGATGATGCCGCTGTGGATCGCCGGCGTCGAAGAGTCCCGGGCCGAGGCGCGCGCCCGAACGCTGCTCGAGCAGGTCGGGCTGGGCGAGCGCCTGCATCACCGGCCGTCGAAGCTCTCCGGAGGCGAACAGCAGCGGGTCGCGGCCGCGCGCGCCCTCGCGGCCGAGCCCCCCGTCTTGCTGGCCGATGAGCCCTCGGGTAACCTTGACATCGACACGAGCGAACGGCTTCACGAGGCACTGTTCGAGCTCGTCAGGAGCCATGGAACGGCGCTCGTGGTCGTGACGCACAATCCGTCGCTCGCCCGGCGGACCGACCGGATCCTCAGCCTCGAAGGTGGGATCCTGTGCCCCGTGGATCGGGCCGGGCTGCGCGACCTTCGAGACTGATCGGACCGGAAACATGCAGTGCGAGGACTGTCGGGAAAGGGAAGCCGAGCTCCAGCTCACCGCCATCATCGACGGCGCGATGCGGACGCTCGATCTGTGCTCGGCCTGCGCCTCGGCGCGCGGGCTGACCACCAGCCCGTCGAATCCGGCTCCGCTTGCCGATTTTCTCGCCCAACTCGGCCCCGGGGGGGGCGCCCCGGGTGAGGGATTCGGCGAACCCTGCCCGTATTGCGGCATCACCGAGGACGATTTTCGGCGCACGGGCCGGCTCGGGTGTCCGCAGTGCTACGCCCATTTCGAGCCCCAGCTCCGCAGTCTCCTTCGGCGCCTGCACGGCTCTCCGCAGCACGTCGGAAAACTCTACATGAGCGCCGGCTCCGAGGCCGGCGATCGGATCGCGCGTCTGTCGGCCATGCGGCGCCGGCTGCAGCGCGCGGTCGAGACGGAGGACTTCGAGCTGGCGGCCGAGCTGCGCGATCGCATTCACGAGATGGAGGGGGCCGAATGATTCGTCCGGGGGGAGCGATCGAGTCGCGCGGCCTGCGCTGGGCGGCCGTCGGCGGCGAGGCGGGCGACATCGTCGTCTCGAGCCGGGTACGCCTGGCCCGCAACCTCCAGGGCTATCCGTTCCCCGGGCGCGCGTCGGCCGAGGACAGGGCCCGCGTGCTGGAGACGGTGCGAACGGCGCTCGGCGAGCTGTCCACGGATGACGATGTCGAGCTGTGGGAGATGAAGGACCTCGCCGACCGCGATCGCGACCTGCTGCTCGAGCGCCACGTGGTCAGCCGGGAGCTGGTCGGCGAGGCCGACCCGCCCTCGCACGCGGGCCTCGCCCTGTGGACGGACGAGACGGCCGGACTGATGATCAACGAGGAAGACCATATCCGCATCCAGGCGCTCACCGGAGGCTTCGAGGTCGAGCAGACCTGGCGCACGGTCGATCGTCTGGACGAGCGGCTCGGCGAGCTCCTTCCGTATGCGTTCCACCACGAGTACGGGTTTCTGACCGCCTGTCCGACCAACGTCGGGACCGGCCTTCGGGCGTCGGTTCTCGTCCATCTGCCGGGTCTGGTGCTCACGAAAGAAATCCGCAAGGTTCTGGAGGGGATCGGGCAGGTCGGCCTTACCTATCGCGGGCTGTACGGCGAGGGCTCGGAGGTGGTGGGCAATCTGTTCCAGGTGTCGAACCAGACGACGCTGGGCAAGGAAGAGGAAGAGCTGGTCGGGCACCTGACGCGCGTGGTCGGCAAAGTGGTCGATTACGAGCGCAGCGCCCGCAGCCGGATGCTGCGCGAAGCTCCCGGTATCCTCGAGGACAAGGTCTGGCGCGCCTACGGAATTCTGCGGCATGCGCGGAGCCTCGGGGCCGAGGAAATGATGAACCTGCTTTCGGCCCTGCGGCTGGGGATTTCGCTGAAACTTCTCCAGTCGCCGAGGGTAGAGACGCTCAACGAGATTCTGGTCTTTGGACAGACCGCGCATCTCGAGGAAGCAGCGGGCGCTGGGCTGGGCGAAGTCGAGGCGGATGTGGCCCGCGCGGCCTACGTTCGAACCCGCCTTCAATCCGATGAATCGTAACCCGGCGGCTCCGGTCGCCACGAGGACTGGATGAACTACAACTTCACGGATCGAGTTCGGAAAGTGCTGGGCATGGCGCGCGAGGAAGCGGTCCGCCTGCAGCACGATTACGTCGGGACCGAGCACATCCTGCTCGGCCTGATCCGTGAGGGGGACGGCGTCGCCGCCGAGGTGCTGCGCAACCAGGCGGCGGATCTCGGCGAAGTGCTGCAGCGAGTGGAAGACAATATACGGCCGGGCAAGTCGACTACGCCGATCGGCGAGCTTCCCTACACGACCCGCGCCAAGAAGGTGCTCGAGTACGCGATGGCGGAGGCCCGTGAGCTGAACCACAGCTACGTCGGCACCGAGCACCTGCTGCTCGGCCTGCTTCGCGAAGAGAAGGGGCTCGCCGCCAAGGTGCTGGGTCATCTCGGCATCGGCATCGAGGAGGCGCGCGCCGAGATGCTGAAGCTCCTCGGCACGGAGGTCTCGTCGTCCGAGTCGTCCAGCGGTTCGCCTCCCGGCGCGTCGAAAGCCGACTCGAAGTCGAAGACGCCCGCCCTCGATCACTTCTGCCGCGATCTGACCGAGCTGGCACGCGAAGGCCGCCTCGATCCGACGATCGGACGGGCCGCCGAGATCGAGCGGGTGATGGAGGTGCTGTCGCGCCGCAAGAAGAACAATCCCGTGTTGATCGGCGAGCCCGGGGTCGGAAAGACCGCGATCGTCGAAGGCCTCGCCCAGCAGATCGTGCGCGGCGAGGTGCCCGACAGCCTGAAGGACCACCGGGTGCTGGCACTCGACATGGCCGCGGTGATCGCGGGAACGAAGTACCGCGGGCAGTTCGAGGAGCGCCTCAAGGCCATCGTCAACGAGATCTCCCAGACCGACGGGATCATCCTGTTCATCGACGAGTTGCACACGCTCGTCGGAGCCGGGGCCGCCGAGGGTGCGATCGACGCCTCCAACATGCTGAAGCCGGCCCTCGCGCGCGGCGAGCTCCAGTGCGTCGGCGCGTCGACCCTCAACGAGTATCGCAAACACATCGAAAAGGACGGGGCCCTCGAGCGGCGCTTTCAGACGGTGATCGTCGAGCCTCCTTCGGTCGAGGAGACCATCGAGATCCTCAAAGGTCTTCGCCGCCACTACGAAGATCACCACAACGTGGAAGTGCCCGACGAATCGATCATCGCCGCCTCGAAGCTGGCCGACCGCTACATCACCGACCGCTTCCTGCCGGACAAGGCGATCGACGTGATCGACGAGGCCGGGGCGCGCTCGCGCCTGGGCGCGCAGGTGCCACCGCCCGAAGTCCAGCAGCTCCGCGAATCGCTGGAGGAGATCAGCGAGCAGAAGGACCAGGCGATCCGCGACCAGGACTTCGAGCTCGCCGCTCAGCTTCGGGACCGCGAGAAGGAGCTGCAGGCCGAGATCAAGCGAACGCAGTCCGAGTGGGAGCGCGGCCAGAAGGAAAACCGCCCGGTCGTCGATGAGGAGGCGATCTCGTTCATCGTCTCGCGCTGGACGGGCATCCCGGTGACCCGCCTGCGCGAGGAGGAGACCGAGCGGCTGCTCCGGATGGAGGAGGAGCTGCACCGGAGCGTGGTCGGCCAGGACGAAGCGATCACGGCGCTCAGCAGGGCCATCCGACGCACGCGGGCCGGCCTCAAGGATCCCGACCGCCCGATCGGCAGCTTCGTGTTCTGTGGCCCGACGGGCGTCGGAAAGACGGAGCTGGCGCGTCAACTCGCGCGCTTTCTGTTCGCCGACGAGAGCGCCCTGATCCGGGTCGACATGTCGGAGTACATGGAGAAGTTCTCGGTCAGCCGCTTGATCGGCGCGCCTCCGGGGTACGTCGGCTACGAAGACAGCGGCGCGCTCACCAAGGCCGTCCGCCGTCGCCCGTACAGCGTGATCCTGCTCGACGAGATCGAGAAGGCGCATCCCGACGTGTTCAACATCCTGCTCCAGGTGCTGGACGAGGGCCGCCTGACCGACAACTACGGAAGGGTGATCGACTTCAAGAACACCGTTCTGATCATGACGTCCAATGTTGGGGCGCGCGACATTGCCGGCAGCAAGTCGCTGGGATTCACGCCCGACCAGCCCGGGATCAACTACGAGAAGATGGCCGAGCGGATTAACGACGAGATCGAGCGCACGTTCACGCCGGAGTTCCTGAACCGGCTGGACGAGGTGATCGTGTTCCACCCCCTGTCCAAGGAGCAGATCGGCGAGATCGTCCACATCATGCTCCGCGAAGTGCAGAAGCGGCTGGCCGAAGAGCAGCTGTCGCTGCGGCTGTCGGACGAAGCGGTGGCCTTCCTCGTCGACAAGGGATACGACGACAAGTTCGGAGCGCGTCCCCTGAAGCGGACGATCCAGCGCTACGTCGAGGACGCCCTGTCCGAAAAGATCCTGATGGGCGAGTTCGCCGCCGGCGACGAGATCCTGGTCGAACTCGCCCCCGGTGCCGAGGCGCTGGTGTTTCGGGCCGTCTCGCCGACCTCCGCCAAGTGACGATACCGACTCACGCGCGGTCAGCCGTCGCCCTCGTCGCCTTCGCCCTGGCGGGGGTTTCGGGGTCGAACGCCCAGGAGCCGCCCGCCCAGGAGCAGCCGCTCTACCAGGTCGAGGTCGACAGCGTCGTCGTCCGCGGCGTCGAGCGCTATTCGGTCGAAAGCGTCCTGCGAATCGCGCGACTGCGGGTCGGACAGCTGGTGAACGGCCCCGACATCCAGGAGGCGATCCAGCGGCTGTTCGCTACGGGCGAGTTCTCCGACGTGCAGGTCAGCGTGACTCCCGCCGATCCGGCGATCTTCTTCATCGACGTCGTCGAGCGGCCGGTAATCAGCCGGTACCGGTTCGAGGGGCTCGAGCACGTGAAGCCCGCGACCGTGCGCGATTCGATGGGCCTGATCGCCGGCGCGGCGGTCGATCCCTCGAAGATCGCCCGGAGCCGGGTCCTGATCCGCCAGCTGCTGGCCGATCGCGGATTCCCCCAGGCCTCGGTGGACACGGCGCTCGTTTCCGATCCTTCCGGCATCGACGAGTACGAGTTCGTGTTCCGGGTGGACGAAGGGCCACGCCTCGCGCTCGCCCGGGTCGAGTTCATCGGCAACGAGGCGTTGTCCAGCGACGCGCTGCGCGACGCGATGCGGACCTCCGAGGAGGGATTCTTCTGGTTCCGGCCCGGCGAGCTTCACGAAGACGAATACCGGCGCGACCTGGCAGACCGTATTCCCGCGTCGTACGGAAGCCGCGGTTACATCGACGCCGAGGTGCTCGGAGACTCGGTGGTCATCGACACGGTCACCGGCAAGGGTAGAATCGAGATCCGGGTCGCCGAAGGCGAACAGTACAGGATTCGATCGTTCCGCATCGAACAGAATCGGCGGTTTCCCACCGTCCAGCTCCAGGCGTACTTTCCGCCGGCCCGGGATGGCCAGTTCGATGATCTCGGGGAGGCGGTCGACGAACCTCCGCTGTTCGATCGGACCGCTTTCGAGGGCGCGACCCGCGACGTCAGCGACCTGTACCGCGACGCTGGCTACCTCCAGGCGCTCGTCGAGCCGATCGTCGAGCGGCACCCGGCCGACAGCATCCATCTGTATCCCACCGTCGAGCTCGTCTGGCTGGTCCGCGAGGGCCAGCCGTCGCACATCCGTACCGTGCATATCGTCGGCAACGACTTCACGCACGACAAGGTGATCAGGAAGGTTCTGCTCACCTTGCCCGGGGACATCTATTCGCAGCAGCTGCTGATCTCGAGCATCCGGAACATCCAGTCGCTCGGTTTCTTCGAGAGCCTGCCGCCGGATCAGGCGATCGAGATCAACCCGCGTGACGATGGCGACATCGACCTCGTGTACCGGGTGAAGGAGCGGCAGACGGGGAACATCAACTTCGGGCTCAGCGCCGCGGGTGCCACCGGCCTCGCGGGGTTCATCGGCTACGATCAGCCGAACCTGTTCGGGCAGGCGAAGAACGGTCACTTCCGCTGGTTGTTCGGTCGCAACTCGCAGGACATCGAGGCGAGCTATACGGATCCGGAGTTCTTCGCCAATCGCACGAGCCTTGCCGTCGGCCTGCAGAGCTCCCGCGATCGGTTCCAGACGTTCAACCTCGGTGACCGGCGGCAGACCGGCGGATACACCGAGGTCGGGTTTCCGATCTTCGATCTGCGCTCGACCCGTTTCTACGTCGGCTACTCGCTGTTCAACGACGAGATCAGCGATCTGGAGTCGTTCGGAATCACGCCGGGCCAAGAAACGACGCTGACGCAGGGAACGCGCAGCACGCTGAGCTTGCGCCTGGCGCGAGACACCCGCTCCGGCGGCATATTTCCGGTGTCTGGAAGCCGGAATTCGGTGTCGGCGCGGTTTACCGGCGGTCTGCTCGGCGGTGACGGCGACTACGGGAAGTATGACTTCTCCAGCGAGTGGTTCGCTCCGGTTGGCCAGATCGGAGGCGGTCCGGGCAGCGTACCGATCGAGCTTGTGATGGGCCTGTCGTTCCGGGCCGGCATGGTGATGGGCGACAACCCGTTCTTCATCGAGCGTTTCTTTGGCGGCGGCACCCAGGTCGGACAGCAGATCCGCGGTTACGACGAGGCGACCGTCACGCCAAACGGCCACATTCCGCGCAACGCGGGTGTCGGGAGTCTCGAGCGGGTGGGGGAGTCGTTTTTCACGACCACGGCCCAGTTCGGGGTGAAGCTCACCGACAACATTTTTGCGAGTTCGTTCATCGATGGCGGCAACGTCTGGCGGACCGCAGGACAGTTCAATCCGACGGATCTTCTCGTCGGAGCCGGGTTAGGAGTCAGCCTCGTGACGCCGTTCGGACCGATCGGTGTAGACTATGCGTACGGGTTCGATGGCCGCGACGTGCTCGGCCGGCC
>Ga0268386_10001464_pt1 | contig 16248 bp, 13 predicted proteins | sample RVTome_15_FD_200260 | JGI IMG/M metagenome (GOLD analysis project Ga0268386, IMG submission 200260) | Soil microbial communities from uranium-contaminated site in the Upper Colorado River Basin, Wyoming, United States - RVT150D86... ...
GACCAGATGGTCCGCTACAGCCCGCTCACCATGCTCGACATGCACGGCTACGTGTGGCCCACCCTGATCGAGCCGACGACCGGCCCGCACGGCGACAACTACGAGTACGACCTCTACATCCCCAAGGCGCTGCGCAACGGCCTGGCCATGGAGGCGCGAGTCGTCAGCGACGTCGGCGCCGACCTGGCCGCGTGGGCGGCCGAGACCGGACCGGGCGGCACGATCCCCGGGAACCTCACGTACCCCGTACCCCCCCAGGCTCTGATCCCCTTCCGCGACCTGGACGAGGGCTGGGACGACTGGCCGCCGATCTTCACCCCGATGTACGGGATGTACCACGGCAGCATCGGCCACACGATCGAGATCCCCCTCGGCCGACCGAACAACGATCCACGGTGGACCCCCGAGCTGCGGGAACGCCGGGCGGACATCAACACCCGTGTCGGCATCGCGGCCATCGAGGCGAACATTGACTACGCCACCGAGAACCAGGAAGAGCTGCTGGCCAACCAGCTCGAGTGGTTCCGTCGAGGCGTGGACGGCGAGGCGGCGCGTCCGATCGACGACCCACTCGCCCTCGAGCTCGCCTGCTGCGTGGACGAGGAGGACCCGGACAATGACCAGGCAAACGCCAACACGTTCCCGCAGACGTACCCCCGGGCGTACGTCATCCCTGTGGGCGCCGGGCAGCGTGACGACGCCGCCGCGGCGCGGTTGGTCCAGTTCATGATCGACAACGATGTCCAGGTCCACCGTGCCTGGCGGCCGTTCAACCTGAACGGTCAGAACGTTGGCGCGGGTTCGTACGTCGTGGACATGCGACAGGGCAAGCGCGGCCTGGCGAACATGCTCCTCGAGGTGGGGCGCGACGTCACCCAGGAGTTCGACACGATGTACGACATCTCGGCGTGGAGCCACGGCTACCTCTGGGGAGCCACGGTGAACCGCCTGGCCCAGGGCACTCTGGACGCCAGGGCGTTGCGCCCCGTCTCGGCCGCGTCGCCGTCGGGATCGGTGGCGCCGGGCAACCTTCGGACGTACGGGCTGGTCGCGACCTCGGTCGCGGGGATTCAGGCAGTGAACTTCCTGCTCGACAACGGCGTCGCCGTCTCACGCACCCCTGACGGGACGTTCGCCGTCCCCGGCTCGGCGAGGCCGCTGGTCCGGGAGGCCGCGGACACGTACGGGGTGGCCTTCACCAACCTGCCCCCGGCGCAGGGCCAGGATGCGACGCCGGTGAGCAAGCTCCGGGTCGGGGTCAGCGCCCCGTTCGACGAAGTGTTCGCCCTCACCAGGATGGGCTTCGACCTCACGTCGGTCACGCACACCGGCTTCAACAACGGCAGCTACCAGTTCAGCGACTTCGACGCGTTATTCGTCTCGACGACCGCGTTCAACCCGCTAGACCTCGACGGCACGCAGCAGGCGGCGTTCGAGCAGTGGCTGGCCGACGGCGGCACGGTGGTCGGGCGAGGCGGCGGCGGAACCACGTTCAACACGAGGGCCGGGTTGCTCGACGTGACCTTCGCCCTCGGCCGTGGGGACGCCAACGGCATCGTGGCGGTCGAGAACGATCCCGACTCGCCGATCACGAGCCGGTCCCTGCCCAGCTCGTTCGTCACTTCCCCGCGGTACTTCACCAGCGTCGGTGCCGGCGTACGGGTCGACCAGCGGCTCGAGGACGGCGCCTTCTTCCTGGCCGGCCACTGGGTCGGTCAGGAGGCAGCCGCCGGCCAGGCGGTCGTGGTGAGCGGCGAGGCCCGCGGCGCCAACGTGACGCTGTTCGGCACGGAGCCGCTCTACCGCACCCACCCGGAGGGCCTGTACGAACAGGTCGCGAACGCTCTGTGGTGGGAGGGCTAGGCACCGAGTCGGCCGGCTGACCCTGCGACCAGGGCCGGTCGGCCGACCACCGGGCTACCACCAGGCTGCCGGGGTCATCACGAGGCGCGGACGCCTCGCGATGGCCCCGCGGCCATGGTGAACGTGGTGATTCGGGCCAAGGCGGCACGGCACCAGGGCCGGGCGAGTGGCGGAGGCGGAGGGATTTGAACCCTCGATGGGGGGTAAGCCCCAAACCCGCTTAGCAGGCGGGCGCCATAGACCGGACTAGGCGACGCCTCCACGCCCACCGTGTCCGGGGGCGCCGCAAGGGTACCGGGCGGCTCGCGAGGCGGGCAAAGTGCTCCTTGTGAGGTGGCGCAGCCGACTGGGCTCGCCCTGGTGGAGCGACCGGAGGGCGGCCGGGCTCGAGCTCGGCGAGGCGCTGGCCGAGCGCGGCTACGGCCCGACCTACGTGGTCCTCGGCCTGCCCCGCGGCGGGGTCGTCGTGGCCGCCGAGGTGGCCAAGGTTCTGGGTGCCCGGCTGGACGCCCTGGTCGTCCGCAAGGCAGGGGTTCCCTGGCACCCGGAGCTCGCCCTGGGGGCGGCCGGCGCCGGTGGCGTCCGCGTCCTCAACTCGGGGGTGGCCGAACGCGCGGGCCTGGACCAGGACGCGTGCGAGGAGGCGCTGGCCCGGGCGGCCGCAGAGGTCGAACGTCGCGAGGCCGCGCTGCGGCCGGGACGCGGTTCGCCGGTACGGCCGGGGGACGAGGTCCTGGTCGTCGACGACGGCCTCGCCACCGGCGCGACCGCGCGCGCCGCCCTGCGTGTGGCCCGGGTCGCCGGCGCCGACCGCGTCGTGCTCGCCGTCCCCGTGGCACCCGCCGGGACCAGCCACTCCTTCCGCGGGGAGGCCGACGACGTCGTCGTGCTCGCCGAGCCGTCCCGCTTCGGTGCGGTGGGCGTGTTCTACGGCGACTTCGACCAGGTACAGGACGACGAGGTCGTACGGTTGCTCGCCGGCGAGTGACCCTCCCCACGCCGGGGAACGTTGCGGACGTGGGGAACGTCCTCCACCAGGGCGCCCGGAACCGCGTATGTGCGGTTCAATGACAGGTCGGGCTCCTGCGCACCGGGCGCGGGAGCGGGAAGAGGTGAGCGCAGGTGGCGGAGCCGAGCGACGGGGCCGGGCGTCGCCGCGCCCGGCTCGAGTCCCGGCGCCAGCAGCGTTCCGGCTACGGCCGCTTCCTCGGCCTCACGGCCGTCGGCACCCTGCTCCCCGGCGCGGGCCTGGTCGCCGCCGGGCGCCGCCGAACCGGGACGGTCATTCTCGCCCTCCTGGGACTGGCCGTCGTCACGGGCCTCGTGGTGGTCCTCACCGTCCCAAGCTCCCGGCTGGCCTCCGTGGCCGGCGACAGGGAGCGGCTCGCACTTACCGGATCCGTGCTCGCCGCCGTGGCCGTGCTCTGGCTGCTCGTCGCCGTCATCAGCCACCACCTGCTCGAACCCCGCGGGCTCGGGACGGGCCGCCGGCTTGTGGGGGCCCTGGTCGTCGTGGCCGTGGCCACGACCGTGCTCGGCCCGATGGCCGTCGCGTCGCGGTACGCCTTCGTGCAGCGCGACCTGGTCTCCAGCATCACCCTGTCCGACCGCCCCCAGTTCAGCCTCACGACGCCGGACGACGTGACCAAGGAGGACCCGTGGGCGAACAAGCCCCGGGTCAACGTCCTCCTGCTCGGTGGCGACGACGGCGCCGGAAGGGAAGGGCGTCGCACGGACACCGTCATCCTCGCCAGCATCGACACCCACACCGGCGACACGGCGCTCTTCTCGTTGCCACGCAACCTCGAGCACGTGCCCTTCGAGGAAGAGAGCCCACTCCGAGACCTCTACCCCTCCGGATTCGACGGGTCGGGGGACGAGGCCGAGTACCTCCTCAACGCCGTCTATCAGAACGCGCCCGCCCTCCACCCCGACGTCTTCGAAGGGGTGACCGAGCCCGGTGCCGACGCCGTGAAGATGGCGGTCGGAGGCGCACTCGGCATTCCCGTCGACTACTTCGTCGCGGTCAACCTCACCGGCTTCTCGACCCTGATCGACGCCCTCGGCGGCGTCACGGTCGACGTCCCCGAGCGGCTGCCGATCGGCAACAAGCTGCTGGCCAGTGGCCGGTGTTCCCAGCCCAGCGGGTGGATCGAGGCCGGTCAGGACCAGCGCCTCGACGGCCGGGAGGCGCAGTGGTTCGCCCGGTCCCGGTGCACCACCGACGACTACGACCGGATGCGTCGCCAACGGTGCGTCATGGGCGCCATCATCGAGCAGGCCGATCCGGTCAACGTCCTGCGTCGTTATGAGGCCCTCGCCGGTGCGACCAAGGAGATGGTCAGCACCGACATCCCCGAGGACCTGCTGCCGGCCTTCATCGAGCTGTCACTGCTGGTCAAGGATGCGCAGGTCACCAGCCTGCCCTTCACCAGTGACGTGATCAACACAGGCGACCCCGACTACACTCTCATCCAGCGGATGGTCGAGGAGACGCTCGAGCCGCCCCCGAGGGGTCCCGCACCCACCGCCACGTCCGCTCCCACCAGCTCTCCCACGACCTCGGCATCCCCTCAGCCGGACGGGCCCACACCGTCCCCGTCGCCCACGGTCGACGAGGCCGAGGGCGCGGTCTCGCTCGACGAGGTCTGCTGACCCGGACCGGTCGACGAGGGGCCGTTCCCGTACGCCGGGGGCGTTCCCTCGCGTCAGGTCAACCGGCGGTAGCCGTGGCCGCGGTCCAACCGTCGGCGCAGCTCGGCCGCGAGCTGCCCGGCCGGCACGGAGAGCGATCCCGTGCGGACGATGCTGCGCCGGCCGCCGGCGAGGTCGACGACCACGACCGGGCCGTCGGAGCGGACGGTGCGGACGTCCTTCCAGGCCGCGCGGCGGACGCCCGCGCCCGGGCCGGTCGCGTTGACGAAGCCGTCGTCGTCGAGCTCGAGGCGGGGCCCCCGGCCGGCGAGCCGCCACAGCCCGACCAGCAGCAGCACCAGCCCACCGAGCGCGACCAGCACGACCGGGACCGCCACGGCCCAGCCCAGGACCGGTGAGGCCACCCCCACCGCAGCGACCAGCAGCCCGACGACGACGGCACCACCGAGGAGCATCGCGCCGAGGCCGACGCCGCGCAGGGCGACCGACGGGGCGACGCCGTACCTCGTGCGCCTCTCACCGCGGTCCTCGGCCACGCCGTCCTCCTCGTGCTCGCAGGGGGCCAGTCTCCCCGGTCACCCCACCGGCGCGGGCACCCGGTCCGGGGCCGCCCGATCGGCGGGCAGGACCCCGGCGTCCAGGTCCACCCGCGGCAGGCGACGGGCCAGCCAGCCGGGCGCCCACCAGGCGCGGTGCCCCAGCAGGGCCATCGCCGACGGGACGAGGAGCAGGCGCACCACGGTCGCGTCGATCAGCACGGCGACGGCCAGCCCGAAGCCGAACATCTTCAGCAAGGGCTCCGGACCCGCCACGAACGCCGCGAAGACGGCCACCATGATCGCCGCGGCCGATGTGATGACCCTCGCGGTCCGGGCCGTTCCTTCGGTGACCGCCTGCACGGGGTCACCGGTACGGGCGTACTCCTCCCGGACCCGCGACAGCAGGAAGACCTCGTAGTCCATGGACAGCCCGAAGACGACCGCGAAGAGGAACACCGGGACGAAGGAGACGACGGGCTGGGTCTCCGTGAGCCCGACCAGGCCGAGCCCCCAGCCCCACTGGAAGACCACCACCAACGCCCCGTACGCGGCGCCGATCGCCAGCAGGTTGAGCAGCGCAGCCTTGACCGGCACGACGACCGAACCGAACACGACGAGCAGCAGCAGCGCGGAGAGCGTGACCACGGTGCCGACGACCAGAGGCAGCCGGTCCGCCAGGGCCCGCCCCAGGTCCAGGACTCCGGCCGTAGGACCGGTGAGCAGCACGTCGGTGCCCACCTGGTCGACATCGGCCCGCAGGCGGTGGACGAGCTGCTCGGTCATCGGGTCCTGCGGCGCCGTCGACGGCAGCACGGTGACCACCGCCGTGTCCCCGGCCGGGCCGATGAGGGGCTCGCCGACCGCCGCCACTCCCGGGTCGGCGGCGAGCAGCTCGACCGTGTGGGCCCCCCGCTCGGCGTCCTCCGCACCCGGGACGACCACGACGAGCGGTCCGTTGGCACCCGGCCCGTACGCCTCTGCGATCAGGTCGTAGGCGCGGCGCTGCGTGCCGGAGGGGTCGGTGTGCCCGGCGTCGGGCTGCCCGAAGCGCATGTCCAGGACCGGTGCCGCAAGCGCGAGCAGCAGGGCGGTGCCGGCGACGGCGTACGGGAGGGGGCGGCGGGTGACCCGCGCGGCCCAGCGGGCGGCGAGCGGCGGCCGGGCACCCTCCAATGCGGCCCGCCGAGTGTGGCGACGGGCGTGGCGACGGGCTCGGCGGCCGAGCACCCGGCGACCGGCCAGACCGAGCAGCGCCGGCACGAGGGTCACCGAGGCGACGACCGCCAGGGCGACGACGGCCGAGGCTGAGGTGCCGAGCAGGCCGACGAAGGGGAGCCCGGTGAGCCACAGCCCGAGCAGGGCGACCACGACCGTCCCGCCCGCGAGCACGACCGCACGCCCCGCTGTCGCGGTGGCCAGGCCGGCCGCCTCGTCGACCTCCAGCCCCGTGGCGAGCAGCTCACGGTGGCGGCTCACGAGGAACAGCGCGTAGTCGACGCCCACACCGAGGCCGATCATGGTAGCGATCTGTGGGGCGTCCGCCGGGACGTCGACGACCCTGGCCGCGAGCAGCATGGCCCCGCTACCGACTGCGATGCCGGCCAGCGCGACGGCGACCGGCAGCCCCGCCGCGACCACGGAGCCGAAGGCGCCGACCAGCACGAGCAACGCGAGCGAGAGCCCGACGGCCTCCGCCACACCGGTCGGCGCCTCGGTGTTGGCGAAGACCACCTCGCCACCGGCCTCGGCGTCCAGCCCGGCCTCGCGCGGGGCCTCGAGCAACCCCTCCAGCTCCGCCACGCCGTCGGCACCCACCTGGGGCGCCGCGACCGGGTAGTGCACGTCGATCGTGACCGTGCGGCCGTCCGGGGACGGCACCGGCTCTCCCACGGCGTCGACACGCGGGAGGTCGGCTGCCGCCGCCGCGAGCTCCTCGACGGCCGGGTCGGCGGCAACGTCGGCCGGTCCCTGGACGACGAGCGTCGCCGACGAGCCTCCCGCCGCGGGGAAGCGCTCGGCGAGCAGGTCGGCGGCCGCCTGGGTCTCGCTGCCGGGGAGGGTGTTCTCGCTGGAGAGACGTCCGCCGAAGGCCCCGGCCAGGGAGAGCACGGCGGCGATCAGCAAGACCCAGGCACCCAGGACGCGCCAGGGGTGGCGGGCGCAGGCGCGTCCGAGCCGGAGCAGCCGGGTGGGGGCGGTCATGACCGGACCATATGACAGTCTCTGTCATATGGCAAGCACTGTCTTTTGGCTGGCTTTGCCTTCTGGCATCGCCTGACGCACTGCGCTACCCTCAGGCAGCGTGACGACGGCTCCCACGACCCCGGCCTCGCTGCGAGACCGCAAGAAGATCCGCACCCGCAGGCTGCTGCAGGAGCACGCCCTGCGCCTCTTCGCCGACCGTGGGTACGCCGGGACCACGGTCGAGGACATCGCCGCCGCCGCGGACGTCTCGCCGCGGACTTTCTTCCGCTACTTCGCCTCCAAGGAAGCCGTGGTGCTGGAGGACGAGTACGATCCGCTGCTCTTCGAGCGGATGCGCCGGATCGACCCGGGCGAGCCGCCGGTCGGGGCGATGCGGCGGATCATCGCATCCCTGCTGCCCGACATCTATGCGGAGGACCGCGACCGCATCCTGGCCCGCAGCCGGCTCATCTACGGCACGCCGGAGCTGGCCTCGGCCGTGAACGGCCAGCTCACCGACTTCGAGCGGCTGCTGGCCGGGACGCTGGCCGAGGTTCATGGCAGGGCGCCCGACGACCTCGAGGCCCGCGTCGTGGCGGCGGTCTCCGTCGCCGCGATGCGTTGCGCCATCGAGCAGTGGGTCGCCGCTGACGGCACGCCCGACCTGGGCGGGCTGCTCGATCAGGCCTTCGACGTCGTCGAGCGGGGGCTGACGCTGGGCTGAGCGGCGCTCCTGCGTCAGTCCATCCCCCACCCGGGTGGTGGTTCGGGCTCGGGCAATGCGTCCCCGTCGTTCCACGGCCTCCGGCCGCCGGCCATCGCCCGGACGGCAGCGGTGCCGCGGACGCGCCCCTGCACCGCGCCCCCCGCGACCCGGCGGGCGAGGCGGTCCAGGGGAAGGGGCACGGCCGACGCCACCAGCACGAGGTTGCCCTGGCGACGACCGCGCAGCACCGCCGGCTCGGTCACCAGTGCGACCTGCTGGTAGACCGACAGCAGCGTCGCCATCTCACCCGCCGCCCACGGGAACGGCGCCTTGTCAGCGACGTTGAGGAGGTACGTCCCACCGGGGCGCAGCACGCGGAGCACGTCGCTCGCGCACTGGGCGGTCACCAGGTGGCCCGGCACCGCAGTGCCGACGAAGACGTCGCGGACCACCACGTCCTGCGACCCGGCCGGCAGCTCCGCGAGCCCCGCGCGGGCGTCGAGGACGCGGACCCTGAGCCGCCGTACGCCGCGGAGCGGGAGCTCGCGCCGTACCAGCTCCACCAGCGCGCCGTCCACCTCGTAGACGACCTGCCGCGATCCCGGCCTGGTCGCCGCGACGTAGCGGGCCAGCGTCGCGGCGCCTCCGCCGAGGTGGGTGACCGCGAGCGGCGCACCCGCGGGAGCGAGCAGGTCGACCGCATCGCCGAGCCACCGGACGTACTCGAACTCCAGCCTGGTCGGGTCGTCGAGGTCGACGTGCGAGGTGGGCATGTCATCCAGCAGCAGGGTCCAGCCGGCCGACCCGGTGTCGTCGCGGACGAGCTCGGCCGTGCCGAAGTCGACCCGGTGCAGCGCGCCCGGCTCACGTCGCCGACGGCCCACCCAGCTCCCCCAGCCAGCCGGGCACCGAGGGCCACCACTCGGCACGCGCGTCCCCGTCGACGCCGATCAGGGCACGCCGCCAGGCCAGCGCCCGACCCACGGGAGCGACGGCGACCGCCAGCGCGGCGAGCCGGCGGAGGTCCTCGGAGCTGTGGTCCGCCGTCCACGGCTCCAGGTAGGCGTCGCGCAGGCGGAGGAGTCCGGGGTCGTCCGGCACCAGCTCCCATCGGTAGGCGATCGACCGGAGCGTCACGAGCAAGGTCGAGAACGGGTGTGCGATCGCGGTGTCACCCCAGTCGATCACCCGGAAACCGTCGGCCGAGCAGAGCACGTTGCCGTCGTGCAGGTCGTCGTGCTGGACCGTGGCCGGGACTCCGCCTGCGGCCAGCTCACGGCACCACTGCGCGTAGGGCTCCTGCAGGGCGCGGAGGCGATCCAGGTCGCCTTGGTCGAGCCCGTCGGTGACCTTCCGGTCGGCCAGCAGCCCGTCGAGCAGCTCCGGTAACGCTTCCGGTCGGACCTCGGGCACGCCGAGGAAGACCAGCCGATCCACCTCCTTTGTCGCGGCGCGCTGCAGCTCCGCGTAGGCAGGCAGGACCTGCTCCCACTCCTCGTACCGCGGCTCGGCAGCGAGCCGGTCGCGCAGCCGGTCGCCGCCGTCCGGCAGCAACGCCCACGCTCGTTCCGTGTCCAGGGCAAGGGGTGCCGGGACGAGCGGGGAGAGCCGGGCGAGCTCGTGGACCAGCCGGGGCTCGAACGACGTCCCGGGACCGTTGGCCTTGAGCCAGACGCGTCCGGCGGTGGTCGGGGCACGCAGCGCCGTCGACCACGGCTGGGCGTGTGGCTGCTCCCAACGGCCGGTGACCGGTCGGCGGGCCTCGGCCAGCCGGGTCTCCGCCCACTCCTGGACGGTGGCGAGCCAGGACGGGTCGGTCCAGGTCGAGCGCACGGTGTGACCGTACGCGGGTCCGGTCCAGACGTCGTCGGGCGCCTCGGTCCGGCGTGGTGGGATGGTCCGGTGCCCACGCACGGCGATGGCTACCCCCTCCCTGCACCGGGCTCGCTCGCGCCGATGCTGGCCACGGCGGGCCGGCTCCCCGGCGACGACGAGCCGGGCCGGTGGGCGTACGAGATGAAGTGGGACGGCGTGCGGGCGCTCGTGCACCTCGAGGGTGGCGACCTGCACGTGGTGAGCCGTTCACTTCGCGACGTGACGGCGAGCTATCCGGAGCTGCGCGGCCTGGCGTCCGCGGTCGACGCGCCGTGCGTGCTGGACGGCGAGGTCGTGGCCGTCGACGACCGGGGGCGGCCCAGCTTCTCGGTGCTCCAGCGGCGGATGCACGTACGGGCGCCCGGTGCGGCGTTGGTGCGCGATGTACCCGTGTCCCTGCTGCTCTTCGACGTGCTGCACGTCGATCGTCGGTCGCTGCTCAGATGCACGTACGACGAGCGGCGGGACATGCTTGACGAGCTGGTGCCTGCCGGGGGCCGCTGGGCGGTGCCGCCGGTCTTCGAGGGTGACGGCCCGGCGGCCCTGGAGACGAGCGCCGCGCAGGGTCTCGAGGGGGTGGTCGCCAAACGGCGGTCCAGCGTCTACGAGCCCGGGCGGCGCAGCCGGGCATGGGTCAAGGTCAAGAACCTGCGCACCCAGGAGGCGGTCATCGGCGGGTGGCGACCGGGTGCCGGCAGCCGCGAGGGCGGTCTGGGGTCACTGCTGCTCGGAGTGCCGGACGCCGGCGGGCTGAGGTACGTGGGGCACGTCGGGACCGGCTTCGACCGCGCGGCCCTCGAGGACCTGATGACCAGGCTGCGACCGCTCGAGCGCCCCGACTCGCCGTTCAGCGTCCCGCTGCCCCGGCTGCACTCGCGCGACGCCCGGTGGACCGAGCCGCAGCTGGTCGGCGAGGTGGCCTACGGGGAGCGGACGCCCGACGGGCTGCTCCGCCACCCGGTGTGGCGGGGACTTCGGCCGGACAAGGCACCGGCCGAGGTCGTCGACGAGCCCTGACCTGAGATCACCGTGTCGTCCACTTCCCGCGCGGCGGCACGGGCGCCACACGGTGATCTCTGGAGCGGGCTTGACACACAAGGCTAATACGATTAGCCTCCTGGCTATGCTGACAACCAGGTACTTCGACCGCCCCGACGGGCGCATCGCCTACGACCTCCACGGCGACAGCGGACCGCTGGTCGTCTGCATCCCCGGCATCGGCGACCTGCGGTCGACCTTCGACGCGCTGGCCGCACGGCTGGCCGCCGAGGGCTACCGGGTCGCCTCGATGGACCTGCGCGGTCACGGCGACAGCGACACCACCTTCGACCGGTACGACGACGTCGCCGCGGGCAAGGACGCCCTGGCACTGGTCGAGCACCTCGGGGGTGGGCCCGCCCTGCTCGTCGGCAACTCGATGGGCGCGGGTGCCGCGGCCTGGGCCGCCGCCGAGCGACCCGACCAGGTGGCGGGCATCGCGCTGCTCGGTCCCTTCGTCCGCGACGGCGACCGGGGCCGGCTGTCCGTGCTCGCCTTCCGGCTCATGCTCACCCGCCCCTGGGGACCCCGTGCCTGGGCCTGGTGGTTCTCCCGCCTCCACGTCACCCGGCCCGCCGGGCTCGACGCCCGGCTCCGCGCCGTGCACGAGGCCCTCGCCCGCCCGGGACGTTGGCAGGCCTTCGCCGCCACCACCCGTACCAGCCACGCGCCCGTCGAAGCTCGTCTCGGCGAGATCGAGGCCCCTGCCCTGGTGGTGATGGGGGAGAAGGACCCCGACTGGCCCGACCCGGCCGAGGAAGCCGGGGCCATCGCCGGCCTGATCGCCGACACCTCGGTCACCCTGGTCCCCGACGTCGGGCACTACCCCCAGGTCGAGCGTCCCGAGGTGGTCGGACCGCTCGTCGCCGACTTCGCCGGCTCAGCCTTCGCCCGTGCCTAGGGCCGGGCTGACGCCCGACGTGGTCGTCGCCGAGGCCGCCGCGGTGGCCGACGAGTCGGGCTACGAGCGTCTCACCCTCGCCGCGGTCGCCGGCCGCCTCGGCGTGGCCCTCCCCAGCCTCTACAAGCATGTGCGGGGGCTCGGCGGGCTCCAGACCGGCCTCGCCACACTCGCCGTACGTGAGCTCGGCAACGTTCTCACCAGGGCCGCCGTCGGCCGCTCGGGACGCGATGCCCTCGTCGCCGTCGCCGCCGCCTACCGCTCGTACGTGCTCGCCCATCCCGGCCGGTACGCCGCGACCGTGCGGGCTGCGCGGCCGGAGGACCCCGACCACAAGGGTGCCAGTGATGAGGTGCTGCGCACGGTACTGGCCGTGCTCCGCTCGTACGGGCTGGAGGGCGACGACGCCGTCGACGCCGCCCGGACCCTGCGCAGCGCCCTGCACGGCTTCGCCTCGCTGGAGGCGGCTGGCGGCTTCGGGTTGCCCCGCGACGTGGACCGAAGCTTCGACCGCATGGTCGCCGCCCTCGAGGTCGCCGTGCGGTCCTGGCCGTCCACCTCGCCTGACCGATGAGTTCGGGGCGGCGACGGGGTCTCATACGTGACGAGCCACACCTACCCGACAGGAGACAGACCCGTGCTGGCCGATGCCCCCACCTTCAGCAGCTTCGCCGTCGACGACGTCGCCAAGGCGCGCGACTTCTACTCCGACACCCTGGGCCTGCGGGTCACCGAGGTGCCGGACATGGGACCGCTGCTCACCCTCCACCTGGCGGGCGGGCGCGACGTCATGCTCTACGAGAAGTCGGACTTCAGCCCGGCCACGTACACCGTGCTCAACTTCGAGGTCGACGACATCGACACCACGGTCGACCACCTGGCCGGTCGCGGGGTCGCATTCGAGCGCTACGACGGCTTCGAGCAGGACGACAAGGGAATCGCCCGCGACCCGGTGGGTCCGGCGATCGCGTGGTTCACCGACCCAGCCGGCAACATCCTCGCCGTGCTCGAGGGCGGGAGCCGCACCTAGCCGCGGCGGCTCGGACCGTCGCCTCCCCCCAGGGTGACGGCGGACCCGGGCAGAACGGGCACTAGTCCCTGTCCCCGTCCCCTCGCGACCGGCACGATGCTGGTGCAGGGAGCGAGGAGGACAGCCCATGGTGACCACGCCGGAGCACGCCGCGACCGCACAGGGACCCGACGCCTGGCGCGGCTTCCGCGGCCACGGCTGGCGCGACGCCGTCGACGTCCGCGGGTTCATCGTCGACAACTACGCGCCGTACGAGGGCGGGTCCGACTTCCTGGTCGGGCCGACCGTCCGTACCAAGGAGGTCTGGGCGCGGCTGCTCGGCCTCATGGCGGTGGAGCGCGAGCGCGGCGTCCTCGACGTCGACACCCACACCCCGTCGACGATCACGGCGCACGCGCCCGGCCACATCGAGGGCGAGATCGTCGTCGGCCTGCAGACGGACGCCCCGTTGAAGCGCGCGATCATGCCGAACGGCGGCTGGCGGGTCGTCGAGAGCGGCCTCAAGGCGTACGGCTACGAGCCGGACCCCGAGGTGAAGAAGATCTTCACGACCTACCGCAAGACCCACAACGACGGCGTCTTCGACGCCTACACCGAGCCCATCCGCGCCGCCCGGAAGAGCGGGATCGTCACCGGCCTGCCCGACGCGTACGGCCGGGGCCGGATCATCGGCGACTACCGCCGGCTCGCCCTGTACGGGCTGGACCGCCTGGTCGAGGTCAAGCACCAGGAGCGGGCGGCGCTCGACGACGCCTTCTCCACCGACGCGGTCATCCGCGATCGCGAAGAGCTCGCCGAGCAGATCCGTGCCCTCGAGGAGCTGCGCCAGATGGCCGCCAGGTACGGCATCGACGTCGCGCAGCCGGCCGGGACTGCGTACGAGGCCGTGCAGTGGCTCTACCTCGCCTACCTCGCCGCGGTGAAGGAGCAGAACGGCGCGGCCATGTCGCTGGGCCGGGTCAGCACGTTCCTCGACGTCTACCTCGAGCGCGACCTGGCGGAGGGGCGGCTCACCGAGGAGCAGGCCCAGGAGCTGGTCGACGACTTCGTGATCAAGCTGCGCATCGTCCGCTTCCTGCGCACGCCCGAGTACGACGCGCTCTTCTCCGGCGACCCCACCTGGGTGACCGAGTCGATCGGTGGCATGGGGCTCGACGGACGCACCTTGGTGAGCCGCACGTCGTTCCGCTTCCTCCAGACGCTCTACAACCTGGGCCCGGCGCCGGAGCCCAACCTCACCGTCTTCTGGTCGCCGGCGCTGCCCGAGGGCTTCAAGCGCTTCGCCGCCAAGGTGTCCGTCGACACCAGCGCGATCCAGTACGAGAACGACGAGCTGATGCGGCCGCGCTTCGGCGACGACACGGCGATCGCCTGCTGCGTATCGGCGATGCCGGTGGGCAAGCAGATGCAGTTCTTCGGCGCGCGGGTCAACCTCGCCAAGACCCTGCTGTACGCGATCAACGGCGGCCGCGACGAGGTCAGCGGCAAGCAGGTCGGGCCCACCCGGCCGCCAGTCGACGGCGACATGCTCGACTACGACGACGTGATGGCCCGGCTCGACGGCTTCATGGAGTGGCTGGCCGAGACCTACGTCAACGCGCTCAACGTCATCCACTACATGCACGACAAGTACGCGTACGAGCGGGTGGAGATGGCGCTGCACGACTACGCGCCGCACCGCACGCTGGCCTGCGGCATCGCCGGCCTGTCAGTGGCCGCCGACTCTTTGTCGGCCATCAGGTACGCGACCGTGCGGCCCGTCCGGGACGAGACCGGCCTGGTCGTGGACTACGAGGTCGACGGCCAGTTCCCCACGTACGGGAACAACGACGACCGAGTCGACCAGATCGCCGTACGGCTGGTGGAGACCTTCATGGAGAAGGTCCGGCACTACCCGGCGTACCGCGACGCCCAGCACACGCAGTCGGTGCTCACCATCACCAGCAACGTGGTCTACGGCAAGCACACCGGCAACACGCCGGACGGTCGCCGCGCGGGCGAGCCCTTCGCACCCGGCGCGAACCCGATGCACGGGCGCGACCACAAGGGCCTGGTGGCGGCGGCGCTGTCCGTGGCCAAGCTGCCGTACGACGACGCCGAGGACGGGATCTCGCTGACCGCCTCGGTGATGCCCGGAACGCTCGGCCGTACCGAGGACGAGCGCATCAGCACGCTGGTCGGGATCCTCGACGGGTACATGGTCTCCGACGGGTTCCACATGAACGTCAACGTGCTCAACCGCGAGACGCTCGTGGAAGCCATGGAGCACCCGGAGAAGTACCCGCAGCTGACCATCCGGGTGTCGGGCTACGCGGTGAACTTCGTCCGGCTGACCCGCGAGCAGCAGCACGACGTCATCAATCGCACCTTCCACATGAACCTCTGAGGACGCCGAGCCTGTGCCCGACCACCGACCGCGCCAGGGGACCGGGGCCGCCACGGCGGGTCCGGTCACCGGTGTGCCCGCGCCCGACGAGGCCGGCGAGGTCCTGACCGGCTACATCCACTCGGCCGAGACCACCGGCACGGTCAACGGGCCCGGCGTGCGCTACACGCTCTTCATGTCCGGCTGCCCGCTGCGCTGCCTCTACTGCCACAACCCCGACACCTGGGAGATGCGGCTCGGCGAGCGGGTGCACGTGGAGCAGGTGGTCGAGGACATCGGCAAGTTCCTGGTCTTCCTGGAGCGGACCGGCGGCGGGCTCACCGCGAGCGGCGGCGAACCGCTGCTGCAGCCGGGCTTCCTGCTCGCGCTCTTCCGCCGGGTCAAGCAACGCTGGGGGATGCGGACAGCGCTCGACACGTCCGGCAACCTGGGCGCCCGGGCACCGGACGCGCTGCTCGACGTCACCGACCTGGTGCTGCTCGATGTCAAGAGCGGGCTGCCAGCCACGTACCGCCGCGTCACCGGTGCCGAGCTGGCGCCGACGCTGGCCTTCGGCCGCCGGCTCGCCGCGCGGGGGAACCGGATGTGGATCCGGTACGTGCTGGTGCCGGGCTACACCGACGGCGCGGACGACCTGGCGGCCGTGGCCGACTACGCGGCCTCGCTCGGCCCGGTGGTCGAGCGGGTGGAGGTACTCCCGTACCACGACCTCGGCGCGCACAAGTACACGGAGCTGGGGCTGACCTACCCGTTACCGGGCGTGCCGGGTCCAACCAGCGAGCAGGTGGAGACGGCGCGGGCGGCCTTCCGGACCCGTGGGCTCACAGTGCATTGACTTGCTGCGTCACTGTCCCGTGCCGGGGAGTGCGCCTCCGTTCACCGGATCTGCCGATGAGCCAGCGCACAGGACGGCCATCGATCACCCAGCGGATGTCCGGGTCTTTTCGCCCAGATAGGGCGTGTCCGTGCCCACGCACGACATACGGGTCCGCACGGGTGCTACTTGTTCAGGGTTTGCTGGGCGATAGTGATGTTGTGTGCACTCGAGTCTTCGCCGGTGTCGGTCTCGTC
>Ga0268386_10001465_pt1 | contig 16246 bp, 21 predicted proteins | sample RVTome_15_FD_200260 | JGI IMG/M metagenome (GOLD analysis project Ga0268386, IMG submission 200260) | Soil microbial communities from uranium-contaminated site in the Upper Colorado River Basin, Wyoming, United States - RVT150D86... ...
GCGGGAGCGTAGCGTCGATTCCGGGCTATGAATTCGAGCGGGGCTGAGTGGCGCAATCGGTCAGACCGGACCTGGCAGACTGGACTGGCCGCGCCAGTCCCCGTCAGTAACTGGTGGGCCGTGTAGGGATCGAACCTACGACCAACTGGTTAAAAGTCGGTCTAGGCCGCTAAAACGCGCAAAGCCACACGATGGCACGCGAGTGCAGACAATGACTTAGTAGCGAGTCGTGACGCGGCTTAGCGAGCGTGAACCGCCCTTGGTGTGACACAGTTGTGACGCGCGAAGAACATAAACGGGCTCACGGCCATCGACGCGCAGTCGCCCTGCTCGCCAAAAGCATCGCCAATGCCTTTTGCCGTTCCTTCTCGGAAGGCCAACCCACGATGACGGCGTGCCGGGGTGGTGGAACATCCGGCCTTGCCAGTAGCGGGGTGCCGGCACGAACGGCCGAAGCGGACAATCGAGCCCAACCTAAGATCTGCTTATCTCTGAGGTTGCCTACGAATGCCTGACCGGTCGCAGCGATGTATTCGTCACATAGATCTTGCACCCGAAATACTGAACGCTCGCCGTCGCTACCCGGCCTGAAGGCTCTCCAATGAACGCCGTCGGGCTTGAACTTATTCTCCTCGAGCACGAAATTCGCGAGCGGTTCGTCGTCCACGACCCGGGATAACACCGAAAAGAATTCTCCCTTTTTAGCCTACAACGGCGCGTATGGCGTCTAGGGCCGGCCCTGGAACAGTCCGTGTAAACGGCTCAGAGCCGGACACTATCGAATCTGTCCCGGTAATCGCAGACCAGCGGATATATGTGTCGTCGACGGACAAGACCGCGACATGTCTTCGGTCTCGATACCACTCAAACGAGATTTCCGCCGTCGACTCCGGCGCGACTTCGGGCGGAGGCAAATCTTCTGGGAGTGCATACAAGAGTTGAATCGCCGCGACCACTGTACCCTCACTGATCGGCGGAGATCCCTCGCCGTCCCAATCGTCGCGGTCCGCGCTGGCTCGCGCGTTGACAATGTCGTGGAAAAGCGAGCCCTGCCTCTGATCAACCGTTACGGCAATTGAGCTAACTGTGCCGCCGGGGGGCGTAGCCGGGCGGGCGAACTCGCTCGCATCGTCTCCGACCCCACTCGACGAATAAGACGACGGATAGTGCCGGTTTCTAGCAGGGACTCGAGCAAGGACACTCATGCAAATATCTCGACGGCTCTTTCGGTAAGACTTCCAAAAAAAATACGATTCTTCAGCTGCCGCAGGTGATCTAGCGCTGCGCGCAAAGCCTCACCGTCGTCTGGGTCCATATCGCATTCATGAAGAACGTCGATATCCAATAGCACGATTGTCGAATCGGCCGCAGGCGCAGGCGAATCAAACTTCGTCCTGATCAGAGCCAAGCAACCCTCGGCTATCTCAGGGACCGTGACGGCGGTTGAGAATGCCGACAGCTGTTGAGGAATTTTCTGCGGGAGGCGCGGAGCAATCGTCAAATAGTCGTCAAAATCCAAGAACGGAGGAAGAGTCAGCCGATTGATAAATCGAGTAGCCACCCGGATAACTCGCTGCGGACCAAACTCCTCCTTGTACTGGTTCCACATTCTCACAGCTTCAGCGGAAAAGCGATCCCAGTCTTGGTAGGGCTTCAAACGACTGAAAGCGAACCCCTCCGGCTTACTCTGAACAACCTCAGTTCCGTCGGCAGACCGGTATAGGAAGCCGCCGGGGCGAGGTGTCGCCGTGGTAGTTCTCGCCGCGGCGTCAATTACAAAATGCACTCCGTGTCGCTGTTCTCGTTTAGGGAAATCTTGGTGGATTCGCTGACCCAACCTCGAAAAGTCGATCGACTCGGCAGGCGCGTCCAAACGAACGCGAATGTCTATTACAGCCTCGGAGATCGGCGGCTCACGGAGATGTCTCGGTTGTGCCATACAGCCGTAGCATAGCGCCATTTACCCGTCATCGGGGGGCGTCCGCCACGCGGAAGTCGGTCTACGATTCATTGTTGCGCGTATTCCAGTTGGGGGGAACTCGAATTCGCAGAGCGGTCAGCCCATCGTCATATTTACCGCTTTCGATCCAGATCTGTCGCCTACATCAGCCTGCGGAAATAGCTCCACGTACTCGCGCCGCGCCTGCTCGATGTGCTCGCAGTCTCCACGACCGCACGCGCACGACCAGAACGGCGGCTCTCGTGGCGCGGGCTCCTTCAACTGTACAAAGTAGCCGGCGACGTGCGTCGCGAAGTGCAGACCGTCAGAGCCGCGAATCGGCATCGGGCGGCATTGCTTTCACTAACTGATCGGCGCATTATGTTGGCTGTGGAGGTCAAGGGTTACTCTATGTGGTATCCCAAGACACCGCACAGAAGGGCCGTACAAGACGGCCCTTTTTAATTTCCGTCACTGGCCTTAGGTATCGACGCGTACGCGATTCCGCCCGACGGTGGTTTAACGTTCGCGCCCGGCGGCCCTTCTCAATTCTCCAGCTGCGCGGATCAGGGATCGCGTCCATTTGTCGGGCCTCTTATGTGGATGACGAGCCCGGACGCTATCACCTATCGCGACCCTGTTTTGGTTGACGCCACACGTGTTAGAAACGACAGGCTCCGGCCGTTCGCCGCTCTGCGGGCTGGGGACGCGTCACGAACTACACTTGTGAGAAGCCCATCATGGCCACAGCGAAACAAGAACTCGACCGCCTACTGCAGGACGGGCCGATGCGCGACATCCTCATCGCCGACGAGGCGCGTGCGATCGTCAAGGCGGTCGACGCTGGCAAGGTGGCCATCGCCCGGACCAGCTTCGAACCGGTTTTCCGATCGCTGCGCGCCTACGCGATCGAGGAGATCATTCTGGCGGTGACCCGCCTTTTCGAGCGCTCCGGGCGACAGTACCCGCTTCGCAGCTTGCCCGCCGCCATTGACCTTTTCGAGAGTCACGCGGCGACTTTGACGCTCGCCGAGCCCTCTCTGCTTAGAACGCCTCTTGAGGTTCTTCGGCTATGGTCGCCCGGAATTGAACGAATGGCCGAACCCGAACGAGTTCACAGGCTCGCCGACATGCTGCGCACGTGTATGCCACAGACCATGAGCCATCCGGCGCTCGATTCGCTCAAGACGATTCGCGACAAGGCACTCGCACACCACGAGAACGTCGCGGCCGCATCGATTCCGCGCACAACATGGGAACCAATCGACGAGATGATTCGCTACGCCAAGTGCGCTGTTGCGGCGATCGCCGGCGGATACCTGAGCATCGGTTACATGATGGACGACGGTAGTGTTCCGCTGACAGACGACGCAGGGATGGCCGGATACTCTGTGGAGCGTCTGATCGCTCACTTAGCGGCGGCGACGATTTAGCGGAAACTGACGGCGCGACCCTCACCGGGCGGCGCGAAAGTAACGCGCTATCGGTAGTACCGTCGGGTGGCCCCCCGGAGCGGCCCGGTGCATTTGGTTCTCGCTAATCACACCAGCACGACGACGAGCAACGCGATCGCGGCCGCGGCAACGATCCACGCGACGACGGTTTGAATGAGCGCTAGGCGACGTGCGCGCATCGTCAATGCTCCACGAAGATGCGGCCGTCGACGATCGAGCGCCGCACGCCGTCATCATCGGTGAACGAGCACCCGCGTCGCTCGCACTCGTCCGCGTACGCGAGAATCCAGTCCAAAAAACCAAGCGACGTCCAACCAGAAGCGACAAAGTCGGAATGAACCTCAGCGGAGTGCGCGAGAAACTCGTTTAGGAACTCGCGCCCATGCACGGGATGGTCCGGTGTGTCGTCGGGGTCAAGGATGACAGATCCAGGACACCCACGCGATTTTGCGGTGACAGATCCAGGACACCCACGCGATTTTGCGGCGATTCGCCCAGATTTAGAGACGTGCCGAGCTCAGCGAGTTGGGCGACGATCGTCATCGTCGAAACATTGAGCGTGTGTGTCCCTGCCATGACGTACCCGCGCGAGTCGCTGATCTGCCTGCGGGCGACGCCCTACTACCACGTCGTCTCGCGCTGCGTGCGCCGCGCCTGGCTGTGGGGAGTCGATGAGTACGCCGGCAAGGACTACTCGCATCGCAAGGACTGGGTGCTCGAGCGATTGGCCGAGCTCTCATCGGTCTTTGCCATCGACGTTTGCGCCTATGCCGTGCTGAGCAATCACTACCACCTCGTGCTGCACGTCGATGCGGCTCGGGCACGGCAGTGGACGCAAGAGGACGTGGTGGCACGCTGGTGCCGGCTCTTCAAGCGCCCGGTGTTGATCGAGCGCTGGCAGCAGGCGGACGGAGGTGAGTCGCTGAAGGCAGCGGCGGAAGCGATCATTGCCGACTGGCGCAACCGCCTGTTCGACGTCAGCTGGTACATGCGCTGTCTCAATGAGCATCTGGCTCGGCGGGCCAATGCCGAGGATGAGTGCACGGGCCGCTTCTGGGAGGGACGCTTCAAGTCCCAGGCGCTGCTCGATGAGGCGGGGCTGCTGACCGCGATGGCCTATGTCGACCTCAATCCGATCCGCGCCGGAATCGCCACGACGCCCGAGGAGTCCGAGTTCGCGTCGATCTATGCACGCATTCAGGCGCTGCGGGCCTCGGCATCGGACTTCGCTGAGAGGGCCAACAGACCGCCCCTGCTCGACTTTCACACCCCCGGCGCGCGTGCGGCACCGGTGATTCCGTTCACGCTGGAGGACTACTTGACGCTCGTCGACTGGAGCGGCCGCGCGGTGCGCGCCGATAAGCGCGGCGCGATCGATCCACAGCTGCCGCCGATCCTGCGGCGCCTGGACATCGACGCCGAAGCCTGGCAGGCGGCGATGCAACCGCACGGCAATGTTTTCGGCCGAGCGCTCGGACAACTCGATCATCTGCGGTTGCACGCACGAGCGCTCGGTCAGTCCTGGATCCGGGGACTGTGGGCCGCTGAGCGGCTGTATCGCGGCGCCTGAGCGCCGCCGCCAACTGCACTCGAACTCGGGGCGCGCACCGCTGCAGCGCGCGCTGAACCGCCGTCGATCATCCGACCGAGATCCTCGCCCGCAGAGGTTTGCCGCTCGGCCAAACACCGAGGACATGGGTGTCCGCGATCTGCATCGACAGACATCGAGGCCTTCGTGGCAAGCGTGAGTTGGGAGGTCGTGACAAAGCGCAAGTCGGCGCGGTAGCGCCGACACAGCTTGCGCTCGAATCAGTAGCCGACCAGCGTGACGTCCGTAGTCGGACCCAGATAAGCGCGCAAGTTCAATTGAGAATCGTTCCGAAAACGTTCCCGCGGGAGCGTAGCGTCGATTCCGGGCTATGAATTCGAGCGGGGCTGAGTGGCGCAAATCCGTCACCCCGAACCTGGGCAGACTGGACTGGCCGCGGGAGTCCCCGTCAGTAACTGGTGGGCCGTGTAGGGATCGAACCTACGACCAACTGGTTAAAAGCCAGATGCTCTACCACTGAGCTAACGGCCCACTCGGAGGTGGTCTGCGACGGCTGCCGGGCCTCGTTCTCGCGCGAGGCTGGGCCGGGGTTCCCGCCGGGAAGGCGCGAATGATACCGGATCACGCGCGCACGATCACGGTGCGTGAGCGGCGGAGGACGCTGCCGCGTCAGGAAAGGCCGTCCGGCAAGCAGGACCCGGACGGGTCAGGTAGACCTGGCGGCAGGTCAACCAGGAAGACTCGCGCCGGTCCATGCATACCGGGCTGACGGTCACCGGCTTGATTCGACCACCAAGCCTGGCGGTAGTATTTACTACCGACAAGTTCGACGTCTTATCTGGTCCCCGTTCGAATCGATATGGGTAAAGCGGTCAAGAAGGCAATCTCGCTGCCGGCGGAACTGGCCGAAGAGGCCGAAGCCCTGGCGGCGGAGGAGAACAAGACGTTGAGCGCCGTCGTCCAGGAGGCGTTGCGCGCTCTGAAACGTGAGCGACTGCGCAATGAGCTGCGCTCGGTCCAGGACTACTGGTCACGTCGTGCCTGCGCCAAGGGCATTCTCACGGAGCAGGATCTCGAGCGCCTGATGCGGCGCTGACGTGCGCGCCGTCTTCGATACCAACGTCTACATATCCGCCCTCGTCATTCCTGGCGGCCGGGCGAGTGGCGCCATCGATCTCGTCGTCGATGGGCGGGTCGAACGCGCACGGCGCCTCTGACCTGCTGTGTGAGGCCCACCTGACCCGACCCGGTCCTCCCCTGCCCCGGAAGGCCTCTCCTGACGCAGCGCGTCCTCTTACCGATACCTCGTCGGATCCGGCACCCCCGCCGCCTCGAACCCGGCGCGCCGCAGTCGACAGGAATCGCAACGCCCGCAGGCACGACCTGCGGCATCCGCCTGATAGCAGCTCACGGTCAGGCTGAAATCGACGCCGAGCGCGATACCGCGGCGGATGATGTCGGCCTTGCTCATCTCGATCAGCGGCGCGTCGATCCGGAATCGCGCGGTGCCTTCGACGCCGGCGCGGGTCGCGAGGTTTGCCAATCGTTCGAAGGCTGCGATGAACCCGGGACGGCAATCGGGATAGCCCGAATAATCCACCGCGTTCACACCAATATAGATCCGCTCGGCGCCAGCCACTTCAGCCCAACCGAGCGCGAGTGCGAGGAACACGCTATTGCGTGCGGGCACATAGGTGATCGGAATTCCCGGCCCTCCGTCCTCCGGCACGGCAATTTCAGGATCGGTCAGCGCAGAGCCGCCAATGCCGGCGAAGTCGATCCGCATCACGCGATGCTCTGCGGCGCGAAGCGCGCCCGCGACGCGCTGGGCCGCGGCGAGTTCGGCGCGATGCCGCTGGCCGTAGTCGAAGCTGAGCGCGAGACAGCGATGCCCGCGCCCGCACGCGATCGCGAGCGTCGTTGCCGAGTCGAGACCGCCGGAGACGAGCACGATCGCTGCGTCAGCGACCACGTTCTTCGCCCCAGAGGAGTTTGTGCAACTGCACCTGCAATCGGACGTCGAGCCGATCTTCGAGGATCCAGTCGGCGAGCTGCCGCGGCGCCAGCGTCTCCCAGACGGGACTGAACAGCACCTGCAGACGGGACGAGAGATCGCGCTCACGCACCAGCGCGCGACTCCACTCGTAGTCGTGGCGATCCGCGATCACGAACTTGACCTGATCTCGTGCGCCGAGCACGTCGAGGTTCTCGAGTCGGTTGCGCCCCGACTCCCCGCTGCCGGGCGCCTTGATGTCGACGACGCGAACCACGCGTGGGTCGACCGCGGACACATCGAGCGCGCCGCTCGTTTCAAGCGACACGTCGCAACCCGCCTCGCACAGCTCGCGCAACAACGCGAAACAGCCCTTCTGTGCGAGCGGCTCGCCACCCGTCACGCACACGCGGCGCGTGTCGTGAGCAAGGACGTGATCGACGAGCTGCGGCACGTCCCACCACTCGCCGCCATGGAACGAGTACGCGGTATCGCACCAGACACAACGCAGCGGGCAACCCGTCAGGCGCACGAACACCGTCGGCCAGCCGACCGCATCAGCCTCGCCCTGCAGAGAACGGAAGATCTCAGTGATCTTGACGCGCGCGGGGGCCCCGTCAGGGTCGCGGTCGGCTTGCTCGTGCAGGCCCGCAGGATCGCCGCGGTTCAATCTTGCAGCGGTCATCGCGTACCCGGATCACGCTCAATGGCCTTCGCTCGACATCTGGGCGAGTCGCTGGCCAGCGAGCCGCGCGGCGGTTGTGTCCGGATACTGCTGCTGGACCGTCGTCAGCGCCTGACGTGCCTCGGACCAGCTTTTCAGCTCGTAATTGCAGTAGCCGATCTTCAGCAATGCGTCGGGGATCTTGCGCGACTGCGGGTAGCGCTCGACGACCTTGCGAAAATCCTGCAAGGCCTGCTGATAGTTCTTCGTCACGTACTGCGACTCGCCGAGCCAGTACTGAGCGTTGTCGGCGAGATTGCTCTGCGGGAACGTCTCCAGGAACTGGGTGAACGCGGCGCCCGCTTCGGCGTACTGGCCGGCCTTCAGCAGATCGAACGCAGCCTGATAATTCGCACGGTCGCCGCCCTCGGGCACCGGCAGCGCACTGCCCGCTCCGGTGACTGTCGGCGCGACGGTGCCGGGCGCGAAACCTTGCTCGAGACGCGCAAGCCGGCTGTCGAAATCGGCATAGAGCTCGCGCTGCTGCTCCCGGCGCGTTTCGAGTTCGAACTCGAGCTCCTCGATCTGGCCGCGCAACGCGCGCGCTTCGGTTTTCGCCGCCTCGACGTTCTGCACCAGGTCGAGCAGGCTCTGATTGTTCAGCACGCGCTCGATGCGCAGCAAACGGCCATCGAGCTCGCTCAATTTCTGATAGACCGGGTCCTCCTCGGGCGGCGTCGTCGCGCACGCCGCGGCGAGCAGACCGAGGCCTGCCACGATCAGAGGACGGAGCACGGTCCGGGTCGGGCGCACGTACATGACTTGACTCACTCGGAGGGTTCACTCACTGGCATGACTCACTGCGGGTAGGAGAGTTCCACCCGCCGGTTGCGAGCATACGATTCCTCGTCGCTGCCGAGCACCGAAGGCCGCTCCTCGCCATAGCTGACCGTAACGATCTGGTCCTCACCCACACCCTGCAGCAACAACGCGCGACGGACCGACTGCGCACGTCGCTCGCCCAGCCCGATGTTGTATTCGCGTGACCCGCGCTCGTCCGTGTGACCCTCGAGTCGCACACTGCGACCGGGGTTGTCGTTCAGAAAGCGGGCGTGCGCTGCGATCACACTGACGTACTCCGACTTGATCTCGGCACGATCGAAGTCGAAGTAGATCACCATGCCGAGGCGCTCGAGCTCGGCGATCGCCTGCTGCTGCGCATCGAGGGAGGTGCCGCCGGTCGTCGTCCCTGATTCGTAACCGGACGTGCCCGCCTCGCCCTGCGTCTGACTGCCCGGACCACCGGCGTCCTCGGGTACGGTGGTGGGACGCTTCGGGCATCCGGCGAGCAGGGACGTGGCTGCGACGAGCAGGAGCAGCGAGGCAAGACGCATGGTCAACTCCTTCGGGAGCAGGATGGAGGATTCTGGTGTCGCTCGAGTGGCCGTGGCAGGCACTGGCCGACTCGCGAGGCGTTCTTCGGGAATGGCCGCGTATATTGCCACACGATCGGATGAGCCACCATGACAGGCCGATCAGGGCGGGAACGGTGACCAGACCGGCTCGCGGACATCGCCGCGTTCCGCGCTCAACCGCTGCTGCACGCTGCCATCCACCGACACGGTGGCAAGTAATCCACGGCCTCGCTCCTGAGTCGCGTAGATCAGCGTCGCGCCATTCGGGGCAAAGCTCGGACTCTCATCCTGAGCGCCTGTCGTCAGAACCCTGACCCCTCGGTTCTCGAGATCTACGACCGCGATCCGGTAATTGCCGCGATCGAGGTGCACGACGGCCAGAAGTTTGCCGTCGGGGGACACGCGCGGTCGTGCGTTATAGGTGCCCTCGAACGTGATGCGTCGGGGACGCGAGGGGTTGTCGATGTCGATCTCGTAAATCTGCGGAGCGCCTGCGCGGTCCGACGTGAAGTACAGCCGCTTGCCATCTGCCGACCAGACCGGCTCGGTATCGATGCCGGGATCGAAGGTCATCCGGTTCAGCACCTGGGTCGCGAGATCGAGCGTGTAGACGTCGATGTCGCCGTCCTTGCGCGACAGCGTCAGCGCGAGGCGTCTGCCATCGGGCGCCCAGCTCGGCGCGCCATTGATGCCCGCGCGTGCCGAGATGCGGCGTCGCTCTCCGGTTCTCAGGGTCTGCACGTAGATCGCCGAATTGCGGCTCTCGAACGAGACGTACGCGAGACTCAGACCATCCGGTGACCACGCCGGGGACATGAGCGGCTCATTGGACGTCGCGACGACCTGCTGATTCTCCCCGTCGGCATCGGCCACGATCAGCTGATGGCGCTGCTCGCCGGGCCGGCCTTCGACGTTGATGAACGCGATCCGCGTCGAGAACGCCCCGGGAATGCCGGTCAGTTGTTCGAAGATCAGGTCGGCGATGCGATGTGCGGTGATCCGTAGCGTGTCGTTGGACGCCGGCAAGCTGCGCGCCAGCAGGCGTTGGCCGTTCAGCACGTTGTGCAGCTCGAACTCGACCGAGTACCGCCCCGGGCCCTGCGGGATCAGCCGCCCGACCGTGAGGTAGTCGGTTCGCAGATAGCGCCAGTCCTGAAAATTGATCTCGCTCGCAGCCGTCGGGCGCTCGATCATGTCCCGCCGGTCGAGCGGCACGAAGCGGCCGCTGCGGGCGAGATCTGCTGCGACGACTTCCGCGACATCGAACGGCGCAGCCATCTCGCCTTGCGGCCAGCCGAACGGCACGATCGCAATCGGCACCGCATTCGCCTGGCCACGTGTGATCTCGACGACGAGCTGGGCCTGGGCTGCGGAGCCGAAGCCCGCCAGCAGCAGCAACGCGATCAGACAGCGATACGATTTCATCGTTACGGACACTCCTCAGGGCGATCCCCGGACTTATTAGTCCGCGGGGGCAAAGATAAATTTCAAGTTTCGCTCGAACAGCCGCGGATCCGGCGGCGGCGGCAAGGGCGATGCGCGCAGCACCGCTGCCTCGATCGACTGTCTCACGACGGCATCGCCATTGCACTCGCCGATCGCGACCGACAGCACCGTTCCGCCAGGCGCCTGCACCACGTTCAGTTCGCACCGCAGTCCGGCTCGGGCGGAGGCCGGGCGATTCCAGTTGCGCACCACGCGCTGCTGGATCATCGCAATGTACTGCGCGAGCAGGCCGGAGTCTGCGGCGGCGAGGCGTGCCTCCTCCTCCGCGAGCTGGCGCTGCAACTCGGATTCCCGCTGCGCCTGCGCTCGTGCCTCCGCCTCGCGCCGGCGCTGCTCCTCGGCTTCGCGTTGCTTACGTTCGATTTCGGCGAGCCGGTCCTGCTCGGCGGCTTCGCGCCGCAGCCGCTCGGCTTCCTCGCGGCGCCTCTGCTCGGCCAGTGCCTGCTCACGCTGCTGGCGCTCGAGCTCCTCGCGCCGGCGGATCTCGCTCTGGCGTGCCTGCTCGGCGCGCTGTTCTCGCTCGACCCGCTCCTGCTCACGGCGTTGCTCGACCTCGCGCTGCAGGCGCTGCTCGGCGGCTTCGCGTTCGCGCGCCCGGCGCTCGGCCGCCTCGCGCTCCCGCGTCGGCTTCAAAAGGGATTCCGGGTCGACGACGACGGAATCGACCGCCGGCATCGCCGGAATCGGCTGCACGGGGGTTTGCGGAATCGACACGAAGAACGCGCCGAACAGCAGCCCGTGCAACAGCAGCGCTGCCAACAGTGAGCCGGGATTCTCCCTCGCTAACTCGAACATCGTGGGGGCTCGCGCGAGCGGCCTCAGCGTATGACCGGCGCCTGGTCGGGTGGCAGCGGATCCGTCAGTACTCCGACCTTCGCCGCGCCGGACTGCTGCAGCAGGACCATCGCTCCGACGACCTGGTCGAAGAGCGCCGAGCGATCGGCCCCCACCAGAACGGGAGTGCGCGGCTCACGCCGCAGAATCGCGCCGATCCGCTCGCGCGCCGTCTCGACGTCGATCGGCGCCTCCGGATCCGAGCCCACGTTCAGATACAGACGGCCTTCGGCATCCACATTCAGGATCAGCGGCGTCAGCTGATCGGGATCCGGCGGCAGCGGTTCGGCATTGGCATCCGGCAGGTCGACTTTGATGCCCTGGGTCAGCAGGGGCGCCGTGATCATGAAGATGATCAACAGCACGAGCATCACGTCGATGTACGGCACGACATTGATCTCGCCCATCAGGCGACGCTTGCGACGACCGATAGTCTCACTCACGACGCAGTTGCTCCCGATCGGCTCGAGGCATGCCGCTGCAGGATCGTCGACAGCTCCTCGACGAAGGTATCGAACCTGACCTCGAGACGACTCACCTGATCGGCATAGCGGTTGTAGGCGATCACCGCAGGAATCGCGGCAACCAGACCCATCGCCGTCGCAATCAACGCCTCCGCGATACCCGGAGCCACCATCGCGAGCGTGGCCTGCTGCACGTTTCCGAGGCCATGGAATGCGTTCATGATGCCCCAGACCGTGCCAAGCAGCCCCACGTAGGGGCTCGTCGAGCCGATCGTCGCCAGCATCGCGAGACGATGCTCGAGCCGGTCGGTTTCCTTCAGCTGTGCGACTCGCATCGAGCGCCGGCAGGCTTCTATCAGTTGCGCCGCCGTCATGCCGCCCTGCTGGCGTTGGCGCGCGAACTCGCGAAAGCCGCTTTCGAAAATATTCTCGAGCCCCTGAGTCGGCCGGCCGCTCGCCTCGATGTCCCGGAACATCGCGGACAGATCACCGCCGGACCAGAAAGCGTCTTCGAAACTCTCCGCCTCGTCACGTGCGGCCCGGATCTCGCCGCGCTTGCCGAAGATCACGGCCCACGACGCGACGGAGGCGAGCAGCAGCAGCGCCATCACGATCTGCACGACCAGGCTGGCGTTCAGTACCAGCTCGACGACCGACAGGTCTCCCGTCATTTGGCAATCTCCTCGATCAACATGCGCGGCATCGGACGCGGTTTGAGTGTCTGGGCATCGAGACAGGCGGCGCGGACCTGCGCCTCGACGAGCAGCTGACCGTCCGCGGACGAGCGGCGGATCTCCTGGTCGAAGCTGACCGTCGCGCGGCCCGCTTCGCGGGGCGTTACGCTGACGAACAACAGGTCGTCGTAGCGAGCGGGACGGCGGTAGTGCACCGTGAGGTCGACGATTGCGAACTGCAGGCGCGCCTCCTCTCGCAGTCGTCCCTGTTCGATGCCGAGCGAACGCAGCCACTCGGTGCGCGCGCGCTCGAGAAAGCGCAGGTAATTCGCATAGTAGACGACCCCGCCGGCGTCGGTATCTTCCCAGTAGACCCGCATGCTGCAGCAGAACGCCGCACGGCTCACGGCGAGTCTCCGAACAACTCGCCACTCTGGCCGGGGCGCTCCGGCACGGTCAGGCCGAAGTGCAGATACGCGTTGCGCGTGGCGACCCGCCCGCGCGAGGTGCGCATCACGAAACCCTGCTGGATCAGAAACGGCTCGATCACGTCTTCGAGCGTGCCGCGCTCCTCGCCGATCGCGGCGGCGAGACTGTCGATGCCGACCGGTCCGCCATCGAACTTCTCGATGATCGTCAGTATCAGTTTGCGATCCATCAGGTCGAACCCGCGCGGATCGACAGCGAGCATATCGAGGGCGGCGCTCGCGATCGCATCGGTGATCTGGCCCCGTCCTTTGACCTCGGCGTAATCACGTACGCGGCGCAGCAGCCGATTGGCGATACGAGGCGTGCCGCGCGAGCGCTGCGCGATGCGTTCGGCACCGCCGGCATCGATCGGCACACCGAGGATGCCTGCCGATCTCGCGACGATGCGCTCGAGCTCGGCACTGCTGTAGAACTCGAGCCGCTGGACGATACCGAAGCGATCGCGCAGCGGCGAGGTCAAGAGGCCCGCACGGGTCGTCGCACCGATCAGCGTGAAGGCGGGCAGATCGAGCTTGATCGAGCGGGCGCCCGGACCCTCCCCGATCATGATGTCGAGTTGAAAGTCCTCCATCGCCGGATAGAGGATTTCTTCGACGACCGGGCTCAACCGATGGATCTCATCCACGAACAGCACGTCGTTCGGCTGCAGGTTCGTGAGCAGCGCGGCGAGGTCGCCCGGTCGCTCGAGCACCGGCCCGGAGGTCTGCCGCAGGCTCACGCCGAGCTCGTGCGCCACGATGTGCGCGAGGGTCGTCTTGCCGAGGCCCGGCGGCCCGAAGATCAGCACGTGATCGAGCGCCTCGGCGCGTCGGCGCGCCGCCTCGATGAAGATCTCCATTTGCGTGCGGACTGGCGCCTGGCCCACGTAATCGGCGAGTCTCTTCGGGCGCACTGCCCGATCGTAGGCTTCATCTTCGCCCTGCACGGCCGCCGTCACGATGCGGTTCTCCGACGTCATGCGTCAATCACGGGCGGCGAGCCGCAATGCCTGGCGGATCAACTCTTCGGTCGTCGTCACTGCAGCGTCGACGGACTTCAGCATCCGTGTGACCTCCGCCGGTTTGTAGCCGAGAGCTACGAGGGCGCTGAACGCCTCGGCCTGCGGCTCGGGCGGTGCAGGGCCGGTGGCCCCGCCGTCTGTCGCGACCCGCGCGACGCCGAAGACCCTGGCACGATCACGCATCTCGACGAGCAGACGCTCGGCGGTCTTGCGACCGACGCCGGGAATCCGCACGAGCACGTCCGTATCGTCCGCTTCGACGCATTCGAGAAAACGGTCGACAGTGATCCCGGAGAGGAGCGCCAGCGCAATCTTCGGACCCACACCGGAGACGCGGATCAGTTCCCGGAACAGGCGGCGCTCGCGCTCCGTGGCAAAACCGTACAGCACGTGAGCGTCCTCGCGCACGACGAGATGCGTGTGCAGCATCACGTCGCTGCCCACATCCGGCAGACCGTAGAAGGTCGACATCGGTGCGTCGAGCTCGTAGCCGAGCCCGCCCACGTCCACGACCAGCTGGGGCGGATGCTTCGCGACGAGTCGACCGCGCAGGAACCCGATCATTGCGCGCGCCGTCCGGCTGCCGCGACCAGCGCGGCTGCAGTCCGGCAGTGGGCATGGCACAGCGCGATCGCGAGCGCATCGGCAGCATCCGCCGCGGGCCGCTCCCTCAGTCCGAGAATCCGCATGACCATCAACTGCACCTGCGCCTTCTCCGCGGCTCCGGTTCCCACGACGGCGAGCTTGACCTCGCGCGGCGCGTACTCGAAGACCCGCAACGCCCCACTGAACGTCGCGCTCAACGCTGCGCCGCGCGCCTGCCCGAGCTTCAGCGCGCTGTCGGCATTGCGATGCATGAAGACCCGCTCGACCGCGACTTCGGCTGGGGCGTGCTGCGCAATCACCGTGACGACGCCGGCATAGATCTCGCGCAGCCGCTCCGCAAACGACGCACCGCGCGCCCGGATCACGCCGCCCGCCACGAAGTGTGTTGCAGGACCGGCGCAATCGATGACTGCAAAGCCGGTCACGAGCGAGCCCGGATCGAGCCCCAGAATGCGAATGTCGCGTGGACCGGCCATCGCGCGTGCTGGTAACGGCGGGCGGACCGCCCCGCTACGCCTGCGCAAGCCCGGCCTCCGCCCACGCCGCGTTCGTATGCACGGTCTCGACGTCGTCGAGTTCCTCGAGCGCCGCGACCAATGCCGCCATCGCTTCGGCCGCATCGCCTTCGAGCTCCACCGTCGTCGCAGCCCGCAGCGTCACTGCCGCCTCGTCGGTGTCGAACCCGGCCCCTGCGAGACCTTCCCGGACGCGCTCGAACTGCACAGGATCGGTCAGCACCTCGAGCGAGCCGTCCTGGTGCTGGATGACGTCTTCGGCATCGGCTTCGAGCGCCGCCTCCGTGAGCGCCAGCTCGGCGGTGCCTGGGGGGAACAGCAATATCCCGGTCTGACTGAACAGGTAAGCGACCGAGCCCTCGGCGCCCAGATTGCCGCCGTGCTCGGCAAACGCATGACGCACCTCGGCGACCGTCCGGTTGCGATTGTCCGTGACGCATTCCACCAGAACCGCGGCGCCTCCAGGTCCATAACCTTCATAGCGGACTGCCTGATAAGCGGCGCCCACGCCCGCACCTGATCCGCGGCGGATCGCGCGCTCGATCGTATCCCGTGGCACGCTCACTGCCTTCGCCTTCTCGATCGCCAGGCGCAGCCGCGGGTTCGCGCCGACGTCCGCGCCGGCGAGCTTGACCGACGTCGTAATCTCGCGGATCAGCTTCGTGAACATCTTGCCGCGACGCGTGTCCTGCGCGCCTTTGCGGTGTTGTATGTTCGCCCACTTGCTGTGACCGGCCATCGGGATACCGTCGGTCGAAAGTGACCACCCGCCGTGGCTGCACGGATCGGTGCGATTCGAAGCCGCGTATGATACCGGCAATCTCGAGTCCTAACAGGCCATTGAAGTGCGCCGTGCAAAGGCACGGTCTTTCAGTGGGTAAAGTCCCACCCGGCAACTTTCGCTCCGGCCGGTAGCAATCGGAGCAGTCGTGGAGGTAACGAAGCGGCTGGAGCCTTCGATGTAGAGGGTCATCTTGGATGACTCGGCGAGTACGCAGGCCGTAACGCGAGTGAACGTCGAGCAGGCCTCGAAAACTGTAATGCGGAGCCGACCCAGCTTCAACATGGGGAAGGCTGCCATTCTCTGGGGAAGCGAGCGAAGCGTGCACCCAGGGTTTCCGCCGGGGTATTGACGACGGCATGT
>Ga0268386_10001466_pt1 | contig 16244 bp, 16 predicted proteins | sample RVTome_15_FD_200260 | JGI IMG/M metagenome (GOLD analysis project Ga0268386, IMG submission 200260) | Soil microbial communities from uranium-contaminated site in the Upper Colorado River Basin, Wyoming, United States - RVT150D86... ...
AGGAGGTCCACGCCGGTGACGTTGCCTCTGCGCGCGCCGCCGCCGCGCAGCTGCGCCGCGCCGGCTTTCGCGCCGTGTCGGCGCGCGAGGACGAGCTGGTCTATGACTGGACCCCGGACACGTACCTCGAGTACAAGCTCGCCTACGACGAGCGCGCACTACTCAGCCTGCTGGACGACGAGCGACAACTGACCCTCGAGGCCAACGCCCGCTCGCGGCTGGCGCGCCTGGCGCCGGCCGAGTTCCGCTGGCACGCTCCGATCGTCTTTGCCCGCGGCCAGAAGCCGCCGCCCTGAGCGATGAGTGTCGGCAGCGCGCGTCGTCATGGGCGAGGAGCCGCAGTCGACGGGGCGCGGGGTGGTCAAAAGCAACACCGGCGAACGAACTGCGATGACTTTGCGTCCGTCTGGCAATCATCGGAGTTGTGAACGACCGGCCTCGGCAGCATTCTGCTGTCGAGCTCCGATCCGGTACGGCTGCACACAATCCATCCAGACGGAAAACTACGTCCATATCGTTGAGCTCAGCGACGCCAAAGGAGGCAATGATGTTTGACAGCTCGAGAGCGTTCAGCAGCTTCTCGGTGAACGACCTGCCGGCCGCGCGCCGTTTCTACTCTGACACGCTTGGACTGAAGGTCACCGAACGTGCACCGATGGGCATGCTGTCGATCCAGTTTGCTCCCGACCACGAGTTGCTGCTATATGGCAAGGACGATCACGCGCCGGCGAGCTACACCGTGCTCAGCTTTCGCGTCGACGACATCGACGCAGCCGTCGACGAGCTCATCCGGCGCGGAGTGAGCATGCAGCGCTACGAGGGCTTCGAGCAGGACGAGAAGGGCATCGCGCGGCCGGCAGATCCGGCCTACGGCCCGCCGATCGCCTGGTTCACCGATCCGGCCGGCAACATCCTCGCCGTGCTGCAAGAAAGTTGACCTTAACGCGGCTCAACGCAGGCTGAGCGCCGAGTAGATCGAGCCCAGGAAGCGGCTGGGTACGGAGGCGAGCCGGCGCGTTTCGGTCAGTCCGACCTCCGCCGCAAGGTCCCGCCAGCCCTCGAACGTGATCGGGAAGGGCACCCACGGGTTGCCGCGCGCGGCGTCGTACTCGACCAGCACGAACCGGCCGCCCGCGCGAAGGCGGCTCAGCAGTCCGTTCATGACCGGCACCTTGTCGCGCACGAAATGGAGCGAATTGGCCATCAGCATGCCGTCGAGCGGGGGCAGTGGGAGCGGCTGTCTGAAGTCGGCTGCCACCTGTACAAGCGCCGTCTCGGGGAAGCGTGCTGACATCTCGGCCGCCTGCCGGCGCAGCGCCGACTCGTCGATGTCGACCGATTGGATGGTGCCGGTTGCACCGAGCAGGTCGGCCAGCGCGAGCGTGAACGCGCCGCCGCCCGAGCCGAGGTCCGCCCACAGCGTGCCGCCGCCGATCACCCCCTCGCGGATGAGGGCGACATGGTCGGCGTGGTTCACCCGAGCTCCATCAGCCGCCGGCCCCTGCCTGGCGCGCCGCCTAACTTAGGCCGCCCGGCTCGGTGCGTCGACTGGTCGGCAGACCTTGCACGGGCGGTGGCCCGCGCGCCGCGCATCATCGACCGAGCGCAGCGCAATGCGGTGCCGGTCGGTCACCCGCCGCGCGTTGCGGCAGGTGGGGTAGCAGAAGATGCGCGTCGTATCGGAGCCGATGAAGCGCACGCCGGCCGTCGGCAGTCGCTCGAGCTCGTCGGTGTCGATGCCCTCGGCACGCAGCACCGCCCGCTTCGACTCGGGACCGCCAGCGCCGTACTGGCCGATGTGGCCGTCACTGCGCACCACGCGGTGGCAGGGGATGACGAACGGGATCGGGTTGCGCGCCAGCGCATTACCCACCGCCCGCACCGCTCGCGGGCGCCCGATCTCGGCGGCCACCCAGGCGTACGGCCGGACCTCGCCGCGCGGGATCTCGAGCGTCTTGATCAGCACTTGCCGTTCGAAGTCGGGCAGGTGGCCGAGGTCGACCGGCGCCGGTCCGCGGCGGGCCGCCCGGCCCCAGACGTAGGCGTCGACTGCGCGCAGCACGCGCGGCGGCGCTGCGGCCAACCGGCGCAGCGGCCGGCCGAACGTGACCCGAAACTCTTCCTCGAACGCGCCGGCATCGTCGGCGCGATCGACGAGCAGGATGCCCGACGGCCCGAAGGCGACGAACAGCGGACCGATCGGCCCCTCGAGCTCGACGTAGCCTTCGACCAGCCCGAGCCGCTCGCCGACCCGCGGCAAGAGACCTGACGGCGCCGGCTGGCGCAGGCCGTGCAGCCCCTGCCTCATGCCCTGGTTCATGTTCATTGCGTTCACCCGACCGCCTCCAGCTTGGGTTGTCTGCGTAGCTCGGCTTCGTAGGCGGCGCGCAGCAGGCTCACGCCGCGATGCACGTCGGATTTGACCGTGCCCAGCGGCCGGTCGAGTGCCTCGGCCAGCTCGTGATAGCTCAGCCCCTCGACGTGGCGCAGTGCGACTGCCAGGCGATAGCGGTGGGGCACGGCCTCGAGCAGCGAGAGCCAGAACCGGCCTTCCTCGCGTCGTTCGGCGAGTAGCACCGGCCCGTCGGCGGCGCGTGACGCCAGCGTTGACTCGGCATCCAGCTCGGCCGAATCGCGCCGGGCGCGGATGGCGTTGCGCGCTTGGTTCAGTGCAATGCGCGCCAGCCACGGCCGCAGGCGCAGCTCGCGCACACGTAGCTGCGGGTAGCGGGACAGCGCGCGGTGGGCCTTGATGAACGTCTCCTGGGCCACATCTTCAGCATCGGCCGGCCGACCAACGACGCGCAACGCCACGCCGTAGACGAGATCCTGGTGCGCGGCCACCAGCTCGAGGAAGTTGCCGTCGAGGTCCTGGCTCAGCCGCTCGGCGAGGTCCATGCACACGCTGGAATAACACATCCGGCCGCCGGCCGGTTGCAGCTACATGCGTGACGGTGGCTCAGCGCAGGACGAACCCCTCGCCGAGCGGATCTCGATCGTCGACGACGAACGTCGAGTAGCCGGTGACATAGGCACTGCCGGCAATGCTGGTGACCACCGCCGGCCAGTCGCCGAGCTCAGTCTCGCCTTCGATCCGGCCGAGGAACTGCTCACCGGTGATGCCCGCATTGGCGATCTCCCCGCCCACGCGCAGGTGGCCGCGCGCGTGGAGCTGGGCGAGGATGGCGCTCGTTCCCGAGCCGCACGGTGAGCGGTCCAGCTCGGCGTCGGCGAATGTCGTCGCATTGCGGATGTGCGCCTCGCGGGCGACCCCATCGGGTGAGGAGGCCGGGTCGCGGTCGACGATGATCGTGCCGTAGACGAAGCCCAGGTCGGTGTCGGTCGGATGCGTCGGCGTGTGGTCGCGGTGCAGCACCTCGGTGATCGCCGCGCCGGCCCGACGCAGCGCCTCGGCCTGCTCGGGCACCACGCGCAGGCCCAGCTCGGCGGCGTCGACGATGCCGTAGTAGGCGCCGCCGAACGACAGGTCGACATCCAGGCTGCCGCGATCAGCGGCCGCCCCGGTCAGGGTGACGCCGTCAGGCTTGACGGCCAGCGAACGCTCGGCGAGGTAAGAGGCGACGTTGGTGAAACGCACTCCGTCCACGCGCCAGCGGCCGTCGGCGCGGCTGGTCGTCGCACTGGCCGTGACGATACCCGCCGGCACCTCGAAGCGGATGGTGGTCACTGGCTCCTCGGCCGGGTACAGGCCCTCCTCGATCAGGCCAACGGTGACCGCGATCACGCCGTGCCCGCACATCGTGCTGTAGCCCTCGTTGTGCATGAACAGCAGGCACACGTCGGCGGCTGTTGAGTGCGGCGGCAGCAGGATCGCGCCGTACATGTCGCGATGGCCGCGCGGCTCATTGATGATCGCCTGCCGGACGTGGTCGAGGTTGTCGCGGACCCAGGCGCGCCGTTCAAGGACGGGCAGGAATGGCACGTCGGGGAAGCCGGCACGGATCATGCGCAGCGGCTCGCCGGCGCAGTGCAGGTCGAGCGCCTGGATGGTCAGCCGCGGCTGGCTGCCTCTGCCTGAGGCGGCAGGTTCCGTGATGGCGACGGCGGCTGGTAGCGGGGGCGGCGACGCGGCAACGGCGGGCGGCGGAGCGACGGTCAGCGGCGGCGACGGCGCTGGTTGCGTTGTCGACGGCGGCCGCTGGAAGGCGACCGACAGCGTGTGCCCGTCCCACTGCTCAGCCCAGCGATGGGCCACCGCCTCGTAGCCCGCTGCGCGGGCCTGCACCGAGTCGGCCCGATACGCCTGTTCGGCGGCCATTCGCGACGGCCCGCGATAGTGACGGACGACGGGCTGCTCCACCCGCCTAGGTTAGCGGGCCAGCCGGCGTGCGACGAATGCGCCTGAGGCGAAGCCGACGACCACGATCGACAGGTACAACCAGATCGGCGGGCCGGCTGTCGACGACGGCGCCAGCAGGTCGAGCGGACCGGCAGTGTCGGGCAGGACGACGCGGAAGCTGACCGAGGCTCGGCAGGACGTCTCGTCGACATACGCCGTCGCCGTCCAGCGGCCCTGATCCCCGTCGCGCGAGCCGATCGGTATCTCGAAGGGGTCGGCGTCCCCCAGCTCGAGCGCCACTGTCGTCAGGCTGCCGCCCTCCTTGACCAGGTCGAGGTGGGACGGCGTGTAACCCGCCCCGGAGAGCGTGAAGACGGTGCCCGGCTCGCCTTTCGGCGGGTCGACCTCGAGCATGCAGTCGGCCGGCTCGACGGCGGCGGCCGAAGCGGCCCACAGGAGGCACGCCGTGATTGCCGCTGGCAATGCCACGCGCAGCGACGTCCTCTGGCTGATAGACAATCGTCCCATGCGCTGAGCGTATATGACCGACTCACCTCCCGATGCACACACTGCCCGCCGCCACGGAGCGAGGATGCGGTGCGCCGACGCACCTCCTGGTCGTTGGTGGCGACCGCTCGACGCTGAACGCACCGCCGCCGACAGCGGCCTGGGAAGTGATCGGTGCTGGCGATCAGCCGGCATTAGGCTGGTGCCCATGGCCAGCCGCCCGACCGCCGCCAATGCCGCCGAGCGCGCCGAACCGCGGAGCATCGGCAGCGCCAGCGCGCGTGACCCACTGGCACGCGAGGTCAAGCTGCTCGGCGCGCTGCTTGGCCAGGTGATCGTTGAGCAAGCGGGGGCCGACGCGCTCGAGCTGGTCGAGGACGTCCGGCGGGCGACCATCGCCGCTCGCCGAGGCGGCGGCGGTGCCCGCGCTCGGCGCCGTCTGTCGACGCGCCTCGACGCGATCAGTCTGGCTGAGGCTGAAACGCTCATCCGTGCGTTCAGCCTTTACTTCCAATTGACCAACCTGGCCGAGGAGAAGCAACGCATTCGCCGGCTCCGGCAACGCCAGCGCCAGTCCGTCCGCGGCGTCGTGCCCGAATCGATCGCCGACGCCGTCACCAGCCTGCGCCGCGCGGGACTCCGCCGCGAGGACCTTGACGCTCTGCTCGGCCGGCTGCGCGTTGCGCCCGTGCTCACAGCCCACCCGACCGAGGCTCGCCGGCGCACGATCCTCGTCGCCCTGCGCCGAATCTATGCGCTGCTCGACCGCCTCGACGACCCGCGTTTGACACCTGCCGAGGATGCCGACCTGCGCCGCCGCCTGCGCGAGGAGATAAGCCTGCTGTGGAACACGTCGCCGCTGCGCGCGACGCAGCCGGGCCCGCTCGACGAGGTGCGCAGCGCGATGGTCTTCTTCGACGAGTCTCTGTTCGTCGTCACGCCGCGCATCTACCGAGAGCTCGACCGCGCGCTCGACGAGCAGTCGCCGACGGGCACTCGCCCGCCACGGGTCGGCGCCTACCTCGGCTGGGGCTCATGGATCGGCGGCGATCGAGACGGCAACCCGCAGGTGACGGCGGAGGTGACTCGCCACACGCTGCGCATCCAGGCCGACCACGTCCTGCGCGCCTACGAGCAGGTCTGCCGGCGGCTGATGCAGACGGTGGCGGTGACGGCGGCCATGCCGGCCGCCCTCGAGGGCCGGCTGGCGGACGACAGCGCGGCGCTGCCGGCGACCGCGCGCGAGCTCGAGCGGCGGTTTCCCGACGAGCCGTACCGCCAGCGCTTCGGCTACATCGCCGAACGCCTGCGCCGAACCAGGTCGCGCTTGACCCGCTCGTCGAGTGATGCCAGGCCAGCCGACGACGATGCCGGCGGCTATGGCTCGCCGGCGGAGCTGGCCGCCGAGCTGGCCGAGCTGGCCGAAGCGCTCGTCAGCGGAAGCCTCGGCCGGGCGGCGTACGGTGGCCTGCAGGAGCTGCGCTGGCAGCTCGACACCTTTGGTTTCCACGGGCCGTCACTCGAGGTTCGGCAGCACAGTGCCGTCCATTCGGCGACGCTGGCAGCCACCAGCGACGACGTCGAGGTCTCGCGCGGCGTGACCGCCGGCGAGGTGCTGTCCACGTTCGCCGCCATCTCCGACTTGCAGCTCCGTTATGGCGCCGACGCCTGCCGGCGCTATGTCGTGAGCTTCACTCACGGAGTCGACGACGTGCTCAACGTGCTGCGCCTGGCCCGGCGGGCAGCCAAGGAGGGCGGCATACCGGCGCTCGACGTCGTGCCGCTCTTCGAGTCGGCCGACGCGCTGCTCAGTTGCCGGCGCATCATCGAGGACCTCTTCACCCACCCGGAGTACCGTGCCCACCTGGCTGAGCGGGGCGGGCAGCAGGAGGTGATGCTCGGGTACTCCGACTCGACCAAGGAATCGGGCGGCCTGGCCGGCGCCTGGATGCTCTACCGGGCACAGGCCGAGCTGGTCCAGGCGGCGCGCAGTCACGACGTCCGGCTGACGCTGTTCCACGGTCGGGGAGGGGCGATCGGCCGCGGCGGTGGACCGATGACCCGCGCCGCGCTGGCCCAGGCGGCGGGGTCCGTCGGCGGCGGGCTGAAGTTAACCGAGCAGGGCGAGGTAATCGCCGACCGTTATGCCAACCCGGCCATCGCAATGCGCCACCTCGAGCAGCTCTGCTGGGCGGCGCTGCTCGCGTCGACTGCTGAACACGACGAAGCCGCGGCACACGCGGCGACCGATGGCGCCGCCGTACTGGACGAGCTCGCCGACGAGGCCCAGCGTGCCTACCGCGCCTTGGTCTGGGAAGACCCCGGCTTCGAGGCTTACTTTCGGGCGGCCACGCCGATTGCTGAACTTGCCCAGCTGGCAATCGGCTCCCGGCCGGCGGCGCGTGGCTCAGCCGACGAACCGCCGCGGCTCCAGACGCTGCGCGCGATCCCGTGGGTCTTCGCCTGGTCACAGTCGCGGGCCAACCTGCCCGGCTGGTACGGCATCGGCTCTGCGCTCGAAGCCTTTCGCGAGCGACACGGCGAGGGCAGCCTGGACCGCCTGCAGGCGCTCTATCGTTCGTGGCCGTTCTTTGCCAGCCTGCTCGACAACGCCGAGATGATCCTGGCCAAGGCAGACATGCTTGTTGCCCGCCGCTACTCGGCGCTGGCGCCGACGACGGACGCACGTCGTACCTGGCGACAGATACGCACTGAGTACGAACGGTCTGTGACGCAGATCCTGGCCGTCACCGGCCGAATGCGGCTGCTCGACGACCTGCCCGTCCTCCAGCGCTCGATCGAGCTGCGCAATCCCTACGTCGACTCGCTCTCCGAGCTACAGGTGCGACTGCTGGGCCGCCTGCGCGCCCTGGCGCCGGACGACTCGCGCAGACCCGAGCTGCTGCGCCTCGTTCACCTGACGGTCAGCGGCGTCGCCGCCGGCCTGCAAAACACCGGTTAGCCGCTCAGCTGCGTTCCAGCCGCTGCCGGGGGCCGACCGTCGCCCGCGGAACCGATCATATGCTCGGCTCGGGTCACTATCGGCCAGCGTTGGGGCAGATATAAGCCAAACGCTCCTGCTGGAGCACTGGCCGACCCCCAACGGCCGACTTCCGGCCATACGCGCGGTGGACGCGCCTTATGTCAACTGCGCCGCTGACTATCTGACACAAGGTCACCGCCCGGAGCGCCTGACCAGTTGGCAGGACCATTGAGACGGCAGCCCACGCACGACCGTCGCCGTCCTCGTTGGGCCTCGACAGGTCGCCTGAGCGGAACTGAGAGTAACGCGCGTCTGGTGCGCATATGGCCAGGTTGGCGCCCAGACCGCGACCAGCGACGAGGCCAGACACACGTAACGCCAGCCGCTGCCCTCGATCGACTCTCAGTCCGGGACTTCGCGGCGGCTGCCCAGCATGCGTGCCAGCGGTCGGCTGCCGGCGAGGTTGACCATTCGCCGCAGCGTGCCGGGCGGCAGGCCGGCCAGCGTGCGGGCGGCGGCGGCCAACTCGTCCTCGGGCAGTGCTGCCAGGCGAACGACCAGTCGATCGATGGTCGCCGAGTCCAGCCGTCCGAGCACGTCGAACAGCCGGGCGAGCACGGCCGGGTCGGTGCGCACGACGGTCCCGATACCGATGTCGAAGAGGTGGACGAAAGCGACCAGTTCGTCGAGCCGTTCGAGCAACCCGTGGGCGTGGGCCGCCGCGGCACGCGTGCGGCACTCGTCGAGAAGCGGTAGGACCGGATCTGTCTCGCGCACCTTGCGCACCTCGGCCACCCGCCGAAACCACTCCCAGTGGTCGCCCACCGGCACCCACGCCCGCGCAGCCGGACCGCGCTGCCCCACCCGGCGCGGCTCGTCCTGCTCGATGATGCCCCAGCTCTCGCACTCGGCGAGGGCGATCAACGCCGCCCGGTGCGACAGGCCGAGTGCCTCGCGTACCTCGGACTCGGTCAACGGCCCGCCGTGGGCGAGCAGGTAACCCTGAACGGTGGCAGTCGACGGTGCCACACCCCACGCCGCCCCGATCCGCCCCCAGCCCACGGCAAAGTCGCGCCGGATCTGTTCCTCAACGCCGACGTCGCCGGGCCGCATTACTGGTTCCTTGACAGTAACTGGTATCGGGCGGATACTGGATAAGTCACGCTAACCAGTATTGCATACAGAGAGGTGCGTGAGATGAGCGAGAGCGCTGGGCGACGCACGATCCTCAGGCTGCGCCTGGTCAGCGCGTCAATCGCGGCTTCCATCGCCCTCGCCTGGTCAGCGGCAGCCGCCGTCGCCGGTGGCGACGAGTGGGTTGAGTTGAGCCTCGCCGCTGCACTCGTTGTGCTGGTGCTGGGATGGCTGCTCGGAGCCTGGGCCCGTTCGACCGCCGTTGGCCCGGTCGTGACGATGGCCATTCTGGCCGTGCCGCTTACGGCGCTGGCCTGGATTCTGGTCTTCCTCGTACCGACCGGGGTGGGCGACCTGACGATCGACGGATTGTTGGCACTGCCGCTGGTCGTGCTGTACTCGTGGCTGATCGGGCTGGCCCTCTACGGACTACCCGGCCTCCTGCTGGCGTTGCCGTCGGCCTGCCTCTGGCTCCTGCTGTACCGCCTGGTGAGCGCCCGCCTCGGGCAGCGAGCGCAGGTCGACCCACCCGCCGCAATCGGCTAGCCGGGCGGTGGGCAGGGCTGCGGCCGGCCTGATGGCGTTGGTCGCGGAGTCGGCTCGGGCTCCTCGAAGATGTTTCGCACTCGCGTGCGGATCTCCCCGATGCCACCGATCCTGGCTACCTGGTTGGGCGTGAAACGCACCTGGTACAGCCGGTCGACGTCGACCCGGTCAGCGATCAGCGCCAAGTTCTGGATGTCGTTCTGCGAGAAGGTCGTGTAGAGGTTGTCCTGCGCTGCCTGGAGGAGGGACGGCACCTGCGGGATCATAGCGATCGGGTCGAACTGGCGGCGGACGGCCTTCAGCACGGTCTGCTGGCGCTGCATGCGCCGATAGTCTGAATCCTGCTGACGCGAGCGGGCATAGGCCAGCGCCTCGTTGCCGTTGAAGAACTGGCAGCCCGGCTCGATTTCGATCTCGATCCGGCCGCGATCCGGATCGGGGTAGTCGTCGTCGACGACCCGCGCAGGCACGTCGACCCACACCCCGCCGACCGTATCGACCAGCGTGATGAAGCCGCGGAAGTCGACCGCGGCGAAGCCGTCGATGGGCACGCCCGACAGCTCCTGCAGCGCGCCGGTGATCGCCCGCCAGCCGCGCTGGCACTCGAAGTCGAACTGGCACTCAGAGCCGATGCCCTCGGAGCCAACGAAGCTGTTCGGTTGCTGGGCGGCGAATCGCCAGAGCGCGGAGATCATCTCGGGGAAGACGCCGCCCGGATAGGCGCCTTTGCTCTCGGCCGGCAGCGGCACGCCGATCAGGTTGCGCGGGAAGCCGAAGAGCGCGGCCTTGCCACTCTCGATGTCGACGCTGAGCAGCATCATCGTGTCAGTGCGCAGGCTCGTTCGGCCGCGGCCGGCGTCGGCGCCGATCAGCAGAACGTTCAGCCGGCCATCCTGCGCGGGGGCCCAATTCGGGTCGATTGGCGGATAGGAGGTAGGGGCTGTGGGCGAGGCGGTCGGTGCGCTGGTTGGGCTGGGCGACCCGCCGGCAGTCGACGTTGGCATCGGGCTGGCGCTGGGGGTGGTCGTCGGCTCGGTCGTCGGCTCTGGCGCGAAGCTGGCCGACGGGATCGCATTCGGGTCGCCCGGCAGCAGCTCGGCCAGAGCGTTGCCGCCCCAGACCCCGGCTGCTTCGGCTGTGCCGTGCAGGAAGAGCGTCAGAACGGTCAGCACGATCAGCGCGGCCGGGGCGCTGCGCGGCGTCTGGTAGCCATTCTGTCGGCGCTCGCGTTGGGCCAGGTTATAGGCATCGAGCATCGCCGCCAGGTGGTAACAGACGAAGGCGATGTTGAGCACCAGCAGCACGGCGATGGATTGGGTGTTGGTGACCAGGCCGATGGCGTTGATCGTGCCGTTCAGTACGAGCACGACGCCGATCACGAAGAGGGCCATCGGGATGGCCATCAGCACGCCGCGGCGCGGGTGACCGGCATAGATCTGGCCGGCACCCGGGAACAGGAAGGAAAGCAGCGCGGCAATAGCCGGCGATGGATTGTTCGACATCCCGAGTTACTCCAACGTGCCGCGGGTCAGCCTTGTTCCCGCGTGACCTTGGGCACGACATCGGCGGGAGCGGCCCGAGTCTAGCGCAGGCGGACGGAGACCGCCGCGCCTCCGACGGCCGGACGGCTATCCGGGAATCGTCGGCAAGGTGGGCGATGCCTGTTCGCTCGTCGCGGTCAGGGTGGTCGCCCGTGGGTTCGTCGATCAGGCGGTCAGGGTGGTCGCTTGCCGACCTAACAATCGTTTGTTAGACTTGGCCCTACGATGGCCCTCGAAATCAGCCGCCGGCAGCAGATCGACGACGCCGCCTCCGCCCTTTTCGGCGAGCGCGGTTACGCGGCGACGAGCGTGCGCGACATCGCCCACGCGCTGAATATGCAGGGCGGCAGCCTGTACGCCCACGTCGCCTCGAAGGAAGACGTGCTGTGGTCGATCGTCAGCCGCGCGGCAGATCGGTTCAACGCAGAGGTCTGGCTGTTGGCCGACGAATCCACGCCGCCATCGGTGCGCTTGCGCCGGATGATCCGCGGCCACGTGGCCGTTGTCACCAGTGCCCAGCGCGATGCGGCGGTCTTCTTGCACGAGTGGCGCTTCCTGTCCGCTGAGCGGCGTGGCCAGATGGCCGCCCGGCGCGACGCCTACGAGGCGCTCTTCCGGCGCGCCATCGCCGACGGCGTTGACAGCGGCGAGTTCGCCAACCTCGACCCGAAGCTGACGGCGATGGCCATCCTGTCGGCGCTCAACGGCATCTCCAGCTGGTATCGCGCGGACGGGCCGCTGACGGCCGACCAGATCGCCGACCAGCACGCCGACCTCTTTCTGAACGCCCTGACAGCCGCGCGGAGGACCGACCGATGACCGACCCACTCGCCCTCGCCCCCATCCTCCCGCCCGAGGACCGACCGACGCCCGGCTTCGCCGACACCGAGCTGACGCCCGACGAGCGCTACCAGGCCTTCGTCGAGCACGTCCACGCCGGCAAGAAGGTCGAGGCGCGTGACTGGATGCCCGACGAATACCGGACCAGCGTGTTGCGCTTCGTCGAGATGCATGCCAACTCGGAGCTCATGGGCGTACTGCCAGAGCGCGAGTGGATCATGCGCGCACCCACGCTCAAGCGGAAGCTGGCGCTGACGGCCAAGGTGCAGGACGAGGTGGGCCACGCCCAGCTGCTCTACCGCGTGGCGGAGGACCTGGGCAAGCCGCGCGACCAGATGTTCGCCGACCTGCTCGATGGCAGGACCAAGTTCCACAACGTCTTCCACTACCCCACCAAGTCGTGGGGCGACGTCGGCATCATCGCCTGGCTGGTCGATGCCGCGGCGATCGTCGCCCAGCAGGCACTGCGCGAGTCCTCGTACGGACCGTACAGCCGGACGATGAAGAAGATCTGCTGGGAGGAATCCGTCCACATCATGCACGGCCGAGACGTGGTCGTGACGATGATGAACGGCTCCCAGGGCCAGCGCGACATGGTCCAGGAAGCGCTCGACCGCTGGTGGGGACCGCTGATGCAGATGCACGGCCCGCGCTCCGACCCGGCCAAGGACCGCGACCTGTACTGGCGCATCAAGGAGAAGTCCAGCGAGCAGCTACGCCAGGAGTTCCTCTCGACGTACGTGCCGCGGCTGTGGGAGGTTGGGCTCTACCCACCAGACCGGGAGCTGCGGCTCGACGAGACGAGCGATGAGTGGCGCTACTCAGAACCCGACTGGCAGGAGCTGCGCACCGTCGTGACCAACCACGGCCCGATGTCGCAGCAGCGACTCGAGTTTCGACGGCTGAACCTCGAGCAGACGGCCTGGGTGCGCCAGACCATCCTGGCCGTGCCGGCGGCCGCCGCTTGAGATCCGCTGTGAGCGATCGAATGGCCGTCGGCGCGCGGTTCTCACCTTCAAGGCAAGACTTCGCATCCCGATGGGGCGGCTTGGCGGTCGTCTTGGCGCGCCGCGGCGCCCGATTGCAGCTCGTTGACCTGTCCCGCGCTGCCCCGCCGCCGCTGGCGCGGCCCGAGAGTCCCCGCTCCGGCTTCGAACCGTGCGAACCGAGCGCGGAGTGTTGCCTTCAAAGCGAAAGTCGACCATGAGCACCGACGACTCGACCAGGCCGCTCGACCAGCCCGCGCCGCCACAGCCCGCGACACCGCCCGCCAGCGGCCGCCGTGAGGAGCTCGGCCGGCTAGGCGATGGCGCGCGCACGGACGTCTTCGAGGTCTTCCGCCAGGAGAAGGACGGCGACCCGATGCGCCACGCGGGCAACGTCGTCGCGCCCGACATCGAGCTGGCGACGCACTATGCGCGCGAGTTCTACAGCCGGCGCCAGGAGAGTGTCCGGCTGTGGGTCGTGCCGCGGACGGAGATCGCCGATCTGTCGGACCCGGACCTGCTCCAGCCGCCGCTCGACCGCAGCTTCAAGAAGCCGGGCGGCTACGTCATGCGCGACAAGCTGGAGGTCGCCAAGCGGCGGGCGAAGGCGGCTACCAAGCCCAAGATCGGCCACCCGCAATGACCGAACCGGCACGGTTGCCGACCCGCCAGCTGCTTCAGCCCGACCTGCCGGCGTTCGACACGCGCGGCGTGGAGCCCGCGCTGCGTGAGGCGCTCGCCGAGCTCCTGTTGACCATGGCCGACGACGAGTTCGTCCTCGGTTTCTGGGACTCCGAGTGGACCGGCATCGCGCCACTGCTCGAGGAGGACGTGGCCTTCAGCTCTCTGGCACAGGACGAGATCGGCCACGCGCGGGTGTGGTACGAGATGCTCGCCCAGTTGACCGGCAGCGATGCCGACGAGATCGCCTTTGGTCGCCAGGCGGAGGAGTACCGCCACGCGCGCCTGCTCGACCACCCGCGCACGGATTGGGCATTCTCCATTGCCCGGCGCTGGCTGTACGACACAGCCGACTCGGTCCGCCTTGCCGGCCTCACGCGATCGAGCTTCGCTCCGCTGGCCGAGGTGGTCGCCAAGGTACGCCGCGAAGAGCGCTACCACCTGCTGCACATGGACGCCTGGTTGCGCCGGCTGGCAGGTCACCCCGGCGAGCCGCGCGACCGACTCGAGGGGGCACTGACCACCCTTCGGTCGGACGCGCTATCCGTTTTCGCGCCACTCGACGGCGAAGCGACGCTGATCGCTGCGGGCGTGCTCGACGCACCGATTGCCGAGCTGGCCGACCGCTGGCGGTCGGTGGCGAGTGGTGTGTTATCGGAGCTCGGATTGCCTGCTCTGGCCGAAGGCCTGCCGCCGCTAGATGGCAGGTCACGCGCCGAACCGAGCGAGTCGTTCCGCTGGTTGTGGAGCGAGTTCACCACTGTGCGCCGGCTGGAGGAGGGCGTCACGTGGTGACCCCGACGCAGGCCACCCGTCCGCTCGAGTCGGCCGTCTGGGCTGCGCTGCACGACGTCCACGATCCGGAAATCCCAACGGTGTCCGTCGTCGATCTGGGCATCGTCGGCGACGTGCGCGTCGAGGGCAGTCGTCTGCGTGTGGAGCTGCTGCCGACCTTCGTCGGCTGCCCGGCGCTCGAAGTGATGCGCACCTCGGTCGAGGAGAGGCTGCGCGGCTTCGCTGCCAAGGTCGAGGTCGCGGTCAGCTTCGCCCAGCCGTGGACGAGCGAACGCATAACGGCCGAGGGCCGACGCCGGCTGCGCCAGAGCGGCTTCGCACCACCCCCCCAAGATGCCGGTGACGACCATGGCCTGCTGCCTCAACTGCCCGCCGCCGATTGTCCCTACTGCGGCTCGCGCAACACGACGTTGGAGAACGCCTTCGGTCCCACGCTGTGCCGCTCGATCTATTACTGCGCCGACTGCCGCCAACCTTTCGAGCAGTTCAAAATGGTCTAGATGAGGGACTGGATCACGCTGTTCATCAGCTGGCTGACGACCGCCTGGCTGGTCATCGTGCTGGAGCAATCGGTGGTCAACTTCACGCGCGCAATCGACGTCATCGCGCTGGCCGCCGGCCTGGCCGCGCAACTGATCGTGACCGTTCTTTGGACGTTCTATCCGCGCATGCCGCTATGGCTGGTCTGGGGTCACGGGCTGATCCTCCTCTCGCTCGCCATCGGTCTGCTCATCGCCGGCCCGCCGGGGACGGTCGACCCGACGGCGTTCGGCCTGGCCCTGCCTTGGCTGGCCATCGGCCTGCTGCCCGCCGGCGCAGCGATGGTCGCCGCCGCTGCCATTCGCTGGCGCCCGGCACCGGCTCACGCCCTCCACTGAGCCTTCGACTGGCGGGGCGCCCGCCGCACGCGCTCGCGTTGGTTGACCGTCTTGGCTATCCTGCCCTCTCCAAGAGGTGGAACCCAGCTGGTGGCAGGACAGGTCGGAGTGCTGCGACGACGCTTTGCTGCCGGCCAGGCTAGAGGAGGTCCAGCCGAATGAGTGATGAGACGCAGGTCGGCGGCAGGCCCGTCGACGAGCCGGTCGGTGAGCCGCCGCCACCGATCGAACCGGTAGAGCCGGTCACCACCGGCCCGTCGGAGCCGCCACCGCCGGGGGGTGCCAACTGGACGGCGATCGCCATCGGCGCCATCGTCGTCATCGCGCTGCTCATCGGCGGCGCGTGGGCTATGGGCATCGGCCCGTTTGCTCCCGCGGCCACGCCGACGGCCGTCGCTCCGACAGCCACGCCGACCGAAGCTCCCACCGATGAGCCGACGGTGGAACCCACCGAAGCGCCAACCGAACCACCGACCGAAGCACCGACCGAGCCTCCCACCGAGGCACCCACGCCATCGCCGACCGCGGATGCCTGCGCACGTGAGACGTTGGCCCTCAAGAATCCCGGCCGCCTGACGTTGAGCACCGACATCCCGGCCTTCCCGCCGTGGTGGGGTGGCGATGCGGCGACGCAGTATCCCAATGAGCCGGAAGGCGGCTCGGAGTGGACCAGCACCGATTTCAGCGCCGAGCCCTACTCGGGCGAAGGTTTCGAGGGCGCCCTCGCCTACGCCGTGGCGGAAGCGATGGGCTTCGCCGCCGACGAGGTCGACTGGATCGCCAATCCGGTGTTCGATGCGGCCTTCGCACCTGGCGCGAAGGCATTCGACTTCCACATGGCGCAGATCTCGATAACGCCCGAGCGCGCCCAGGCGGTCACCTTCAGTGATCCCTATTTCGACTCCAACCAGGCCGTCCTCGCGCTGACCCCCAACGCGATCACTTCGGCAGCGTCCATCGCCGATCTGCAGGGCTACCGACTCGGCGCGGCGGCCAACACGACGAGCTTCCTGTTCATCGAGAACAACATCCAGCCGACGGTCGAGCCATCCG
>Ga0268386_10001467_pt1 | contig 16239 bp, 21 predicted proteins | sample RVTome_15_FD_200260 | JGI IMG/M metagenome (GOLD analysis project Ga0268386, IMG submission 200260) | Soil microbial communities from uranium-contaminated site in the Upper Colorado River Basin, Wyoming, United States - RVT150D86... ...
TGCGGTGGCGTGAATCGGGAACAACGTCGCTGTGCCAACTGCGGGCGATGTACAAGAGCAGACTGTGGAGCACCTACTGGAAACGCACCGTCAGCTGATTACCGATTTTTGTGATGCACACACGCCGCTTGCGGCTTAGCCGGGACTCCAGCATTCGGCATCATTTCCGCCGCCGGCGTTTCTTCCTTTCCTCTTTCATCCCTTCGCCGTTCATCGCCCACACGGCGAGGCCGCCGTAACCGACGGCGTAGATCTTTTCAGACTTTTCGTCCAGCGCGTAGCGGTGCACGTGCATCTTGGCATTTTCGTCCGAGAGAAACTTACCGTCCTTAGGGTTCATGAACAGCAGGAACCCGCCCCCCGCGCCGCCGGCGCCGAGGAGCCATTGGCCGTCGTGGGAGTACGCGAGGTGTTCGACGAGGCCCTTGTGTTTGTCGTGTGCGAAACGATGAATCGTTTTCCCCGTCTTCCAGTCGTAGATGTGGACGAGCGCCTTCCCGCCGAGGCCGTCGACGTTGTTGATCTTCGCCACGCCGCCGACGGCGAGGAGTTTGTCGTCCGGTGAGAACGCGAGGCTGCGGACGCCGCCGATGGAACGTCGGCGTTGCCGTGCGTCCCAGGTGTAGTTTTCGGGGGATTCGAGCGTGGCGACCTGCTTGCCGCTGGCGACTTCCCACACGACGATGTGCCCCACGCGGTCGCCGCTGGCGATCAGCTTGCCGTCGGGGGAGAACGTCGCGACGTACAGCATCGAGGGGAAATGCTGCGGCGTGAATTCCTCGTGCCCCTTCATCTCACGAACGAGGTCGCCCGTCTTCGCGTCCCACAGCCGCAGAAACATGTCATCCGCAATGCTGGCGAACAGCGCCCCATCCGGCGAGACTTCCACGCCGCGAACCCACTTCGCATGGGCCTTCTCATTGCGGCGAATCTCCTTCCCCGCCTTCACGTCCCACCAGACGAGCGACCGGTCCCACCCGCCGCTCACCAGCACGTCCCCGCTCTTCGCCACGCCGGTGACGTAGCTGCGATGCGCGTAGAGCTTTTTCGACTCGACCTTCTCCGCGTTCAGGTCCGCCTCATAGACGCCGAAGTCGGAGCTGCCGAAGAACACGCGGCCGGACTCCGGCACCCGCGTCATGCAGTACAGCGTGCCGTCGCGGGGGATGCGTTTGACGGTTTTGAGCTGGAGGGGGTCGCCGGCCATGTTGAATTATCCAGTTCGTTGAATTCGAGATCGATCGGCGAGCCGGGAGCGTCAGCGACCGGAGGAATTGGGACGTCTATCGCAAACTCCGATCGCTTACGCTCCCGGCTCGCCTTGTGTCCGCACCCACTGTCGGAACGACTTCACCAGCGCGAGCTCGTTGAGGTCCTCGTGCTCTTTCAGAAACGTCGCCAGTTCAGCGCTGCGGATTCCGGGGAAGTTGATCGACTCGGATTGTTCTTCGTATTCGCGGTTCTGATTGAGATGCAGAAAGCGAATCGACTCGGCGTCTGCACACCACACTTCAGGGATGCCCAGCGCCGCGAAGATGCCCAATCGGTCGAGCGCGCTGCGCGAAACTTCGATTTCGATGAGCAGATCCGGCGGCGGATCGACCGTCAGATCGATTTCCCGCTTGTCGTGAATCAGCGGTTCGTTTGCAAGGTAATAGCACTCGTCCGGTTCGAATCCGCGGTCGAGGTCTTCGCGGCGAAACGTGGTCGTTCCGCCGCTGGCGATCGGCAAGTCCAACTCTTCCACGAGCGCGAACAGCAGACGATCAATCCGTTTCTTCAGGTTTTCGTGAAGCCAGGAAATCGTCATGTACTCGAGCCTCCCGCGGTCATAAGTGAGCCGGTGGCCGGGCTGGTCGTCGACCATCCGCTCGAAGTGGCGGAAGTCGTCCCAACTGACGTCGTGCAGCAGGAGGTATTGGCGATCGGGGAGGGTGACGGTGGACATGATTGAGATTCGACGCAAAGCCGCGGAGAGCGCAAAGGATCGCAGAGTTTCGTTTTGCCTTCTACGCCGAAGGCGTTCCACAACAAAGCCCAGGGTCGCGACCGAAGGGAGCGCACCCTGGGTTGGCGGGCCGCGCCGAGATTTGAACCCTGAAGGGGTTCCACAACGGGTCATCGCCCACTTTGTTATCAAACCGCTTCGCGGTTGAAGCATTCGCCATTCGTTTTACCGATTCAGAATCCACAATACGGCAAGGGTCGCGAGCACCAATAATCCCCATGGGAAGAAGTTGGCTCGCCACCAGAACACCAAGGCCAGCGTGGCAAGCGTCATGATGGTCCGTTGTAGCCGCAGCTGCGATTGTTGCATCTTTCCGCTCCCGTCAATCGCCCCTTGTCAAACCCTTTCATGGTTTGGGTTCTCTTCCAACCGCGTCCTAGAGTGCGCTCCCTTCGGTCGCGACCCTGGGCTTTGTTGTTCAACGTCTTCGACGTTGAGCGATTCGCGCATCGACGTGGCTCACAGAATCAGTGTTGCGACCCACGTCGCGAGCGATCCCAAAGCGAACGCCAGGACGATCATCCATGCCATTCGATTTTGCGCTGACTTCCATTCCTCTCGATACTTCTTCCAATCCTCGTATTGACCACGATAATCCGACATGTACTCTTCGAATTCCCGTTGACGAGATTCACGGGTCAGGCGCATTTCGTCGCGGATTTCGCGAAGGAGCGTGACAATGTCGCTGTTCATCGCCACCTCTTGTCAAACCCTTTCAGGGTTTGGGTTCCTTCCCCTCCGTCCACCCAGGGTGCGCTCCCTCCGGTCGCGACCCTGGGCTTTGTTCTGCAACGTCTTCGACGTTGGGCGCGACGCCAAGGCGTCGGCTTGGGTTTACGCCAGCACGTCCTTCACCGGCTTGATCCCCGGATTCACCAGCGGGATTGGCCGCGAACCGACGTAGTAGTCTTTGTTGTGCGGGACGCCCAGGGCTTCGTAGATGGTGGCGAAGAGTTCGCCGGCGCCGATTTCGCCCTTGGAGACCGTCTGGCCGTCTTTGTCGGTCTCGCCGTAGCAGCAGCCGCGTTTGACGCCGGCGCCGCTGAGGCTGCTGCTCCAGGCGCGGGCGAAGTGGTCGCGGCCGACGCTGCCGTTGATCTTCGGCGTGCGGCCGAATTCCGCCAGCGTGATGACCAGCGTGTGCTCCAGCAGGCCGCGGTCGTGCAGGTCGTCCAGCAGGGTGGACATGACGTGGTCGAGTTCGGTGGCCAGTTCGAGGTGGCTTTCGAAGTTCTGGGCGTGCGTGTCCCACCAGGCGCGGGCCACGCGGACGAAGGGCACGCCCGCTTCCACCAGCCTGCGGGCGATCAACGCCTGCTGCCCGAATTGGGTGGGGCCGTATTTCGCCCGCACCTTGGCCGGTTCCTTCGAGACGTCGAACAGCGTGTTGCTGGCGATCAGCCCCGGCACGCGGCTGTAGGCCATGTTGTGGCTGTTGACGGCGGGGGTCAACCGGCCCTGGCCGAACTCGCGGCTGAACAGCCGCCGCAGATGGTCGCGGGCCTCACGGTCGCTCGCGGAAATTTCCGCCGGCGGCTGCACGTTCGGCAGGCTCATCTTTTCGTGCAGATGGACGGCGGAGTAGCGGGCGCCGAGGAAGCCGGGGGTGAGCCGCGTGATGTTCCCGCGGCCTTCCGTCGGCGAATAGATGGAAACATTCTCCGGCACGCTGCTCTTCGGGTCGGCCAGTTCCTTCGCGAGGACGGAACCGATCTCGGGATACTTGAGGTTCGGTTCGTCGCGGCGGCCGCGCATCATCAGGTGCGAGGCGGTGTTGTGGTTGCCGTCTTTGGTGTTGAGCGAGCGGATGACCGTCATGTGCTTGCCGAACTGCGTGGCGAGCTTCGGCAGCAATTCACAGAAATGCACGCCGGGGACGGAGGTGGGAATCGAAAAGAACGGCCCGCCGGTGGGCCGCCCCGGTTTGGGGTCGAACGTTTCCAATTGGCTCGCGCCGCCGGCCAGCCAGAGGAGAATCACGCGGCGGTCTTTCTTCTTGATCTCGTTGGAGATTGCCGGCGACGCGAGGGCGTCGAGACCCCCCATCACCCCCGCGGCGGCGGCAGCCGTACCGAGGAACTGGCGGCGGTTGAGGGCGTGCTCGGGGGAGCCACAGAACTGTCGGCGGGTGGGGCTGGTCATGGGTGGGTTCCTGTCAATCGGCGGTGTTTCGTGGCGGGAGTCCAAGCTTTTGTCGGATGTGCGCGTCGACTTCTTCCAACGTGTGGACACGTCCGGCTTCGATATCCTCGATGCCGCGCTTAATCGCGGCGATTGTTTCTGCTCGGTCGTATTCCTCGCGCCATTGCTGCACGCATTGCTCCAGCGACATGGTGGTTCCGCTCTCGATTTGTCGAGAGACGAACTGTCGGAAATTGCGGAATTCTTCCGGAGTGACTTTCCAGAACGGCGGCTCTTCCTCATCGAGCGGAATGATCGTGGAAATCGCGTCAAATCTAGAATACAGGCGAAAGCGATTCATCAACACAATGAACTCGTCAGATCCGTGCAACCCGTTGACTGCGGGTTGGAAGGCGATGTTCTCCGGATGATCGATCTGTACGCGATCGCCGTTTTCCATGTGCAGCACGAACCGCCGGAACGGGAACTCCCGGAGCAGGCGCTGGATTTCGGCTCTGGCAATTTCGGTCTTCATCGGAATCTGCCCCTGCGCATACATCAACCGTAGTTGATTATATCGAACTCCCCCCGCCGCGCCTCAAGTCAAACGGGATTTTGAGGACTGCGGTTTTCCGTCCCCGCAGGCGGGAGTATTTGCGCGGCGCGCAAATCAGCCGGCGGACTAGCGCCCGCCGGCTGATGAGTCCGGTGCCGGCTTCACTTCGAGAGCTGCGGCACGAGCATCAGCTCCGGCTTGGGGTCGAACACCCATCGCCGCTCGATTTTCTGCCCGGGAACCGGTTTGAGGGGGATCGTCATCATTTCCGCGGTCCACGGCTTCGTGCCGTACAGCGGATGTTTGGGGTCGGTCACTTCGCGGCGTTTCTGTCCGAAGCGCCTCTTGATTTCCGCGATCTGCGGGTCCCTCGCGGAAGCGAATTCCCCGACCGTCACGATCGATTTGTAGCGGTCGTGGAACACCCAGGCTTTGAACGGCGTGTACTTCCGCAGCGCGACGGCCAGTTCCCACGCCGCCTGGCCGGCGTAGTCGAGCGAGTCGGTGACTTTGAATTCTTCGGCCTTGCGGCGGTAGTTCCCCTTGGTGACGGTCAGCGATTTGCCGATGTACGACGCGACCACGACCGTGTACTTGCCGCGATTGTTCAGCAGCGAAACCTCGCTGTCGGGGTTGAGCTTCAGCAGCAGGGGGTCGTGTTTGCGGCTGCGCAGCTCGGCCGCCGACAACAGCGGGTTGGGGGTCATGTGGGCGCCGGCGAAGGGGGTGGGGCGGCCCGGCGTCTTGCGGAACAGCCCGCCGCTCCGCAGCCGCAGAATCTCCGTGTCGTCGCCGGCTTTCTTGCGGCCTTCGACTTCGGCCAGAAACTTCGGCTGGAACTTCTTGACGTACTTCAACGTGGCCTGCGCCAGGTCGTCGCTGGCGCTGGGGTAGTTGCCGGCCAGCACCGCGATGCCGCCGTGAAACGTGGTGAACGAACGCCGCATGCGGCCGATGCGGTCGGACGTGTTGACGGCGTCTCTGGCGTCGTTCTGCTGGAAGGCATACGCCGGAATGCCGTGCTTCCGCAGCTCGAACACCAGCTCGTCGGCGGCCTGTTTGGGAGTCATGCCTTCGCTGCGGCGGTCTTTGGGCGGGGCGTGAAAGGTGCAGACGAGAATCATCCACGGCCCGTGCCGCTTGGTGATCTGATACTGCCGCCCGCGGACCGCATCGATGGCGTTTGCCGTGCGTGCGCCGCCGAAGAGCGCGGCCGCGACCGTGAACACCAACCCCGAGGCTGTCGGCCATCCCCGCATTGTCGACTCCGTTCTGAATGGAAAGTGGAAGGAAGCGTGCTCGAAACCCCCGGAGTCTTGGAGACACCGGGTGTTTGGCCACCGGCCCCCGCGACGTCGTCGACGCCGGGCCCGTTCAAACCGAATGGATTGTGGAAGGGAAGTACCCGCCGCGACGGCGGGAGCGGGAGAGTGAGGGGAGCGGGAGTGTAACCCGGATTCCGGGCTGAGTCCAGACGCTGTTGCGTGGAATGTCGACGGAGGGCGCGGGACAGGGTTTACACGCAATACGCCGCGGAGCGGCGAGAAAACCCAAACCGACAGCTTGCTGTCGCGATACGTCGATTCGCTTCGACAACAAGTTGTCGGTTTGGGTTCACGGCGGCTGCGCCGCCGGGTCTTCGGCAAATCCTGTCCCGCACCGGTCGACGGAGGATTACCGTCGGAATGTCGGTCTTGCCGCGAATGCGCAGGGGGACGATAATGGCGCTGGCCGGTGGCGCGGCCCCTTCGCAACCGGTCAGACAACGGCAGCGAAATGGAGACATTGAAGATCGTCAAAACCGCGGCCCTGCCCGTGCTGGGTCTGCTGGCTATTCTGATTCTGGCCGTGGTGCTGTTCCGAGCGATCAGGAAACGCTTTCTGGATCGTGAGGATCGTGCGACGGACGGGCTTGGAATGCTCAGTCAAATTCGGGAATTGCATGCGCGGGGTGAGCTTAGCGAAGAGGAATACCGATCCATCAAGGGCCGACTGATCGGGAAACCGGACGCCCCGGCCACGGACAATCCCCCGACGGCGGAGGCCACTCCGCGAGAGGAAGCGGGAAAAACGAGGAAGGATGAGGGATAAGGGATAAGGGATGAGAGATGAATGGGTCGCACTCCTTCATCCCTTATCCTTCATCCCGCGAAGCGGTCCGCACGGATGCAGACAGGGAGCAGGCAACGGACGCAACTTCGAGACACGATCGACAGCAACGAAGGATGACGAATGCCCTCCGGTCGCGATTTTCCATCCGGCAAACACGCCTCGTCGGGAAAAAAACACGCCAACTGTTCCTTCTGCCGCAAGAGCTACCGCGAGGTCGGGCCGCTCGTGGAAGGGCCGGATGACGTCTACATCTGCGGCGAATGCATTGAGCTCTGCCAGTCGATTCTCGACCAGGAGCGCCGCCGCCGCGGGACCCCCCGCAAGCTGTTCAACAAGGTCCCCACGCCCCGCGAGATCACCACGTATCTCGACCAGTACGTCATCGGCCAGACGCAGACGAAGCGGATTCTCTCCGTCGCCGTGCACAACCACTACAAGCGGCTGATGCACCATGCCTCCGACGACGCCGAGGTCGAGATCGAAAAGTCGAACATCCTGCTGATCGGACCCACCGGCTGCGGCAAGACGCTGCTGGCCCGCACGCTGGCCCGCTACCTGCAGGTCCCCTTCGCCATCGGCGACGCGACGACGCTCACCGAAGCGGGCTACGTCGGCGAAGACGTCGAAAACCTGCTGCTGAAGCTGCTGCACGCCGCCGACTTCGACATCGAGGCGGCCCAGCGCGGCATTCTGTTCATCGACGAAATCGACAAGATCGGCAAAACCAGCCAGAACGTCTCGATCACCCGCGACGTCTCCGGCGAAGGGGTGCAGCAGGCGTTGCTGAAGATGCTGGAAGGGACCGTCGCCAACGTCCCGCCGCAGGGGGGCCGCAAACATCCCGAGCAGCAGTACATTCAGATCGACACGACGAACATCCTCTTCATCTGCGGGGGTACGTTCGTCGGGCTGGAAGACATCATCGCGCACCGCATGGGCAAGCGCAGCATCGGCTTCGAGCGCGTGAAGCAGTCCGAACGGGTCCACCCGACGAAAGACCTGCTGCAGAACGCCTGCGTCGACGACGTGCTGCAGTTCGGGCTGATCCCCGAGCTGATCGGCCGGCTCCCCGTCTTCAGCACGCTCTCGCAACTCAACGTCGACGATCTCGTTCGCGTGTTGCAGGAGCCGAAGAACTCGCTGATGAAGCAGTACCAGAAGCTGTTCGAGATGGAAGGGGCGGAGCTGGAATTCACCCCGGATGCGATCCGCGAGATCGCGATCATCGCCAAGGAGCGCGACACCGGCGCCCGCGGGCTGCGAAGCGTGATCGAGGAAACGATGTTCCCCATCATGTACGAGCTCCCCGACCAGGAATCCGGCCGGCGGTACGTCGTCACCCCGGAGGTCATCCGCGGTGAGCAGATGCTGTTCCCGAAAGACGACTCCGCGGCGGCGTGAGGAGGTCGAAGGTCGGAAGGTCGCAGGTCGGAAGGTCAGCATTGTTCGTTGGACCTTCGACTTTCGACTTTCAGACCTTCGACTTTCGTCACCACTCACCCGAACCTTGCATTTGTCTTCGTCGATGCGTTTCCGCTAGAATGCCGTCGGTGCCTCGTGCGAAATGAATTTCGCACTACCTTACTTAAAGGAGCCGGCGAATGCTCACGATGCTCGGCAGTCCGCGGCGGTGTTGCGACGGGATTACGCGGCGGGAAACCCTCAAGGCCGGCGCTCTGTCGGCGCTGGGCGGGTTCGGCCTGCCGGAATTGATGGCCGCCAAAGACGCGAAGGCCGCGCGGCCGGGCAAGGCGAAGAGCGTCATCCTGCTGTATCTGCTGGGCGGGGCCGCGACGCAGGACATGTACGATCTCAAGCCGCGGGCGCCGAAGGAAGTCCGCAGCCAGTTCCAGCCGATTGCCACGAGCGCTTCCGGCGTGGAAGTCTGCGAGCATCTGCCGCTCTCGGCGAAGTGGATGCACAAAACGGCGATCGTGCGGTCGCTGACGCACAACGTCGGCTGCCACAACACACTCCCCGGCTACACCGGCCACGAGGTGATGCTGCGGAACAACACGACCACCAGCGACGCCTATCCCCCGAGCATGGGGGCCGTCTGCGAGTACCTGAAACAGAGCTCCGGCCGCAAAGATCCCAGGGATTTTGGAAAATCCCTGGGATCTGCCCACGGCGACGACCTGTTTCCCGATTACGTCTACATGCCCTGCTACCTCGGCTGGGGGCAGGGCATCGTGCGGCCGGGACCTTACGCCGGCTTCCTCGGCAAGCAGTACGACGCGATGACGACCGAATGCGACCCGCACCAGCCGAAGAACGCCCCAAAGCCCGTTGCCGGCAAACCGGCAACCGTGCTCGGCCGGCCGCGGCTGCCCAACAGCGTGCTGCAATCGGGGCTGACGATCGACCGCCTCAACCGCCGACGCACGCTGATGCAACAGATCGACGACAAACTGCGGCTGCATGATTCGCAGTCGTCGGCCCGCTCGTTCGACCGGCACCAGCAGCGGGCGTTCGACGTGCTCACGTCGTCCCGCTTGAAGTCGGCCTTCGACGTCGACGCCGAAGACCCGAAGCTCGTCGACCGCTACGGCCGCACGCTGTTCGGCCACAGCACGCTGATCGCCCGGCGGCTGGTCGAGCAGGGGGTGCGGTTCGTGAACGTCACCTGGGACCTGTTCTGGGACCGCGCCAAAGTCGACTACGACGCCTGGGACACCCACAACAACAACTTCGCGATCCTCAAGGAAAACAAGCTGCCGGGATTCGACCAGACGTTCTCGGCCTTGATGTCGGACCTTTCCAGCCGCGGCCTGCTTGATGAAACGCTGGTCGTCGTGATGAGCGAAATGGGCCGCACACCGAAGATCAACCCCCGCGCCGGCCGCGACCACTGGACGTACTGCTACGGCGTGCTGTTCGCCGGGGCGGGGATCAAGGGGGGCACGGTGTACGGCGCCTCCGACGCGCAGGCGGCCTACGTGAAGGACAAGCCGGTCAGCACATCCGACGTGTGCGCGACGATCTACCACTGCCTGGGAATCGACCCGCAGTTCCGGGTGCCGGACCGCACGAACCGCCCCGTCGAAATCGCCCACGGCGGCAAACCGATTGCCGGCATCCTGGCGTAGGTTGGTGTCCCGCCTTCAGGCGGCAGGTGGGGTGGCCGGGGTGGGAGTGAAACAAAGCCGGTGGGAGTGAAACAAAGCCCCGGCGATCAACGGGACCGCGTCTTCCCTGCGGCCCAGCCCTGGCCACCCGCCGCGTTCGGAATTTCGCGCGATGTGATTTTGGTTTTTCTCTTGACCTCCGCGGTCGAGTTTGGCTGATATAATGGTTGGAGGAGGCAGAATGACAGCCGATCAGGAAATCAGGACCGTCACGCCATTCCCGTTGGCGATGGTGGTTTGCGATTCCATCTACCGCGATCCCTACACGGGGAAATTCACTCTGATCGGGACCTTTTCGACGATTTCAGCAAACCAGTTTCCGGTGCGCCATCCTCATCTGTTTGTATACGCAGCACTTACGGGAGGTCGCGGAAAGATTCCCTTGCGTGTGGAAGTGGTCGACACCGATGAGAGCGAGATTCTGGCCAAACTGACTGGCGAGGTCGATAACCGGAATGACCCTCGCGCGATCCAAGAACTGGCTTTTGGATTCGCTGGTCTTGTTTTCCCAAAACAAGGGGAATATCGCATCGCCCTGTACGCAAACAACGAGTTCATGGTGGAACGGAGATTGTTGGTCTTCAATCCACAGGATCAATCATGACAACAGACACACAGACTCTTCCGGGGCAGGCAACGACGATTGGGTTGGAATCTCCTCGCGAGGGAATGATCCAAATGGAGACGTTTTCGTACAGTACGATGAACGCCGAATTCTGGAAAGTTGCGCACATTCTGTCGGCGGAGGAGTTGCGTCGCCCGCGCACCGCCAGTTTTACTGGTGCGGAATTGAAAGACATCGCGCAACGCAATCCGCCAAGCCCGGAATGGTATGAGGGCGAAGACGAGCGCCCATTCTAACGGAGACCGATGAGTGGCGCTCCAGCAAGGCAGCATCATCTGGGTTGTCGTGTCAGACCATGCCGGACGCAACCCGAAGTGCCGGCCGGCTGTCGTCGTGACTCCCACCAACGAAATCGTCGAGGGTGAAACCTTTGTCGTCGTTGCCGCGACTTCTACCATCAGCAAACCACTTCCTGACAATCACATCGACCTGCCTTGGAAGGCGGATCGCCATCCCGTGACCGGTTTGTTCAAGCGATGCGTGGCCGTCTGCGACTGGCTCGCTGAAATTTCTCACTCTGACGTCGAAGCTGTCGGCGGAATTGTTCCACCGACAGTTCTCAATCAGATTCTCAGTCAGATTCCGGCCTCCGATTCTTAGGACATCACGTTCCAGGAATCCGTGGCCCTTGTGATGGCCCGATGTAGTTCGGTCCGGTAGAATCGAGTGCAAGTAGAGTCTGCCGGATCTGACCACGCATTCCTGCCGGACCCATGCCGCGCCACACCCGCAACTCATCCTGCCCCGGCTACCGCAGCGCGCGGCTGCTGCGTCGCGACGCGCTCAAAGTCGGCGGCCTGGGAATGCTCGGGCTGACGATGCCGAAGCTGCTGGAAGCTGCCGAAGCGCAGCCGGCGGTCGGTGCTAAGCCACAAGCGGCGAAGTCGGTCATCTTCCTGTTCCAGTTCGGCGGGCCGAGCCATCCCGAAACGTTCGACATGAAGCCCGACGCCCCGGACGGCATTCGCAGTCAGTTCGGGACGATCGCCACGTCGCTGCCGGGGCTGCGAATCTGCGAGCATCTCCCCGAGACCGCGAAGATCATGCACAAGGTGACGCTGCTCCGCAGCCTCGCCCACAAGATGAAGAACCACAACTCGGCGTCGTACTACGCGCTGACCGGCCACGCGCCGCCGCTGGACGACATCCGCCTCCGCGACTCGCTCGAACTCTACCCGGCGTACGGCTCGACGGTCGACAGGTTCGCGCCGCCGCGGGCCGGGATGCCGACGTTCGTCGCCTTTCCGCACGTCATCCGCGACGGGGCGATCACGCCGGGGCAGCACGCGAGCTTCCTCGGCAAGAAACACGACCCGCTGCTGATCACCGAAGATCCCAACGACCGCAACTTCAAGCTCCCCGAGCTCAGCCTGCCGGCGAACCTCGACCCGAAACGGCTTGCCAGCCGCCGCTCGATTCAGAAGCTCATCGAGGGGCAGCTTCGCATGCAGGATTACTCCGCCAAAGCCCGCGGCCTCAACGCCTACTACGAAAAAGCCCTGTCGATGCTGCAATCGCCGAAAGTCCGCAAAGCATTCGACATCTCGAAAGAGCCGGAAAAGCTCCGCGAAAAATACGGCCGCACCACCTACGGCCAGTCGCTGATTCTCGCCCGGCGGCTGGTGGAAGCGGGCGTCACGTTCGTCAACGTCTACTTCGCGAAGAGCATCGGCGGGCAGAAGATCGGCAACGGCGGGTGGGACACGCACGGGTTCAACAACACGCGGATGTACCCGATTCTCAAGGGCTGGCATCTGCCGATCACCGACAAGACGCTGCCCGTCTTCCTCAACGACCTCGAAGACCGTGGCCTGCTCGATTCGACGCTCGTCGTCTGGATGGGGGAGTTCGGCCGCACGCCGAAGATCAACAAAAACATCAGCCGCGACCACTGGCCGCAGTGCTACACCGCCTTGCTGGCCGGCGGCGGGGTGAAGCGGGGGTACATTCACGGCGCGTCCGACAAGAACGCCGCCTACCCGGACCGCGACGCCGCCAGGCCCGACGACCTCGCCGCCACGATGTACGCCCTGCTGGGGATCGACCCGCATACGGAAGTCCGCGACCACCTGAACCGCCCGCTGCCGATCGCCGCGGGGAAGCCGATTACCGGGGTGATGCGGTAGACACGTAGCGTGGACTTCAGTCCACGCGAGCCACGAGTCTCCAACCCGATTCGCAACAACCCAACGACGACATGTCACTCGCGTGGACTGAAGTCCACGCTACGCGCCCGCGACCATGTCTACCGACCTCCTCACCGCCGAACAGTTCGCCGAGCGGCTGCACGAGCTGCCCGACGGCGGCCGCTGGGTCGAACTGGAAGCCGGCGTCGTGACGGTGCTCGACCAGTCCGACACGGCCCACGGGACGTTCGTGCTCAACCTGTCGAAACGGCTGGCCGACTATCTCGCCGAGCGCCGCGACGACCCGGTCGGCTACCCCTGCTTCGAGCTGGGTCTGATCGTGGCCCGCAACCCCGACACGGTGCGGCGGCCGGCGGTCTGCTTCTTCCTCGTGGCCGACGCTGCCAGCGTCGGTACGGGAGCTGGAAGCTCCCGCTACGATGCGTCGGCGGGGCTGTTCGCGGAAACCGACAACCCCGTCACCGAATCGCCCCCGGCGCTCGTCGTCGAAACCGCCACGACCAACCGCATCCGCCGCGCGATGCGAACCCGCGTCGCCGGCTACCACCGCCACGGCGTCTCGGCTGTCTGGGTGGCCGACCCTCACGAGCGAACCGTGCACGTCGTCGCTCGCGGGGCGGCATCGCGAACCGTTTCTGCGGGCGAGCAACTTTCCGGGGAAGCGCTGCTGCCGGGGCTGTCGCTGCCCGTCGCCGACCTGTTCGCCGAGCCGGAGTGGTGGACTGGCCGCCGCCGGCAACCGTAGGACGGATTTCCAATCCGTCCGTGCCCAGATTGTAGGACGGATTTCCAATCCGTCCGTGCCCAATTTACAGAACTCGCCCTCGGTTGCAACGTGGTACCTCACGAAAGACTCCAGTTTCGTGTGCGGCGGGTACTCGTTGCCGCAGCCGTCGCCGTTCCCACGTGCGCGCTCCTGGCGTGGCTGCTCTTGCTGTGCCCGCAATGGGTCTCGTTTGCGGCGCTGTTGACCGGACTGGTGGTCTTTCATGCGTTCGAACTGGGCCGCAAGTGGGTGGGCCTCTTCGGCGGCATCCTGATGTTCGCCGGCGTCGTGGCTGCGGTGCTGAACGGCGCGTTGAAGTAGCAGGAATCGTCAGTCAGTCGCCGCGTGCCACTGCAAGACGAACGCCGCAGTCCGCTTTGTGAGTTCACGCCCGCCGCCGTGCTACGAGTTGCGGAGTAACGGCCTTTTCACGTACTCCGCGGGCACGGACATGAGCGGGTCGAAGAGTTGCGCCTCGGACCGGCGGCTTCCGACGGCCCGCACGTAGCCGAAGTAGCGGCCCGCGTCTTCTTCCACCGCTCGAATTTCCGTTTCGTTCGTGGGGGCGATGAGCTTGATCCAGTCACGCCAGAACCGCCAGCCGTCGGGCAGGGTGTCGGCCACGCTCACCTCCAGGATGCCGCTCCGCTCCCAGTGCCGCCGCCACCAGTCCGCCGTGTGCAGGCAGTACGGCAATTCCGCGGCCCACCACTCGCCCAGGTGCGCGGGGACCGGGACGTCGATCTCGCTCAGGAATCCCGCCAGGGCGATCCCCACCGCACCGCCCGGCTTGACGAAACGAGCCAGGTAATTCAGGTACAGGTCGTCCGTGCCGTAGTACATGAACGAGTCGATGGATACGACCGCGTCGAAGAAGTCTTCGGGAAACGGGAGCGACCGCGCGTCGGCGCGGATCGGAAAGACGCCGTCCTGGGCGCCGGCATCCCGCACCCGCTGGAAGTTCTCGGCAGCGCTGTACCAGAGGTCGGTCGCCCAGACCAGCACGCCGAACTCGCGGTGCAGGAAGACCGACGACAGCGCCCGCCCGCAACCGAGGTCGAGCACGCGCATGCCGGGACGCAGATCAAGCGCCTCGCTGAGCCACTCGGTCAGCCAGAGCGGGTTGGCCCCGCCGCCGACGCCGCCGAGCACCCACTCGGGATGATACGCCGAGGCGCGGGGAAATCTGTCGGAGATCAAACGCTGGTCAGCCATCTATCGGGTCCTCCGCGCCGCCGTCACGGCATCCTTCGGGGGCTTGTTGCATTCGGCTTGACTGTATTGCGATTTGCAATACAATTGTTGTCGAGGAAAAACCGTGATGCCAGGAACAAAACCGTCGAGGAAGCCGCAGAAGAAGACTCACAGTCCGCTGATGGTGCGCCTGGACGCGCAGAGCAAGGATTATGTCGCGCGGGCCGCCGAATTGCGACGCATCAGCGTCAGCGATTACGTGCGGACCGTCACGGTTTCGCAGGCGAAACGCGAAGTGGAATCGGCCCGTGAGCAGACGATCGCCCTCAGCCCCGAGGAACAGATCGCCTTCTGGAACGCCCTGCAGGCGCCCCCGAAACTCACGCCGGCTCAGAAACAACTCGGCTCCCTGATGCGAGGAGAACGGTGAATCCCGTCGCGTTCCCCGAGGGATTCCAACTGGAACCGCTCCAACGGCGGCACCCGCGGAAACAGTTCCACTGCGGGGAATCTGCCGTCGACGACTGGTTGAAAACGAAAGCCCTGCAACACCAGCAGAAACATCTCTCGGCGACGAAGGTGCTGCTCGACGCGGACGGCAATATCGCCGGCTATTACACGCTCGCCACGGGACAGGTGGATTTCAGTGATCTCCCCGCCGAATTGGCGCGAAAACTCCCCCGCCGCGCCCTCCCCGTCGCCGTGCTGGCCTGGCTGGGAGTGAGCGATGCTCATCAGGGCCAGGGTCTCGGGGCCCGGCTGCTGGCGCAGGCGCTGCGGGACTGTTACGAAGCCGGGCAGACGTTCGCGTTCATCGCCGTGATTCTCGATTGCATCAACGACGCGGCAAAGGCGTTCTATCAACGCTGGGACTTCGCGGAACTGCCGGGGCATCCTTATCGGCTGTTTCTCAGCGCGGATTGGTTGGCGGCGATGATGACGGCGTGACCACGAACCGGGCTGAGTGCCATTCGCCATCCATCCGCGTGTAGATCGCTTCACGCGAGTCATCCACTTCCTCAACATCGACCATGAACGGTCGCATCTCGGCAAAGATGTCTTCGGTCTCACTTGGCGCTGCCGCGACCGCCGCCGACTCTGGCTCCTCTACAAATACGATGGCTTCGAGGACTTCGCCGGTGATCTGCACGAGGCTTTCGGCAATCTCCTGCTTCGATCCTTTGAGAACATGCGTTTTCATTGGTGGCCTCGGATTGATGCCGGACTCAGGCAATCTGCTTCCGAGCCAGCAAAGCACGCACTTCAGGAACCAGTTCGGTCGGGACCGCCATCAGCGTGACGCCCTCGGCTTCCTGGGCGGCCTCGATCTCGGCGAATTGCTCGTCTTCGGTCTGGCTTTCGTAGTGGGCGACGACTTCGCGGACCCGCGCTTCATCCCAGCCGGGAGGGAATTGCTGTTGGCTCATCGTGGTCTCCTGCGTCGTCGACGACGATAGGCTTTCTTCGCTTTGCCGCGCAGTTCGTAATTCTACTGTCTCACATCCGCCGTCGATCAACATTCAACGGCGGCAAACGGTTGTGGCGTTTCCAATGATAGAGCTTGGCCAGTTGATTTCGTTGC
>Ga0268386_10001468_pt1 | contig 16222 bp, 11 predicted proteins | sample RVTome_15_FD_200260 | JGI IMG/M metagenome (GOLD analysis project Ga0268386, IMG submission 200260) | Soil microbial communities from uranium-contaminated site in the Upper Colorado River Basin, Wyoming, United States - RVT150D86... ...
GCGCCATCCACACGAGCGTCGAGTCGGCCGGCGCGAAGACGCCGACGAAGGCGTGATCGCCCCGTCCGCTCACGACGGCCACACGCGATCCGTCGGGCGACCAGACCGGCTGACCCGCGCCGCCGCGCACGTCAAGGAGCTTCGCGGGCTCGCCGCCCGACACGGGCACCGTCCAGATCTGTCCGCCCCGGCTGAACGCGACCACGTCGCCCGCGGGCGACACCACGGGCGAGGCGCCTTCGGCCAGCCGGCGCGGCTCACCACCCGCCATGTCCACGATCCAGATCGCCCGCGTCGCGCCGTCCGGATCGCTGGCCGGATTGGGCACGTAGCCGTCGCGGTTGGGCGCGCCACCCCTCACGTAGATCAGCGCCGAGCCGTTCGGCGTGAACTGCAGGTTCGTGATCTCCTGACCGTCGTCCCTCTCGTACGACGTGACCGCCCGGCCGCGGAAGTCGGGTCCCTCGGCCGCCCACACGTTGCGGGCGCCCCGGTCGTTGCGGACCCAGGCCACACGCGCGCCGGTCGGCGCCGCCACCAGCTCGGTGGGGAAAGGGGCGCTCAGCACGTCCTCGACCGTGAAGGTCTGGGCGGCGAGGGGTGCGGTGGACGGGAGGGTCGCCGCGGCGAGCACGACGGTCGCGGCGGCGGACCCAACGAGGGCGCAGGTCCGGCCGATCGGCCGACGGCCCGCGGTGGGGGAACGGTCGAGGGCAAGGGGCGATCGGATCGGGATCATGCGGACGGACTCCGGGCCGCTGGAACGAACGAGCCAATGTATGGCGCACGGCACGCTACCGAGAGATGGGACGCTCCAGGTGGCTGAGCGCGCCCGCGCTCTTCCGAGGACGAGATCCGCGTCCCGTCGCTGGGGGCCCGCGCTCGAGCCGCAACGCGAGCGCACGCCTCAGTTCCTCAAGGCCTCCACGGGCTGGACTCGGAGCCCTCGGCGAGTCGGCGATACGCAGGCGAGCATCCCCACGGCCATGACCCCTGCCGCGATCAGCGGGACCGTGACGGCCAGTTCGTGACCCGCATGACGTCCGCACCCGGCCCGGAGACGACCGGCGGGTCGGTGAGGAACGCGAGGATGGACCCGTGCCCTGCGACCCATCCGCGCGGTTGGATTCGTTGACGAGCGTGCTCGGCTGCAGCGTGTGGCCCGACCGTCACCCGGCGAACACGCGGACTCGGCGGGGGTAGAAGAGTATTCCCCGAACGCGCCGTCCGAACCCGAGCATGCCAAGCCCGATGATCACGTTCACAGATCGCGCCCGCGAGATGGTCCGTTCCTTCCTGGGAGACGGCGATCCCCAGGCGCTCCGGATCACCATGAGCGGCAGCCCCGCCGCGCCGCATTTCGACCTCACCCTGGTCGATCCCGCGGAGCGCGGGGAGACCGAGCGTGAGGTGGACGGCGGTGGCTTCACGGTGTTCGTCCGAGAAGCGGACGCCGACGCGCTCGAGGGCGCGACGGTCGACTACGTCGACCGCGTCAACGAGAGCGGCTTCGAGGTCCGACCGGCCATGGGAGCCTCGCCCGCAGCGCCTCGGCGTGGGCAACGCGAGCCCACCGGCCCGATCGCCGAGCGGGTGCGCGACGTCCTCGACAGCCAGGTGAACCCGGCGATCGCCGCGCACGGTGGGATGATCTCGCTGGTCGACGTCGAGGAAACGGATGTCTACGTCGAGATGAGTGGCGGTTGTCAGGGGTGCGCGCTGTCGCGCATGACCCTGCGACAGGGCGTCGAGCGCATGCTGCGCGAGGCGGTGCCCGAGCTCACCGCCGTTCACGATATCACCGATCACGCCTCGGGAGAGAATCCCTACCTCTAACCGGTTTGCCCGTTGGCCCGTGGCTCCTCCAGGGTGTCGGATGATCACACGACAATCGATCCTCACCGGTTTCGCCGGAGCGGCGTTGGCGATGGTGACGTGGGTCGGAGCCTCGAGTGGTCAGACGTGCGATCGTCCCTGCGTGGGCCCGCCGCGCGGCGCCGTGATCGCGGCCGGCGGGGGTGACCTCGACGACCGCGTCTACGAGGAGTTCGTTCGGATGGCGGGCGGGCCCTCGGCCCGCATCGTCCTGATCCCGACCGCCGGCGCCGAGTTCGGCTCGCACGACGGATGGACGGCCATCGAGCGGCTCAGGGCCGCCGGCGTCGAGCGGCTCGAGATCCTGCACACGCGGAGCCGATCGGTCGCCGACCTGCCGGCGTTCGCGTCTCCACTCGAGGTCGCCACCGGTGTGTGGTTCTCCGGCGGACGGCAGTGGCGGCTGGTGGACGTCTACCTCGGCACCCGCACCCATCGCGCGCTCGACGACGTGCTGGCGCGGGGGGGTGTGATCGGCGGGACCTCCGCGGGGGCCTCGGCGCTCGCCTCGTTCCTTCTGCGTGGTGGAGAGGACAATGACATGGTCATCGCGACCGAGCGCGAGGAAGGCTTCGGGTTCCTGCACAACGTCGCCATCGACCAGCATCTGCTGAACCGGGGACGCGAAAACGCAATGTTCGAGGTCCTGCACCAGAACCCGCACCTGCTCGGCATCGGTCTGAACGAGGGCGCCGCGGTCGTCGTTACCGGCGACCTCGCCCGCGTGCTCGGCGCGAAGGTCGCGATCTACGACGTGACGGACCCGCTGACGCTGATTCCCCTGCGCTGGCTGGCCCCCGGCGACGCCTACGACCTGGGAACACGCCGAACCGTCCTCTCGGACGGCGCCACGCCCGCCGCGATCGGGGAACCGATGCCACCACTCCCTGAGTCGGCCCCGATGGGCGGGCTTAACCCGTGATGACCACCTCTCCGCCGGGCCCGAAGCGGGGTTCACCACGTAGACGCTCACTCCGCTTCGCTGGCTCGGGCCGGGCGAGGCGTACGACCTCGGCAACCGCCGCATAGTGCTCACCGAGAGCGCGCCCCCGCGATCGTGGGTCCGCTCGGCTGGCCGACGGACGACAGGCCCGCCGGCGAGATCACCCCGTGATGAATACGCGCCCGCCGGGCCCGAAGCGCGGATTGACCACGTTGTTGAAGATCGACCCGAAGCGGTACTCGATCCCGAAGCTCGTGAAGTAGCGGTAGCTCGTCGAAAGCTGCTGCTGCCTGAGCAGGATCTCCTGCTCGGTCGCACTCCCGGCCGAAAGGTAGAGCTGGTCCCGGATCCACGAGTAGTTGCCGCCGAACCGGATCGAGAATCCCCGGAAGAGCCGCACGTTGACGTTGCCGGACACGGACACGTTGTACTTCCTCGTGTCGTGCAGGAAATGCGCCGCAGTGACCGACGTGGTCCAACGTCCCCACCCCTCGACGAGCGAAACTCGTCCAGTGAGCGACTCCTGCACCCGCGTCTCGCTCGTCTGCTCGAAAATCGTCGGCTTCGTGTAATTCCAGTGTCCGGGGCCGACCAGGTACTGGAGGGTGACCAGGCGGCGGGTGGACTGCGAGTACGGGAGGAAGTTGAACTCGACGCCGGGCTTGGCGCCGATGCGGTAGTCCTGGTTGTAGAAGGTCGAGGAGCCGGCCTCCGTCCGCAGACCGACAGCCCAGCGCTCCCCGATGCTGCGCACCAGGGTCGTGCCCACACCCCAGTCCTCGCGCTTCGCCCGCTCCGTGTAGAAGCCGCCAGGCGCGTCCTCGTCCTCGATGTCGAACTCCTGGACGTTGCGGCTGAAGTCGAGGCTCAGGTTGATTTTCCAGGCGTCGGTCGTGCGATCGGCCTCGAACGACCCGAACGTGTTGGAGAACCTCGAGGTGGCCTCACCGTTGAGGAAGCCGTCCACCCCCACGCGGAAGGTCCAGAAGCCCCACGGGTCGTCCTGCTGTGACACCAGGCCGGCTTCGGTACCGGCCCTGCCCTCCGCCGCCGCGGCCGCGCCGTCAGGCAGGAAGGTGACGCGCAGCCGCTCGGCCGCGGCCGTCCCCACCACGTACCGCACCAGGCCGACGCTGGTCGTCTCGGCGACCGCGGTGCGAAGCTCGTCCTCGGTCGCGTCCGCGGCGGTGGCGCGCGTAAGCCTCTGGTCCTCGCCCTCGAAATCGCCGAGCCCGAGGAAGTCGAACGTGTACAGGCGACCCCCGCCGCCGGAGAGCTGCGACGTCACGAGGGCATGGACGTCGGCCACCTCCCGGTCCCGGACCCAGCTCACGAACGGAATCTCGCGCCTGAAGTAGTCCGTGTCGTAACAGCCGGGCTGCTCGCAGTCGAAGAACAGGTTCACGACCTGCTGCGCCGGCTGCCGAGCGAGCGCGGCGGTCGGAAGGAGCAACAGGGCCGCGAGGCAAGTCGACAGTCGCCCGCTCCACCTCATCCCACCCTCCGGCGTCGGGAATTCGCGGCGCGCACCGGAGGGGTGCGCGACACACCTGAGACGTTCGTGTGGGGCGGTTCCGTTGCGGCGCCCGATGCGACCGTACGCGGCGCGGACCCTCCGGTTACAGGCGGAGCGCGTCCACGGGCTTCCCCGCGATCAACGAATCCCGACCTCCTGGATCCGACGCAGCACGGCCGACCAGAGTCCGTCCGCGGTCACGAGACCGAGGGAGTCGAGATCGTCGAGCGCGTTGGTCACCCGACCGATCCGGTCCGCCATCGCGTCGCCGAGCTGCGGGGTCGCGGGCTTCGCCTCGAGGACCGGATCACTGGTGACCGTAGCCGCGGGCGTGTACTCGATGTCGTCCTCGTTCGCGACCAGGAAGGCGTGCAGCTCGAGGGCCGCGTCGACGAGGTCGTCCACCTGGTCGAACGTCTGCGCCCGGGCCGGGGCGGCGGCGGCAAAGCCGGATCGCGCCCGCTCGAGCATCTGAGGGCGGTCGGCCGCGGGAATCCCCGCGGAAGCCATGCTGGTCCCGAAGGCCGCCTCGAACGGAGCGGCGCCGACCGCTCGGACGGCCTCGAGCTGGTCGCGGACGCCGAGCCAGAAGACCTCGACGCCCCCGAACCGGCTGGCGTTCGCGAGGTAGACACCGGCCAGCCACTCCCGGGGCGGGCTCCCGGTCGCGCCGCTCACGGTGCCTCGTGCTTCGCGGAACACCGTGGCGAACGCGACGTCCGTGGCCGTTCGATAGCCTGACTGCAACCGGTCCGGAATGGGCGGAAGCGTGGCCTGGGGCTCGGGCGGCTCGCTGCGCGCTTCCCACCGCGCCACGGCGATCGGCCACGCCACGTATCCCCCGACGCCGAGCGCCGACAGGACCACGACGCCCACGATCGGTCCGACGAGCGAACGCTGATGCCGGAACCTCGGCGGCGAAGGCTTGACCTTCGACTTTCGATGTGACCGCGACGGCCGCAGGGCGTCCTCCGGGTCGGTCGCCACGTCTGACGAGATGGACGAGAAGTCCATCACCTCGTCGGCGCCCTCCTCCTGCATCGGGTCCATCCAGGCCGGAGGCGCGTCCGCCCGGAACTCCGCCATCGGCCGTTCGAGATCGAGGCCGCCCGACGCGTCCAATCCGCTCATGTCGCTCAGACCGGCACCGGTGAACTCCATATCCTGCTCGAGCGTCTCGCCGAACGCCGACGGCTCGCCGGCGCCGAAGTCCATCACGGGCTCGTCGCCCTCGCCCAGGGCGGCCTCCATCTCGAGGCCCCCGCTCATGTCGCCGAAATCGAAGGACGGCCCGTCGTCCTCGTCCGCTCCGAGCGTGTCGTCCGGCGTCGGGGACGGCGGCGCGAGGTCGAGCCCGAAGTCGTCGCCCTCGTCCCCGGCGGTGCGGGCGCCCTCCCGAGGCTCCGGCGGAGGATCGGCGAGGGTGAGCCCCGCGACCGCGTCCCGCGGGTCGTCGGGCAGGTTCGTTCGGCGCTTGGCGGCGGTGGGCTCCCTCTCGGGCGTCGCCTCGGCGGTCGGCGGAGGCACCGGTGGCGGCGGCGCCACGAATCCGTCGTCGCCTTCCGCCGCCCGGGACAGCGTGTGGAAGATCTCGTGCGTGTGCGCCGGCCCCCACTGGTCCGCCTGGGCGTCGTACAGCTCGGTCGCCTCGTTGATCGCACCGAGCTCGATGCGGAGCGCGAGCGCGTCCACGCTCGGGATCGGCACCTCGTTCCCGTTCGAGTCGATGTAGGCGAAGCGCATCAGCGAGCTCTTTCAGGGGGCTAGGTGCCCGGGTCGCGCGGGCGAGGCGGCACCGGGTGACAAGTCTAAAGCGAAGCGGCGGCTCCTGCGAGGGCGACGAGCCCCCCGATACGCATCCGGGAGGCTCGTGGTCGCCGCGGCCCAGGAGTCCGGGTCGGGAATCCGGCGGCCCGCGGAGCCGTTGGCTACACGCCTGATTCGGTCAGGAGATCACCCGAATGGTGGGCCGCCCGCGATACTTCTCCCACAGCGACTTGTGCTTGTTGTCCGTGCTCACCTGGCGACCGAGAATGAACAGCTCGGTGATCTGCGTCTGGATCTCGAGCGGGTTGCCGTCCGTCACGATGACGTTGGCCACCTTCCCCGCCTCGATCGTGCCGATCCGGTCGTCCAGACCGAGCATCTCCGCGCCGTTCTTCATGATCGCGTCGAGGGCCGCGTCCACCGGAAGGCCGAACGGGACGGCCATCGCCGCCTCATACGGCAACAGGCGCGAATCGGACGAGCCGAAGGTCGCGAACGCGATCTTCACCCCCGCGTTGTGCAGGATGCCGGGATTGGAGTACGCCTCGGAGTACGACTCGTCGGGGCCGCTCGGCATGGCCTGGGTCGGCGACAGGATGAGCTGGACGTCTCGCTCGCCGAGCCAATCGGCGATCTTCCATGCCTCCCGCCCGCCGGTGATCACATACCGGAGGCTCTGGCCTTCGGCCCACTCGACGGCGTTGCGGATGTTGCGTTCGCCGTTCGCCGACAGCAGGACCGGAATCTCGCCGTTCACCACGCGGGCGATGGCCTCGAGCTTGAGGTCGCGGCGGACGTCCGCCCCGGCCGTCACCGCCTGAGAGTAGCGACGCCCCGCCTCGAGCCATTGGTCGAGCTGGGCGACCCGCTCCTCATATCGCCGCTCGACCTCGCTCCAGTCGTTGCCGCCGCCCCTTCCTCCTCCGAAGCCGCGGCCACCACCCCCCAGGGTGGGATAGTTGATGCTCATCGCCGCGCCCGGATCGATGCGCATCTCCTCGACGGTCCAGCCGTCGAGGCCGATCAGCGACGCCTGACCGGGAATCGCCCCGTTGCCGCCTTCGGGCACCGCCATCGCGTGCGTGATGCCGTTGGCGCGCGCCACCGGAATGTGCTCCGTCGCCGGGTGCACGGCCGTGGCGGCCTGCAGGTGCGGATTGAAGTCGCCCTGCTCGCGCGAGTCGTTGGTGACGTCCACGGCCCCGACCTCGGTCAGGCCGATCGTGGTGACCGCGTCGAACATGCCCGGATACACGTGGCGGCCGGTCGCGTCGACCGTCTCCGCCTCGGCCGGCACGTCCACGTTCGGCCCGACGGCCAGGATGCGACCGTCGCGGATGACGACCGTGCCGACGAAGGCCTCGCCGTTCAGCGTGTGGACGGTGCCGCCCTGGATGGCGTAGGTCTGCGCGGTCGCCGGGCTGGCGAGCCCGACGGCCAACGCGAGCGACGCCGCGACGGTGACGAGTCTACGGCTCATCGGTTCATCTCCTCGTTCGGAGCGCCCGGTGACGCGATCCGGTCGGTCGTCGCCCGTCCACCCGCGGCGCCGGCTCCGTGCTTCTGCATGAGTGCGTCCTTCTCGGCCTCGATCGCGGTCTGCCGCGCCGCGTCGGCCTCGATGTCGAAGTAGAGGATGCCGTCCACGTACGTCTGGACCGCCTTGCTGAGCATGCTCAGCGGGTGCCCGTCCCAGATGGCGATGTCCGCGTCCTTACCCACCTCGATCGATCCGGTGCGGTCGTCGATGCCGAGCTGGATCGCCGGGTTGAGCGTGACCAGCCGGAGCGCGGCCTCCTCCTCCATGCCGCCCCACTTCATGGCCTTGGCCGCCTCCTGGTTCAGGTGACGGACCTCCTCGCCGGAGTCCGAGTTGATCGACACGACCACTCCGCGCTCGCTCATGAGCGCCGCGTTGTACGGGATCGCGTCGTACGCCTCCACCTTGTAGGCCCACCAGTCGGAGAAGGTCGACGCACCCGCGCCGTGCGCGGCGATCTCGTCGGCCACCTTGTACCCCTCCAGGACGTGCTGGAGGGTGCGCACCGTGAAGCCGAACTCGTCGGCGACGCGCAGGAGCTGCAGGATCTCGTCGGCCCGGTACGAGTGCGAGTGCACCCACCGGTCACCGGTGAGGATCTGTCCCAGGGCCTCGAGCTTCAGATCGCGACGCGGAGCCGGGCCGACCCGACCAGCCTGCTCCCACTCGTCCCACGCCGCTAGGTAGTACTGTGCGTCGATGAAGGCCTGTCGGACGACGTCCTGGACGCCCATGCGCGTCGCCGGATAGCGGTCCGGATTGCGGTCGCGCTTCGTGTTCTCGCCGAGCGCGAACTTGATGCCGGGGGTCGCCCCGATCAGCAACTCGTCGGCGTCGGCGCCCCAGTGCAGCTTGATGACCGCGTTGCCGCCCCCGATCGGATTGGCGGAGCCGTGCAGCACGTTGATCGTGGTGACGCCACCGCCGAGCGCGTAGTACATGCCGCGGTCCGTGGGGTCGAGGACGTCCTCGATCGTCACCATGGAGGACACGTTCACCGAGCCCTCGTTGATGGCCTCGGCGGCCATGTGCGAGTGCGCGTCGATGACGCCGGGCGTGACGAACAGGCCGGAAGCGTCGACGACGTGGGCGCCGCTCGGCTGGCTGAGGCCGGTCCCGACCTCGGCGATGCGCCCGTCCCGGATGACGATGTCACCGTTCTCGATCGTCCCGTTCGCGGCGGTCAGGATCGTTGCGCCCCTGATGAACGTCACCGCGTCCTGCCGGTACGGCCCCCGATCGTCCGACATCGGGATCGGCGGCGCGGCCGGATCGGCGCCCGCCGCGCGTCCGCCGCGCTCTCCGCCGTCCGCACCACCGTCGCCCGCATCGTCGGCGCTCGCCATCGCCGCCGCGACGTCGAACTTCTCGCCGTCCACGAACACGGTCTCGATGCTCGTGCCGTCGACGAACAGGCTCCCGTCCGCCACGACTACGTTCGCAATCTTGCCGGTCTCCAGGGACCCGAGGCGGTCGTCGACCCCGAAGATCTGCGCGGGCGACAGCGTGAGGGCTCGAATCGCGTCGGCCTCGGACAGGCCCTGGGCGACCGCGCGACGGGCGCCCTCCAGCATTTCGGACGCGTCGTCCGTGCCCCCCGAGTAGAACGCGAAGCGGACGCCCGCGCGGGCCAACACGGCCGGTGTGGTCGGCGCTCGATCCCACAGGCGGAGCTGCTCGAGCGACGGCTCGGCTTCGGGGTCGCCGCCGCGCGGAGCGGACGGCCAATCGAGCGAGACGAGCGCGGCTACGCCCGCCTCGGCGAGCAGGTCGGCCGCATCGTATCCGCCGTGGAGGCCGTACACGATCGGCGTCACGCCCATCTCGGCCGACGTCTCGAGCGCGCGCGCGACGTCCTTGCGCGCGGCGGCCGGGAACAGGACCGGCCAGCCCTCGACGAGCTGACGTCGAATGGGCTCGAGCGCCACGTCCCACTCGGGGCGCTGCTTACCGGTCGGATCGGCCTCGTAGTCGTCCCAGACCGCGCCGTAGTGCATCGCGTCGTAGTAGAGCTGCTTCAGATACGCGAAGCTGCCCATGAGCGATCCGGGGTAGCCCGAGTACGACCGGTCCTGGAGGTTCAGGCGCATCGCGACCGGCGTCTCGACGACCAGCTCCCGCGGTCGAACATAGCTGCCGAGGTTGACCACGGCGGCCTGCCCCGTGACGAGCCCGACGGGCATCGTGGTGAGCGCCGAGGTGAAGCCATGCTCACGCCAGTCGTCGTAGCGCTCGTCGCCGGCCATGAGATCCTCGGCCGCGCTCACCCAAGTGTGGGTGCCCGGCCTGTCCTCGGGACCCCAGGAGTGATTCGAGTCGTCGGCATCCGGGCCCGGACCGCCGCCGCGCCCGCCGCCTTGCGGCTGGGGAGGGGACTCGTGACCGAGCGTGGTGAAGGCGTCGAACAGCCCGGGATAGACGGTCTTGCCCGAGCCGTCGATCACCCATGCGCCCGCGGGGATGCTCGCGTTCCGACCCACTGCGGTGATGACCCCGTTCTCCAAGACGATCGTGCCCTGGTCGATCGTCTCACCGGAGACGGTGACGATGCGCGCACCCTGGATCGCGTAGCGTTGAACTCCGTCCGGCTGGGTGGGCCGGGGTTGTGCTTGCAGAGCATGCGGAAGGGTGACGAACACCGCCGTGGCGGCGAAGAGCATCCGCCTGCTCCAGGCCGCTCCGCTCTGGAAGGGCTGAAGCCGTGATCTCATCCTGAGACCTCCGTGAAGAGAGAACCGACCGAGCCGTTGACGCGGTCCGACGTTTCGCACCGGTCGAGTCGTCCGAGCGGAGAGGAGGCCAGGACGTCGCGACACGCCCCCACCCCGGCTACCGGACCGCAACAATAGGCACCCACCCACGTGCCTGCCAGACGGGTCCCCGTACGTTGGGCAGGCTGCCGCACGGACACGCGAGGGCCGGAGAGTGTTCAACCGATTCCCATCGTCCGCACCAACGTCGCGAGATCCGGCACCTCCAGATCGGGCGCCGCGATCGCGCGGCGGGTCGCGCCGCTCCCCCGCCTCCCGGCCCGTCGGTTTACCCAGACGCAGGCGAAGCCCAGCGCCTTGGCCGGAGCGACGTCGTGATAGAGGCTCTGCGCGACGTGGAGTACGCGCTCCCTGGACGTGCCCAGGCGCTTCAACACCTCGTCGAAGTGGGGCGTGGCGGGCTTGTAGCTCCTCACCTGCTCGGCGGTCACCACCTCGTCGAAGGGTACACCCAGCCGCTCGGCGGAGGCGGCGAACAGATCGTCGTCCACGTTCGAGACGATCGCCAGGCGGAAGCGCCCCGCCAGCGCCGCCAGCGCCGGGGCGGAGTCCGTGAACGGCGGCCAGTCCGGCACGGACCGCGCGAAGGCCGACGCGCGCTCCCCGTCCATCGTGAGCCCCAGCTCGAGCCCGAAGCCGGCGGCGACGTCCTGTAGCACCTCACGGTATGGCCGGAACGCCCCCGTCTCGGCCTCCGCTTCCAGCCGCCCGAACAGCTCCAGGATCGTATCGTCATCCGGCAGGTCCGTCGCGGAGTCTCCCGCGAGCGCACGAATCGCCCGCAGGATCCCGGTCTCCCAGTCGATCAGGGTGCCGTAGCAGTCGAAGGTGAGGGCCTCGAAGCGGTCGAAGTCCAGGGTCATGGGCTATTTGATGACGAGGATGCGGCGATTGACCGGATACAGCCACTCCACGCCGCGCTCAGTGACGACCGCGTCGTCCTCGAGGGGAATGCGGATCTTCGCGTCATTCCATTCGGGATTCGCGGTGTACGCGAAGAGCTCCACGGAGATGAGCGTCCCGGGCCTCAGCTCGTAACCGAGCCGGGTCGGGTTGAAGAAGGCGAGCGAGGGGCCGATCCCGTGACCCCAATTGCCGACTGAGTGGGGGCCGATCACCACGTCGGTCACGGAGGGATCGGCGGACGGTTGGTTGAATTCGACGCGGTTGAATCCCGCGGCCTCGATCGCACGCCAGGTCGCGTCGAGCGCGTCCCGAGCCGTCGCGGCGGGTCGGATCGCAGTCTTCATGACGTCGCGCACCTGTACCGCGCGCTCGAAGGCGTGTCGGACGCCGGGTGGAGGCTCGGTCTCGCCCTCGCGCAGGACGTAGGCCACGCGCTTCATGTCCGTGTAGAAGTCCAGGAAGCCCACGCCCCAGTCGATCATGAGCAGGTCGCCCCGCTGGATGACGCGGTCCGTCGAGGTCGCGACGATCCCTTCCGGGCCGGTCACGTAGACGGAGGGCATGTCGAAGGACGACTCCAGACCGCGACGAAGCTGCTCGTCGGACATCCACCACGCGACGTCCTCCAGGGTGGTCACGCCGGGCGTGACGACCTCGTTCGAGAACGCCCGCTCGGCGATCTCCCGGCTGATCTCCCCCGCCTCGGCGAAGGCCGCGATCTCCGACGCGGTGCGCGTCGCCCGGAAGTCGGACACGAAGCGCTCCGCGGACACGAGCCGCTCGCCGAAGGGGCCGAGCACGTCGACCAGGTGCAGATAGGACGTATGCGAGAGCCCGTCGGCACCACCGATCGACGCGGCCATGTTCACGCCGATTCGCCCCGGATCGCGGGCCGCCACGTACGAGGCGAGCTCTTCGGCCGCGCCGAAGTGGTCGTACACGCCGCACTCTTCGAGTCGGTATCCGCTCACGCCGAGCGCGGCACGCTCCACGCGCTCCCCCCCATCCGTGAACACGTAGTACGCCCACCCGCCCACGTAGCCCCGCCCGAGCGCCTCCCACAACGGGTCGAGCAGCCCCTCCCGCATGACCACGATCCACATGTCGAGGTCGTTGTCCCGCATCGCGCCGGGCATCACCAGGTCGAACTTCTCGGCGCGGATCTGACACATCCGCTCCCAGCGGGACCGGGCCTCCTGAGCCCGGGCGGGAGCGCAGACGCAGAGGGTCAGCGCAAGGAGGTACAGCGCGACCGCCCCGGCCCGTCGCGGCGGGGTCCGGCGGCCCTCGACGAACGCGCTGCCGGACGCTGGAAGGGCTGGTGGCATCATCGCTTCTCGTGGGAGTTCGGTCCGTGGTCGGTGCCGAAGATCAGCCGACGGGCACGGACCGGGCAAGCGACCACGTCGCCGGGGTGATGGGTCGAACGCGCCCATCCCCCTCGTGGGACCGCGTCCCGGGCGATCGACGGGCTTGTGGGCGGCCCTTCGTCGTTGGCACTTTCAAAGCGTCACAGGACACTAGGAGGGCCGCCCCGAACGATGACGTCCGTCATGCCGATCGCCGTGCGCGCCGCGGTCACGCTCCTCGCGATCGCTGGGACGGCGGGTCACGTCGCGTACCTCGACGCGCTCTGGTGGCACTCGCTCGGGCTCAGTGGAACCGTCGCGAGAGACGTCAGTCCAGGGTTGATCCTCCTTCTGACGGTCCACTCGATCGTCTCGGTGGTGAGCGCCGTCTTCGCCGTCGCGCTCGTCCTCCACGAGGGCCCCCGGCAGCAGGCGGCGCGTTACCTGGGGATTGCGTTCGGGGCGTGGAGCTATCTCATGGCGTACTCCGGCGTGACCATGCTCCTCAGGCCGGATCCGGGACCGCTCCAGGAGTTGTTCGAGGCGCACTTCCTCGTCATCGAGATGATCGGGCTGATCGGGCTCGTGCGATTCACCGCGCTCTTTCCCAAGCCGCAGTCGAGAGCCGAGATCGCGCCCCCCGCGACGTTGCCCGCGGTTCTCCTTCCGGCCCACCACGCGAGCGTGTGGATGCTAAGGCCGCTGGCGCCCATCCTGGCGGGAGCCCTCTCGCTCCTCGCCCTGTGGGTCGTCACGTTGATGGCCGGGCGACCGGTGAGCGACGCCGGCCTCAGCCCGCTCATGGATGTGGTCCGGCTGACCGCCGCCGGCCTTGTCGTCCTGAACCTGCGCCGCTCCTGGGGGCGAGCCGACGCCGAGGGCCACCAGCGTCTGAGCTGGCTCCTGGTGGCGCTCGCGCTCCTCCTGAGCTCGCTCACGCTGATGATCGGCGGCAACGTGCTCGTTTCGGTCGCGGGGTTCCGCACGCCGAACGTCGCCTGGCAGCCGCTACTCGTCGACCTGGGGCTGGTCGGCTTCCTTTCCGGCCTGGCCCTCGCCGTCCTGTATGACGGGCCCGTCGATCCCTGGCGCCTCGTTCACCGCATCGCGACCGCTAGCTCGCTCGTCACGCTGGGCCTGTTCCTGGCGGCGGGCCTCGAGGCGCTCCTCGCGGGTGGCGTCCTCGCCGCCTTCTCGCTGCGGACCGGTGTGGGCACGGCGCTCGCGGCCGCCATGGTGATCTCGACCTACCGCGGCTTCCAGCGATTCGTCGACCGGATGCTCCCCCAGATCTGACCTCCTCGTCACATCCCGAGACCTCGGGTCGTTGAACGGCAGACCCCGGTAGCACCGGACGGGTAGGAGTGGTCGACAGCGCACGGCGGTCCGGGCCGTGCCCAGCCAATTCAGGCACCAGGCGAAGTGGACTTCGACGCTACGTTCGACGAGCACTATCCCCAGCTGGTCCGTTATTGCCAGCGGCTGACGGCCGATGGGGACGTGGCGGAGGATATCGCGCAGGAGAGCCTCGTGCGGCTTTTCACGCACGAGGTGTCGGGTAGCACCGCGGGCGTCCGGAGCTGGCTCTTCACCACCGCGACCCACCTGGTCCGAGATCGATACCGGGTCGACGAAAACCGTAGGCGACTACTCGAGATCCACCCGGTTCGACCGAACGAACCGGAGTCGGCAGAGCGGAGCCTCGAGCGCGCCGAGGAGCGGGCGAGGGCCCGCGTCGCCTTGGACGCACTCGCACCCAGAGATCGGGAGATGCTGTTGATGCGCTATTCCGGCTTCAGTTACAAGGAGATCGCCGAGGGGCTCGGCGTCGCCACGACGTCCGTGGGGACGTTGTTGGCCCGGGCCGAGAGTCGGTTCGCCGAGGCCGTCGACGACGCGGGGGAGGCCGCATGAATCATCTCGAGGAAGGAACGATGCTCGCGATACGGGACCGCGAACTGATCCCGGGCGACGCGAGGGCACACCTCGCGGAATGCGGTCGGTGCCGGACGACGCTGGAGGAGCTGGAGCGCAGGGCCGAGATGATCGCCTCCGCTCTCTGCACGCTGGACGGTCCGCTGGTGGTCGAGCGCGCCAAGGCGGCGGTCAGGGCGCGCCTGGATGCGCGGTGGGATGCGGATCGGGTCCCGGCCGGCCGCTGGCGGGCGCACATCGGCAGGGCGGCCGCGGTCCTCCTGCTCGCGGCGGGAGCCGCGTATGCTCTTCCGGGCTCCCCGGTCCGCGCGTGGCTCGAGGGGAGCGTCGAGGGCGACGGCGCGACGGCCGTCGGCCCGACCAGCCAGGAGGCGGTCGGGGAAGGCGCCATCGAGGTCGACCTCGACGCGGGCCGCATCCAGGTGGTGTTGTCGGGCCTCCCGCCGGGGTCGACGTTGGACGTGGTGTGGACCGACCGCGCGACCGCGCGCATCGTCGCCGCGGCGGGATCGAGCTTCTCGTTCGGCGAGGGCCGAGCCGAGGCGGTCGTGCCGCCAGGGCCGGTGCGGGTCGAGCTGCCCCGCGGGGCGTCGGCGGTATCGGTCGAGGTGGACGGGCGTATGTATCTGCGCAGAGCCGCCGACGGACTGGAGATTCTCGTCCCGGCGGCCGAGCACACGGCCGAACGGATTCGCTTCATCGCACCGGAGCGCTGACGCACAACGCAATGAGCGCGACTACCTCCCACACGCTCCAACTCCTCGCCGCGCTGGCGACGGCCGCGCTGGCAGCGGCCGCGCCCGCGGCGTCCCAACGCCCGATCGGCGCGGATTCCGCACGCAGCGCGCTGGAGGGAACCGTGCTCGGCCGCTTCGACGGCTCCAGGCGCGCCCTGGGCTACGCTGTGATCGAGGCGATGGGGCCCGGCGTCAGCCGGTCCACGGTGGCCGACAGCCTCGGACGCTACGTCCTGCATGGGCTGCCACCCGGAGAGTTGCGGCTGCGCGCGACCCACGCGGGGCACGAGTCGGTCAGCCTGACGGTCCTTCTGCCTCCGCGGCGGATGGTGCGCGTGGACCTCGAGCTGCGAGCCGACCCGATGCGGCTACCACGGGTGAACGTCGTGGGGGACGGGACGCGCGAGCCGGCCGAGGTGAACCGCGAGCCCACTCCGGCGGCGAATCCGGAGATCGAGCTGCAATCGCTCGATCTCGGACCGGGGGTGGGCCAGCCGGGCCTGCTCGAGACCGTGCGGTCGCTGCCGGGCAACGATCCGGCGGACGCCACCGACGTCCTCTTCATGCGCGGCAGCACGACCGACCTCAAGCTCGTGCTGCTCGATGGCGTCCCGGTCTATACGCCGTTCCACGTCGCGGGCCTGCTCCGCAGCTTCGAGCCGTCCGTGATCGGACGGGCCGACCTTCACGTGGGCGGCGCGCCCGCACGCTACGACGGCGGGCTCACGCACATCCTGGATCTGGAGACGCGGCGCGCCCGGCGAGACCGGGCCCGTGTGTCGGGAGCGGTCGACCTGCTCTCGGCCTCGATCGCCACGGAGACGCCCCTCGGCGCGCGGGCGGGCGTCCTCGTGTCGGCGAGAAGCCTGCACGATCTGGGTCG
>Ga0268386_10001470_pt1 | contig 16200 bp, 12 predicted proteins | sample RVTome_15_FD_200260 | JGI IMG/M metagenome (GOLD analysis project Ga0268386, IMG submission 200260) | Soil microbial communities from uranium-contaminated site in the Upper Colorado River Basin, Wyoming, United States - RVT150D86... ...
AGAGGGCTGGCGCACGTCGGCGTCGCGCTCGTCTTGGTGGCCGTGTCGATTGCGGTCAACGTAGGAACGGTCGGGGCCGTCGACGTCTCGACCGAGGCCGAGCTGCGAGCGGCGTTCGCGAATGCCGCCGAGAGCGAGATCACGCTCACCGCCGACATCGAACTGGCGAACTGCGGGATGGGTGGGGGCGAGCTGGATCGCAACAGCGCCAACCCGTTGACGGTCATCGGCAACGGCTTCCGGATCCGCCAGCTCTGCCTTGGCGAGCGCGTGATCAGTACCACTGGCGGCGGCGCCTTGACGTTGCAGCGCGTCACCATCACCGGAGGCAACGTCGACGACGCTGCGGTAGGGCTCGGTGGCGGCATCAGTGCAGGTGGACCCCTCACGCTGGATGGGTCGGTGCTGACGGGCAACCGTGCTGACGGCGACTCCCGTGGTCAGGGCGGCGGTGTGTTCTCGAACGGCGCTGTGACCATCATCGAGTCGGTGGTGAGCGACAACACGGCGGGCGGCGCGAACCTCGGCGGTCTGGCCGGCGGACTGTCGTCCAACGCACCGATCACGATCGTCGACTCGACGATCAGCGGCAACATCGCTGAAGGCTCAGATGACGAGGGCGGCACGGCCGGGGCGATCTTCTCCAACGCCCCTGTGACAGTGATGAGCTCGACGATCAGCGGGAACCGGGCACGTGCGGCCACGGACGCCCCGTTCGACCCTGGCCGCGGCGGTGGTGTTACCACGAACGACGATGTGACGCTGGTGAACTCCACGGTGACGGGCAACGTGGCCGAGGGACCCGATTCCAGTCTGGGCGGTGTCGGTGCAGGCGGAGTCGACTTGCTCACGATCGTGTATTCGACGATCGTGGGTAACTCGGCCTCCGACCCCGCCAGCGGGGCCAACGTCTCCCAGGCGGACGTGGTGTTCGGCAGCGTGATCGCCTTGCCTGCCGGTGGCGCCCCGAACTGCGCCCAGGCGGCGGTGACGTCCAACGGTTTCAACTTCTCCGATGACGCCTCCTGCGGGTTCACCAACACCGCCGACGGTGACCGCCAAGATGCAGGTGACCCGATGCTGGGCCCGTTGGCCCTCAACGGCGGGCCGACCATGACTCTGCTCCCGTTGGAGGGCAGCCCGCTGATCAACACGGTGCCGTTGGGGTTGTGTCAGGTGGACGGCGCCGCCGGAGTGACCTCGGACCAGCGGGGCCTGCCCCGACCCTCGGGTCAGGGTTGTGACACCGGCGCGGTGGAGGTGCAGACCCCGGCCGGGGACGGCTATTGGCTGGTGGCGTCGGATGGAGGCATCTTCTCCTTCGGCAACGCCGCCTTCCACGGCTCCACCGGCAACATCGCCCTCAACCAACCAATCGTGGGCATGGCATCCACCCCAGACGGCGGCGGCTACTGGCTGGTCGCATCAGACGGCGGCATCTTCTCCTTCGGCAACGCCGCCTTCCACGGCTCCACCGGCAACATCGCCCTCAACCAACCAATCGTGGGCATGGCATCCACCCCAGACGGCGGCGGCTACTGGCTGGTCGCCTCAGACGGCGGCATCTTCTCCTTCGGCAACGCCGCCTTCCACGGCTCCACCGGCAACATCGCCCTCAACCAACCAATCGTGGGCATGGCATCCACCCCAGACGGCGGCGGCTACTGGCTGGTCGCCTCAGACGGCGGCATCTTCTCCTTCGGCAACGCCGCCTTTTTCGGCTCCACCGGCAACATCGCCCTCAACCAACCAATCGTGGGCATGGCATCCACCCCAGACGGCGGCGGCTACTGGCTGGTCGCCTCAGACGGCGGCATCTTCTCCTTCGGCAACGCCGCCTTCCACGGCTCCACCGGCAACATCGCCCTCAACCGGCCCGTGGTCGGCATGGCCGCCCACCTCGTCCCCTGACATCGAACGTGACCCCCCGGATGACCGAACCTGGCATCCAGATGGCCACATACGGCAACGTCGATGCCAGGTACCGCGAGCGCGTCGGCGACCGGTCAGGCGGACCGGTCAGAGGGTCGGCCGATGGGCGCCGTTCAGATCACGGCGAAGAGGATGATGACGATGACCAGAACGACGAAGATGACGCCGACGATCAACCATCGCTTGGCCAGCGGTGTCCGCTCCTGCCATTCGGCTCGCTTCTCGGTTCGGAACTCGTCGTCCAACGGAGGTGGCCTCCTGGTCGCGTCGAGGAGCCGCCAGCTTAGAGACGAGCGACGTCCGGTCAGGTGATCTCGAGACGGGCTACCGGTCGTCGAAGCTGACGATGATCGCCGCGTTGGCGATCACGATGGCGCCGTCGCCCGTGGCTGCGGGTACATCGAGTCCCCCGGCCACGGGGGTGACGGTGACGGTGCCGTAGGGGATGTCAGCAGCGACCGCCTCGCGGTCGATCGCCACCGGGTCAGCGACGGCGACGATGGCCTCGACGTGCATGTCGTGGTGCGACTTCCCGGCCGCGTCGAAGAAGCCGAGGCTGCTGTGGCGGAGAGCATCCGACACGGCCCGCCGCGCCGCTGTCGTGTAGTCGCGTCCGTGGACGTCGACCCCCATGCCCATCTCGGTGAGCCAGCGAACCAGGGCCACGTCGGTGCACGGTAGCTCGCCCAGGTCGAGCGAGCCGGGTGCCGGGGTCCGGGTCCGGGTTAATCGGCAGCGGGTTCGACCGTTCCTCCAGGTGGTGCCGCGCGACACCGCTTCATCCGTCGGGAATGCGCGAGGAAGGACCAAGTGACACTCCGCATCGGTACGGCCGACCGGGCACTCCATCAGGCCCGCCGCTGGCTGCACCTCCCCGTCGAGGTCCAGGCGCGGGGCTTGCACTCGCGCCTCTTCCTGGCCAGCTCCGCGGCGGAGCGCGGCTACGGCACCGTGGTCGGCCGCAAGGGGGACCTGGCTGCCCTGGCAGTGGAACTGCCGCGTGGCATCTACCTGGAGAAGAGTTGCCAGCTCCCCGTGGACGGCTATGAGGCCCGTCACGCCATCGGTCACAGCGTGTGCTGTCTCGACGAGGAGGGCGTCGTCTACATCGACGCCGAGGACTACGCCGCCAGCCGCCTGGCAGTGGCGACCATGGAGCTCTTCGAGCGGTTCTTCGCCTGGGGCGACGACCAGGCGGCGGTGGTGGCAGGGTTCCATCCGCCGTCGTCGGAACGAATCATCGTCACAGGCAATCCGCGCGTCGACCTCTGGCGGCCGGAGCTGCGCACCATCTACGAGGCCGACGCCGAGGCGCTGCGGCAGCGATACGGCTCGTTCGTGCTCCTACCCACCGCCTTCGCCATGGTGAACAACAGCCGCGGACCGCGCCATCACCTGGAGGTGGTGGCGATCAACGGCATGCTCGACACCGAGGAAGGCACCAAGCGCGCCCACGGCTACCTGGAACACCACGGAGCCCTGTTCGAGGCCACGTGCAAGACCATCGTGCGGGTGGCTGAAGCGGTTCCCGACCGGGCGGTGGTCATCAGGCCTCATCCGGCGGAGGACCTCGCGGCCTGGGAACGGGTGGCGGCGATGGCCGACAACCTCACGGTGGTGCGTGAAGGGCCCGTCACCCCGTGGCTGCTGGCCGCCGACGCCATCGTCCACAGCAACTGCACCACGGGCCTGGAGGGCTTCCTCATGGGTCGGCCGACGATCGCCTTCGCTCCCCGCCAGGACGTGCGGTACGACCAGAACCTGCCCAACCGCGTCAGCCAGCTCGCCACCGACGAGGACGAGCTCATCGACCTGGTCCGCGCCAACCTCGAGCACCGTCAGCATGCCGCGACGGCCTCAGCAATGGAGCTCGTCAGCCGCCACATCGCTGCGCTGGAGGGACCGTTCGCCGCAGAGCGACTCGTCGACGCGTTCGACGAGATCGACGTGCCGGCCCTGCCCCTCGAACCGTCCCTGGCCAGGCGGGCACAGGGTCAGCTCGCGTTGGCGGCCCTTCGTGCCCGACGCCTCGCCCGGTCGGCGCGTGGCCGCACGCGATCTTCCAGGCCGGAATCGACCGCCAACAACCGAGCCCCAGGCAAGTTCCCCGGGTCGTCGGTCGCCGAAGCGCGTAGTTTCATCGAGCAGCTCCGAGGGGCCACCGGCCGGTTCGCCGACGTCGCCTGCTTCGAGCTGGGCCCGAACGTGTACGCCATCGTCCCGTCGGAAGCCGACCCGGGCTGATCGACCTCCGGATGTCCGCGATCGTGTGAGCCCGGCCAGCCTGGCTGGGCTGGCCCGCTCATGACCTCAACGGCTCACGAAGGCTGCTGTCCGACGTCGGTGGGGGCGCCGAGCAGTGTCGTACCGCGCTGGTGGATCAGCGTCTGCACGTCCAGTTCGACGGGACCGGCCGGGCCGGCCACGACGAGGGTCCCGGCGGGGCCCAGCGAGCCGAGTGCCTGCTGCACCGATGCTGCCGTGGGGGCCGTCTCGACGACGACGGCTGCGGCGTCGTCATCGGACGCCGTCGAGTGGCCGTCGAGGAGACCGCGCACACGCTCGGCGAGCGGGCCGTGTCCCGTGACCCGCACCCGCCGGTCCGGGCCCAGCCCGTCGACGGTGGCGCTGACGGCCTCGGCTCGTCGCTCGTCGCTCCACTGCGATCGAAGCAACGTCGCCCGCGCTGGTGGGTCCGGATGGTCGACGGCGGGCGGTCCGGAGGGCGCGGGCCAAGGCATCGCACCCCAGCCGGCGCCGAACCCGCGCCGGGCCGGGTTGGGCAGCACCTGTGGGCCATTGCGGACGCGTAGCTCGTCGGGGAGTCGCCACCACTCCAGCAGCGGGACAACCACTGTGCGGTCCGTCGCAAGGTGCTCGTAGAGGCCGGCCACGTCGCGCGGATCGATCCGGTGCGTGATGAGATCACCGACTGCGATCTCGCCGGCCTGCCAGCGCTGCAGGAACAGCTCCGCTGCGCTACGGCGATCGATTCCGTCGATGCCGGCGGTTGTGTCGAGAAGTCCGCCGTGGGCACCGACGACTCGAAGGCCACGTTCCTGGACCAGATCGAGCGCGAAGATGACGCGCTCGCCCCTGGTCGTGCCAAGGAGCACGACGGTGGCGCACGGGCGGGCCGCACGAAGGGCGAGCTCGAGACCGTCGCCGGTGCCGGTCGCCTCGATGACGACCTCCGCTCCGATGCCATCGACCTCCGCCGGTGGGCACAGCCTGATCGTGCCGTCGCCGCGGGCCACGGCGTCCTTGGCCGTGGAGGCGGCGACCACCGAGGATGACGCGGCGCCGGCTGCAGCCGCCAGTCGCTGCGCCAGGAGCCCGATCGGGCCGGCGCCGATGACCGCCACCGACCGTCCCGTCACGCCACCTGAGCGGGCGACACCGAGGGCGGCGATGCTGCCGAGGGTCACGAGTGCGGCCTCGCCCAGGTCGGCGTCCTCGGCAATGGGCTGCACGTCCGCTCGGCTCACGGTGACGAGGGACTGGTGCGGCGCGCCCCACACGGCCACCCGCGCACCCGGTTCGAGGTCGTGGACGCCGGGGCCACAGTGCGTGACGATCCCGCTGAGCGAATAGCCCGGCCGATGGGGGAACCGCACAGAGGCACCGGGCAGTCGAAGCCATCGCGCTCGCTCCGTCCCCGGGCTGACAGCGCTGGCCTCCACCAGGACCGCCACGTCACCGTGGACGGGCCCGTTCACCTCGACTGGGACGAGCTCCGCCACCCCCGGAGCCGACCAGGCGACCGCCAGGCCGCGGGATGCATCCGGCAGGGGCCGGCGCAGTCGGAGGCGGGTCTTCAACCAGCGCTTCACCTCGTCCTTCCCTGCGGCCGTGGGGCGGAGGTCCGCAGGCCCGGTCGATACGGCCACGGGTACCGGATCGAGGTGCGCCGCCATGTGGTCTGCCACATGCAGCGCAGTGGCGGCGATCGTGAAGACCGGGTTGGCGTACCCGCTGGTCGGGAAGAGCGATGCGCCGGCGACGAACAGCCCGCCCACGTCGTGCACCTGACCGCACGGGTCGGTGACCGAGGTGCGCGGGTCGGCGCCCATCCTGGTCGTGCCGGCGTGGTGGGAGGCGTCGATCATCGATGTCCACGCCTCCGCTCCGTCGTCGAGCTCGGCGTGCAGCTCACCGATTCCCTGGTTGCGCACCTCGACCGCCAGCATCTCGTGCAGCACGCGCACCGAGCGGCGATCCAGATCGGACACGCTCCAGTCGACGGCCGCCAGCGGCGCCCCGAAGCGGTCGCGGTGTTCGCTGAGCCGCACGCGGTTCTCGAGGCGCGGCTCCTGTTCGAGGAAGCTGCGCACCTGGATGGCGTCGATCGGTCCTTCGTTGCGCAGGCGGAAGCGGGCCAGCCGGGCGAGCTCGGTCCGCTCCGACGCCACAGAGGCGAACCGGCGGGGATCCAGGTTCCGCAGGCGCAAGCGCCTGGCACTGCGCAGCGCAGCGATGCCGGGCGGCAGCGTGTCGAGCACCACCGGCTCGAGGCGGACGTAGCTGTTGAGCACCTCGGCGCGCTCCTGAGCGGATGCGCTGAGACCGACACCCCACCGGATGTAGCCACGTTCCGCCCGCCGGCCGGCCCAGTAGTGGGAGGCTGGCAGCCGCGACGCGCTCGGCTCCACCGCGATCACCCCGGTGAACCCCTTCGGGTGGTCCTGGAAGTACCGCCCCACGAGATCGTGCTGGTTGCCCAGGCCGGCCGGGCGGCGTGCTCGGCTGGCCAGCAGCAGTCGTGCGTTCTCGATGGCTCCACAGGCGAGGAGCACGACGCCAGCGTTCAGCTGGAACCGACGACCGGTGAGCGTGGCGATGTCGACCCCTGCCACCTGCGTGCCCGCCTCGTCCAGGCGCAAGTCGGTGACGTTGGACAGGGTGAACAGGTCCACGCCATCGGCCGGGCCCAGCCGCTGTCGGAGCAGCTCGCCGAAGCGCAGCGGCTCGGCGTCCTCGTGGAAGACGATCGTGCGCAGATCGGCGGTGTCGAACACCAGCCCGTCGTCAGCCGAGGCCGGCGACGCGTCGTAGAGCTCCGGGCCGGGTCGCCCGAGGAGCTCAGCCGCCCTGGAGTAGCAACGCCGAAGCTGCGCTGCATCCATGGGCCAACCCGAGTGGGGCACCCACGGACGCCGTGCCAGGTCGATGTCGTCGAGGGTGGTCTTGCCGCCCGTCCAGGCGTTGGTGGTCCCGCCCAGCCAGCGCTCACGGCTGTCGGTGGGCACGAGCGCGTCGGTGCATTCCAGCGCCAGCAGCTCGGTGGTCGCCTCGTCGGGGCTGAGGCCGCCGGATTCGAGGATGGCCATGCGCAGCCCGCGCCCGGCCAGCTCGAGGGCTGCGCTGGTGCCAGCTGCGCCCGTCCCGACGATGCAGACGTCGTACTCGAGCACAGCACCGCTCGGGATGCGCCGGGCATCATGGATCGGCAGCGCTGCGCGCATGTCTCTACCTCTCTGTACGAGCTGGCGGAGGGAGTGGGATTCGAACCCACGGAGGCTCGCACCTCAACGGTTTTCAAGACCGTCGCATTCGTCCGCTCTGCCATCCCTCCAGCGAGTGGCGCCCAGGCTACGGCTGGCCTCAGCGCACCTGGCGGCGGATGGAGCGCACCCAGGCCTCGGCCTGCTGGTATGCCTGCGCCGTCTCGCGCCGGGCCTGGCCGGCGCCATCACCGTCGGCCGGGTAGGACCCGAGGAACTTCACCTCGCCCTGCGTCATCTTCAGCTCGCGCAGGCAGTCGGCCACAACCTCGTTGTCGATGTGGCCCTCGAAGTCGACCAGGAAGCAGTAGTCGCCCAGGCCCTGCTTGGTCGGTCGCGACTCCAGTTTGGTCAGGTTGATGGAGCGGGCCGCGAACTCCTGCAGGATGGCGAGCAGGCTGCCAGGGGAGTCATGCCGCTGGTAGATGACCAGGCTGGTCTTGTCGTGGCCGGTGGCCGCCGCAACGCCTTCGCGGGCCACGACGACGAAGCGCGTCTTGTTCTCGGGGTGGTCCTCGACCTCGGCGGCGATGACCGTGAGGCCGTAGAGCTCGCCCGCCCTGGCCGGAGCGATGGCGGCCTGGGTGGCCTCGCCGCTCTCTCCCAGCATCCGGGCCGCCTCGGCCGTGGAGTTGGCCGGAAGCGTGGTGGCGTCGGGCAGGTTCTTGCGCAGGAAGTTGCGGCACTGGGCCAGTGCCACCGGTATGGACACCACCTGGGTAACGTCGCCGAGCACCGTCCCTGGCAGCCCCAGCAGGTGGAGGGTGACCTCCATCACCACCTCGCGCTGGATGAGCAGGTCGGTGTCGAAGGCCAGCGAATCGAGCGTGACGTTGACCGATCCCTCGATGGCGTTCTCGATGGGCACGAAGCCCAGCTCCACGTCGCCGTCTGCCACCGCCCACAGCACGTCGGGGATCGAGTCGAGCGGGAGCGGTTCGGGGTGTAGGAGGTCGTCCTGCGTGCGAAGGGCCTGCTCGGTGAAGGTCCCGGGAGGGCCGAGGTACGCGATGCGAGGGGCCATCGCCGAGCAGGCTAGGTCTTGGTCCGCTGCGGCGGACCGGCAGCTGCGTACTGGGTGCCGGGCGGGTCGGTGGCCCACGGCGCGTCGCCCTCCCAGCGGTCGTCGTAGACCAGCTCGCGCAGGGGCCGGCGTCGCACCGGCCCATGCTGGCCCTGCGGCCGGCCCAGGGGGATGCAGGCGTGCAGGGCGACCCCGTCGGGGATCCCCAGCAGTTGGCGCAGCTCGTCCTCCACGGCCATGTGCCAGCCCGTGATGACCCCGCCGTAACCGAGCGCCCGAGCGGCCAGCAGCAGGTTCTGCACGGCCGGGTAGACCGAGTTGCCCTCGGTCGGTGTCGGCTCGCGGTAGCGCACCAGGCAGGCCAGGATGACCACAGGGGTCTGCTCGAAGTGGTCGACGAAGTGCTCCATGGCCGCACGCATCCGTCCCTTGGGCGAGTCCTCTTCGCCGCCTGAGCCCGCCGCGTAGCCGTCCTCGTCCCGTTTGGCCTGCCAGGCGGCTCTGAAGGAGTGGCCCAGCAGCGCCTTGGCCTGGGTGGCCATGGGCCCGTCGCGCAGCACCAGGAACCGCAGCGGTTGGCGGTTCGATCCGGTCGGAGCCCTGGAGGCCGCGAACAGGATGGTGGCGAGGTCGTCGTCGGGTATGGGATCGGGCCGGTAGCGGCGGATCGCCCGGGTGGTGGCGATGCCCTCCAACAGATCGACCATCGTCAGTGCTCCTCCTGGGCCGCGCTCAGCCCTCGGTCTCCTCGAGCAACTCGTCGAGACGAAGGATGTCATCTGCGGAGACCAAGCCGACAAGCCGGCCCCCGGCGTCCACCACCGGCAGCTGGTCGAGGTCGTGCTCCTCCATGGCCGCCGTGGCCTCGCGCAACGTCCACGACAGCCGGGCGGGTCGGACGTCGCGGCGCATGATCTCGGCCACCGTCGTGGTGGCCCACGTGTCGCGATCCTGCTTGACGGCGTCGGCCACCTGCACCATGCCTGCATAGCCGCCGTCCTCGACCACCACCGACGACAGCTGGCGCTTGGTCAGTGCGTGCATCCAGAAGTAGTCGGCCACAGTGGCGCCGGAGGTGACGGCGTCCACCTCGGCCTGAAGGACCGACGTGATGGGCATGCCGAAGCGGCGCTCGAGGTGCCCAACCCTGGTGTCGGTCTGGTAGGAGGACACGCTGCTGCGACCGACCACGACCTGGGAGACGGCCACCGCGATCAGGGCCGGGACCACGAACTTCGTCTCCCCGGTGGACTCGGCCACGAACATGACGGCAGCCAGAGGGGTGCGGTAGCCGGCGGCCAGGAAGGCAGCGATGCCGATGCTGGCGAAGAACGTGCTGGCCGACAGCCTGGTGGGACCGAACGACAGGTCCAGGAGGTCGGCCACCAGGTCGCCCACCAGGATCCCGCAGACGGCCAGAGGGAAGAACAGGCCTCCAGCCCCGCCCCCGGCCATGGTGGCCGTGGTCCCCACCATGCGAGCGGCCAGCACCACCAGCAGCAGCCAGATGGCCCTCGGCTCCTGGCGTACCCAGTCGAACACCGGCACCCCGGGGCCGATGGTGAGAGGCTCGCCGGCCACCTCGTTGGTGAGCACGGCCAGCCCGGCCAGGACCAGGCCGGCGACGGCGATGCGCCGCCACAAGGGCTGGCTCGCTTCGATGCGCTTGGCCCACTTCACCATCCGGGCGAACAAGACCGCCCCGGCGGCGGCAAGCAGGCCGATGGCCACCGCGCCGGCCAGCTCTGCCCTGCCGAAGCCGGCCAGGAAGCCGCTGCCACCGATGGCAGGGAAGATCGGCCGCGTGTCCCAGATGGTGATGAACGTCAGGTAGCTGGTGGCCGAGGCGATCAGGGCCGGGAGCAGGGAGCGGCGGGCCACATCGCCCAGGTATGGGGCCTCGAGGGCGAACAGCACGCCGGTGGCGGGTGTCTTGAAGATGGCAGCCACCCCGGCGGCCGCCCCGGCGACGAGGAGCATCCTGGCGTGCTTGCCCCCGAACAGCCAGCCCAGGCGGTGCTGGATCGAGGCTCCCACGGTCGAGCCGGCGTAGATCGCCGGGCCCTCCAACCCCATCGTGCCGCCGAGCCCGATGGTGGAGCAGCCGGCCAACAGCCGGGCGGGCAGATCCCGCATGCGGGTGACAGGGCGCCGCTCGTGGTAGGCGCGGATGTACTCCTCCGACGTGGACGGGCTGAGCCCCCCGCCCAGCCAGCGCAGCAGGGCGGCGGCGGCGATCAGGCCGAGCGTGGGACCGATGGCCTGCACCCACAGGTCCTGCTCGCTCAGGTGGTCCAGCAGCACGCTGATCGTCAACCACTCGATGCCAGAGGCGAACAGACCGGCGGCCACCCCGACCAGGGCGTAGGCCGCGAACCGGAGGGTGCGGTTCCTCACGGCCCCCTCAGCCCACTGCCGATGCCGCCGTCTGGTCCACGCCCCCGACGATCAGGCTCGGGCCAGGAGATGGGTGCGCAGGTCGTCCTCACAAGCCGCGTCGACCGCGGTCAGGGCGAGGGCTGTGGCCCCGTCGACGACGGCCCGGTCGGCCACGTCGCTGACGGCGTGGGCCGCGAACTCCCGCTGGTGGGGCACGGCGGGAAGGGAGTCCACACCGATGAGCGGGTGTATGGAGGGGAGGGCGTGGCTCACGTTGCCCATGTCGGTGGAGGCCGCCCCCCTACCCGCGAACGCCCGTCCCGGCACCAGCTCCCGCCCGATGGCGGTGGCGTTGGCCTCGTAGGCCTTCATCAGGCGGCGGTCGTTGCGGACCTCGGCGTAGGGCTTCTCCCCACCCTTGACCTCCAGGGTGGCGCCCGTGGCCAGCGCCCCGGCCTCGAAGCACCGCAGGACCCTGGCCTTGGACTCGCCGAGACGGCCCAGGTCCGGAGCCCGCACGATGTAGCGGACGGCGGCGTGGGCGGGCACCACGTTGGGGGCGTCTCCCCCTTGGATCACGATGCCGTGCACCATGGCGTCCGGGTCGAGGTGCTGGCGCAGCAGGCCGACGGCCGTCTGGGCCACGGTGACGGCGTCCAAGGCGTTGATGCCGAGCTCCGGTGCCGCCGCGGCGTGTGCCTCGTGGCCGTGGAAGTGGCACTCGAACATCGAGGCCGCGTTCCAGGGGACGTTGCCGGCGTCCACCGGCGCCGGGTGCACCATCATCGCCGCGTGCACCCCCTCGAAGGCGCCTCGCTCCAGCAGCAGGATCTTGCCGCCGGCGTCACCCACCTCCTCGGCTGGGGTCCCCAGGATGGTGACGGTCAGGCCCACGTCGTCGGCCACACGGGCCGCGGCGATCCCGGCCCCCAGCGACATGGCGGCGATCATGTTGTGACCGCAGGCGTGCCCGATGCCGGGAAGGGCGTCGTACTCGACGCAGACGGCCACATGCAGCGGGCCCGAGCCGACGGTGGCCCTGAAGGCGGTGGGCAAGTCGTACACACCGGTCTCGACGTCGATCCCCTCGCCGGCCAGGAGGTCGCCGCACCACGCCACCGCCTGCTCCTCCTCGAATCCGAGCTCGGGGTGGGCGTGGATGCGGTGGCTCAGGTCGACGAGCACCGGGGCCAGACCCGAGACATGCTCGGAGACGGCCTGCTTGGGGTCCATGGTGGTCATGGTATGCAGGTCGGTACGATCCGAGCCGTGGCCACCGGCTCCACCGACACCCGAAGCGACCGCTTCTACTTCCGCCAGCTCCTGAGCGGGCGGGACTTCGCACTCGAGGACCAGGTGGCCGCCCAGATGGTCAACTTCGTGTACCTGATCGGCGACCGTGCCGCCGGCGAAGCCGTCGTGATCGACCCCGCGTACCGGCCCGGTGAGATCCTCGACATCGCCGCCGCCGACGGCATGGCTGTCGTCGGCACCCTGGCCACCCACTACCACCCCGACCACATCGGCGGGTCGATGATGGGGATCACCATCTCCGGCATCGCCGATCTGCTCGAGCGGCAGGGCATGAAGGTCCACGTGCAGCGACCCGAGGCGGAGCTCGTGAAGAAGGCGGCCGGTGTGTCCGACGACGACCTGGCCGTGCACGACCCCGGCGACGTGATCACGGTGGGCGACGTCGACATCGAGCTCATACACACCCCCGGCCACACGCCGGGAAGCCAGTGCTTCCTGGTCAGGGGCAGCCTGGTGGCAGGAGACACGCTCTTCCTCGACGGTTGCGGCCGTACGGACCTGCCCGGCAGCGACGCTGGGCAGATGTACGAGAGCCTGCAAGCCCTGGGGCGCCTGCCCGACGACACGGTGGTCTTCCCGGGCCACAAGTACTCGCTCCACTCCTCGGCCACGCTGGGCATCACCAAGGAGACGAACTTCGTCTACAAGCCCCGCAGCCGGGAGCAGTGGCTGACCATGTTCGGCCAGTAGGCCGCCAGGCCTGTAGGGACACGTGCCGGGACCGTCGTCGCCCGAACTGCTTCCGCCCGTCATCGCGGTCGGCGAGCTGGAGGACCTCGACGACCCCGTCCTGGCCGACGTCCGCTGGTACCTGGACGGCCGCTCCGGTCACGCTGCCTACCTGGCCGGGCACGTACCGGGGGCCATCTTCGTGGACCTCGACGAGCACCTGGCCGCAGCCCCCTCGGCGGACGGGCGGCACCCACTGCCCACCTCGCAGCGTTTCGCGGCGTCACTGGGCCGACTGGGCGTGGCGGAGAGTGACACGGTGGTCGCCTACGACGACACCGGTGGGATGGTGGCAGCCCGCTTGGTGTGGATGCTGCGGTCCCTGGGTCAGCAGGCGGCGCTGTTGGACGGCGGCATCTGGTGCTGGCCCGGCGCGCTGGACACCGCAGCCACGTTTCGCCCGGCGGTCGAGGTGCCGGCACGGCCCTGGCCTGACGACCTCCTGGCCGACGCCGACGCCGTGACGCGTGCCGTCGCCTCCGGGGTGGCGGTGGTGGACGCACGTGCCGCCGAGCGCTACCGAGGTGACGTAGAACCGGTCGACGCCAGGGCCGGGCACATTCCCGGTGCCGCCAACGTGCCCTTCGCCACCAATCTGGGGCCCGATGGCCGCTTCCTGTCACCCGACGAGCTCCGGTGTCGCTACGCAACGGTCGGGATCGTCGCCGGACCCGACCGGCCGCCGGCCGACGTCGAGGGGCGGCCGATCCTCTACTGCGGTTCGGGGGTGAGCGCCTGCCACGGCCTGCTCGCCGTCGAGCGGGCCGGTCTCGGTCGTGCCCGGCTGTACGCCGGGTCATGGTCGGCGTGGTCCGCCGACCCGTTCCGCCCTGTGGCGACAGGCGCCGACCAGCTCCGAGACGCCTGACCGTCGCGCACAGTCGGTAGTCCTGACCACTCAGTGTCGGTAATCCTGGTCACCGAGTGTGGTTGAGGGGTGGACAGCGGATGACCCCCGACCACAAGGAGTCCGGCATGCGACGCTCACTCGCCGCGGCGGCCGTCGCCGCCATGGCCCTTTTGATCCTCCCCACCACCGCATCGGCGCAGAGCGGTGCCAGCGTGTACGTCATCCACGGCGTGCCCGGCCTGGTGGCTGATGTCTGGGTTTCGGGAGAGCGGACCCTCGAGGAGTTCGCTTTCGGCACCGTGACTGACGCCCTGTCCCTTCCGGCGGGCGACTACCACATCGACATCCTCCCGACCGGCGCGGACCCGGCCAGTGAAGAACCAATCCTGTCGTTGGACACCACCGTGACCGACGGGGCGAACGTGTCGATCGTGGCGCACCTCGACCCCGGTGGGACGCCGATGTTCAGCGTCTTCGACAACGACGTCTCCCCCGTGACGCCCGGAACGGCCCGCGCCACCTTCCGCCACACCGCGCAGGCGCCGCCGATCGACGTGCGCGCCGCCGGCACGCCTGCGGTCGTGGCCCTGACCAACCCCGGGGAGGCGACAGTGGAGCCGGTGCCAGCCACGACCCTGCCCCTCGACATCGTCATGTCCGGGACGAGCGACGTCGTGTTCGGTCCCGCCGACGTCAACTTCGAGTCGGGCTCCGTCGTCATCGCCTACGCGGTGGGATCCGCGGCGGACGACACCTTCGACGTGCTGGTGCAGGCAGTGCCGGCCCAGCCCTCCGGCGGGAGCGCGGCGCCAGGCGACGACGGTGCGACGACGGGCGCCGCCGCGGACATGCCAACAGCGGTCCCGGCCGGGTCCGGTGGCCTGGCCGACGCCACCGGCCTGCCCGTGGTGGCGCTGGCGGTGGCCGCTGCCGCGCTGGTGGTGTTGGCCGGCAGCGGCGCTGTCCTCATCCGGAACAGGAGCTGAGGCCCGCCAGCCAGCGATCGGCGGTGAGCCGCAGGTGATCGCCGTGCTGCGCTGGGCGGCACGGGTCGCGTTCCTGGCCTCGCTCTTGACGCTGGCCGCCGTACCGGCGTGGTGGGTGGCGAGCCGACCGCCGCCCGTCGACGCCGGTGCGCTACCGGGTTCCACGGCAGCGCTACACGCCACACCACCGGCGGTGACCACCACCACCTCTGGCCGCACCACCACCGCGGGCCCCACCACCGCGGCCCCCACCACCGCGGCCCCCACCACCACGGCCCCCACCCCAGCGGCTGCGGCCGAGACCGGAGCGGACGGAACGACGAGCCCCCACCCGGTCACACCGGAGAAGCCGGCGGCTACCGCACCCCCCACCACCGGAGAGGCCAGGCCCCGGCACACCCAGCCCGAACAGCCAGCGCCGGCCGATGACGTCGATGACGGCTCGATCGAAGCGGTGCCGGACAAGAGCCCGCCGCCGACGACGCTGGCTACCCGCTCGGGCCGCCTCGGCGATCTCCCGGCCCCCGAGCCCCGGCCAATCCGGGTGCTCGTCGAGCAGCTCGGCGTCAGCGCGCCGGTGTTCCACATCGGTGTCGACGAGCACGGCGCGCTGAACGTCCCCCACGATGTCCACCACGTCGGCTGGTACCGGGGAGGCGCCCGACCGGGCCAGCCGGGCTCAGCAGTGCTGGCCGCACACGTCGACAGCTACTCACAGGGCGTAGGCGCCTTCTACGGCATCGCCGACCTGACGCTCGGCTCCCGGGTCCTGGTCGAGGACGACCGGGGCGGTCACCAGTGGTGGGGCGTGGAAGCCAGGCGCGCCTACAGCAAACACGAGCTGCCCATCGACACCCTGTTCCGGCGGGACGGCGACCCGGTGCTCACCATCGTGACCTGCGGGGGCGAGTTCGACCCGGTCACACGCTCCTACGACTCCAACGTGGTCGTGTACGCCACACCCCTCACCGATCGGGTGGACGGACCTCCGGTCCCCCCAGCCTGACCCCTTCCCTGCCGTAGCTGGCATCCAAAGACCCACACCCCGCCATACCTGGCATCCACAGAGCCACATACGGCCATCTGGATGCCAGGTTCGCGGATCGGTCAGCCCTCGCCCTCGACGATCGTGACGTCGGGGACCTCACCGTCGGGAACCTCACCTTCGGGCACGTCACCGTCGGGCACGTCCTCGAAGCCGATGTCGCCCTCGTCCACGACGCCCTCGTCGAAGCCGGGGTCGACCTCACCGCCCTCGACCGGTTCGGTCGGGGTGTCGAAGTCGTCCACTGCCGTGGTGGGCGTGCCTTGCGGGCCCTCGGTGGGGAGGACGTCCTCGAGCAGCTGCTCGTCGGTGATGGCGGACGCCGCGCTGCCCGAGAACACCCGCAACAGCACGGTGATCGTCACCTCGTCGGCGACGCCGGTGGCGTCGAGCCCGATCTGGCCCTGTTGGAACAGCCGGACCGCCTCCTCGGTGCC
>Ga0268386_10001471_pt1 | contig 16195 bp, 15 predicted proteins | sample RVTome_15_FD_200260 | JGI IMG/M metagenome (GOLD analysis project Ga0268386, IMG submission 200260) | Soil microbial communities from uranium-contaminated site in the Upper Colorado River Basin, Wyoming, United States - RVT150D86... ...
GATGAGCCCGATCGGCCTCCGCTCCCTGATCTCCTCGGCCGTGATCGACCTGGGGACGATCTCGGAGCGGACATGGGCCTCGCGGACACGGCGAGCGATCAGCTGGGCGTACTGGGCCCCGAAATCCAGCACGAGAATATTGCCGGCCAGAATATTGCTGGCCGACTGTGCCTCCGGCATCAGCCACAACCCCGGGAGCAGGAGTTTCGGAACGAAACTCCAATGGCTTGCGCAGCAAGCCGCGTCATCCCATGCCGACTCTTTGTGACCGCTGCAGGGACTTGCCTTCGGTCTGGAGCGACGGGGCGATCATGACCTCCGCCTTCTGGAATTCCTTCACATCGGAGTAGCCGGTGGTGGCCATCGATGCCCGAAGCCCCCCGAAGAGGTTGCGCTTGCCGTCGTTCTCGTGGGCTGGGCCGACCAGGATCTCCTGAAGGGTGCCCCGGTCGCCGACATTGACCCGGGCCCCTCGAGGGAGGGTCGGATGGAAGGTGGCCATGCCCCAGTGGTAGCCGCGTCCCGGAGCCTCGGAGGCCGAGGCGAGAGGCGACCCGATCATCACCGCGTCGGCACCACAGGCGATCGCCTTCGACACGTCTCCCCCGGTGCGCATCCCACCGTCGGCTATCACATGGACGTAACGACCTGTCTCGTCGAGGTAACGGATACGGGCCCCGGTCGCGTCGGCAATCGCCGTTGCCTGCGGGACACCGACCCCGAGCACTCCCCGGGTGGTGCAGGCGGCTCCCGGCCCCACGCCGACGAGGACGCCGACGGCTCCAGTCCGCATGAGGTGGAGAGCGGTCGAATAGCTAGCGCACCCACCCACGATCACCGGGACCGGCGAGTTGGCTATGTACTCCTTGAGGTTCAACGGCTCCTCGCGGCTGGACACGTGCTCGGCGGACACGACGGTCCCCTGGATCACCAGGATGTCGAGACCACCTTCGAGAGCGAGAGGCGCCCATTCCCGCACCCGCTGCGGGGTGAGGCTGGCCGCGGTGACGACACCTGCTGACTTGACCTCGGCCACCCGCTGGCCGATCAATTCGGGCTTGACCGGCTCGAGGTAGATCTCCTGCATGCGCCGGGTTGCCTTCTCATCGGGAAGCTCGGCGATTTCCTCGAAGTAGGGCATCGGGTCCTCGTACCGGCTCCACAGCCCTTCCAGGTTGAGGACGGCGAGACCACCCAGCTCACCGATGGACACCGCGGTTTCCGGGCTTATCGCGGAGTCCATGGCGGAGCCCATCATGGGGAGGTCGAACTTGAAGGCGTCGAGCTGCCAGGAGATGTCGACGTCGTCGGGGTCACGGGTCCGACGGGAGGGGACTATTGCGATGTCGTCGAAGCCAAAAGCCTGACGACCCGACTTGCCGATGCCGATGTCGATTTCCATCAATCCGATCCTTGGTCCAGCGCTTGGCCGCAGGGTAACGCGTGCCCGCGACGTTAATGTCCCTTGCGGTGTCCCGGTCCTGGTCCCTGCTCGACTTCATCCTCATCTGGTTGGGCGGCCTCGTTGGCACCGGGATCTTCTTCGCGGCAGGTGTCGCATTCGCCGACGAGAACTGGACGATCGTCCTCTCCGTGGCCGGCCAGTACATCGGCAACCTAGGCGTCTTCTGGATGCTCACCCGCTACAAGCCGATCGGGGAGATCGGTTTGGCGATTTTCCCCCGGGACCTGGTCTACATCGTCGCGGGGCTCGGCCTCCAGATCGCCCTAGCCATCGTCCTCCTGCCTTTGAGCGAGCTGCTGTTTCCCGAAGGCCGGCCCCAACAAGAAGTGGCCGACATGATTGCAAACGCCGACACCATGCTCCTCAGGGTGGTGCTGGTGGCTGCGGCCGTGGTCCTCGGGCCGGTCACCGAGGAACTGATGTATCGCGGCATCCTCCTCAAAGCCCTGGAGCGCTGGGGCAAGGTGCTGGCCCTCCTGTTGAGCTCGCTCGTCTTCGCGGCAGCCCATCTCACCGGGCTCGACCTCGACGATTTCTGGAGATCCGCGGCAGTCTTCCTCCCACCGCTCTTCGTGCTGGGCCTGATCCTCGCTCGGTTGACTCAGAAGACGGGGCGGCTCGGACCGGCGATCTTCCTCCACTCGGGGTGGAACCTGCTGTCCGCATTCGTGTTGCTGCTCCCCGTCGATGTCCTCGAGCAAGTCGGTTGATCGTCACCCGGCATGCACGCGAGCAAGGCGTGTCGCTCAGCGATACGTGGTGCTCGCGAGCAACGCACGATCAGGTCAGGCCGACCACCTCCCGCACAATGGCCATGGTCTCATCGGCAGACACCCGGGCCCGAGAGGCGCTCTCGTCCATCACGGCCACCACTTCGGCATCGGACATTCCCTGATAAGCCGACCGGATCGGGGCGATGCCCTCGGTGACGGCATCGGCAACCGCGATCTTGAACCTCCCGTAGCCCCCGGAGCGATACTCCTCGGCGAGCTCCTCGACATCCCGTCCGGTGAAGAAGGCGAAGATCTCTAGGAGGTTGGAGACTCCAGGCTTCTGCTTCCAGTCGTAGCCGACCTCGGTGCCCGTGTCGGTGACCGCAGCTTTGATCTTCTTGACGATCTCGTCGTCGCTGTCGGTCAGGAAGACGGTCGCCTTTGCGTTGGGATCCGACTTGGACATCTTGACGGTCGGCTCCTGCAAGGACATGACCCGGGCTCCGATCTCGGGGGTTATTCGCTCGGGAACGGGGAACACCTCGCCGTACCTCCCGTTGAAGCGCTCGGCGAGATCGCGGGTGAGCTCGAGGTGCTGGGTCTGGTCATCACCGACCGGAACGGCGTGGGCGCGGTGGATCATGATGTCTGCAGCCTGCAGGACCGGGTAGGCCAGTAGCCCGAATCCCTGGCCGGAGCGGTCGGCCTTCTCCTTGAATTGAGTCATCCGCTGCAATTGGCCGACACCGGCGAGGGTGCCCACGATCCAGAAGAGCTCGGCGTGCTGGGCGACCTCCGACTGGTAGTAGAGCAACGAACGGCTGGGATCGACGCCTGCAGCGATGATCATCTTGGCGAGGCGGAGCCGGGACTCAGAGAGATCCGCAGGGTCGTAGGGCGCCGACATGGCATGCAGGTCGACGACGCAGTAGATGGTGTCGTACTCCTCTTGCATGCCCACCCAGTTGCTGAATGCCCCGATCAGATTGCCGAGGTGGGCGGCGCCGGTCGGCTGCATCCCGGAGAAGACACGTTTTCTGTCAGTCATTTTCGAGCCTCGATCAAAGAAAAAGCCGCCGGGCTTCGGCGGCGACGTCATGGCAGGTGGAAGTCGTCGCTAGGAGATGATCCACCAGGTGCCGGCAACGTCCATCGTCATGCCAGGCTAACACCCCGGGAAGCGAGGTATGAGGCCTGGCCCTCGAGGAGGCCGGTGACGGACTCGAAGCGGGCGCCCCCCACGTTGGCACCGTCGAAACGGGTGGCGGAGAGGGCGGTGTGGCTCAGGTCGGCCCCGCTCAGGTCGGCCGCCGAGAAGTCGGCACCCTCGAGGTCGCTGCCCGACAGGTCGGTCCCGGCGAGGTTGGCGCCACGCAGGTCACTGAGGCTGAGGTTGGATGCGCGCAGGTCCCGCCCGGACAGGTCTACATCTCTCAGATCACAGTTCTTCAGGTAGAGGCGGCGGAGATCGGAGGTCGCCGGCACCCAATCGGACAGGTCGAGGCCGATCATCACCCGGCCCCGATACTTGTCCAGGTTCGCGGCAGTCTTGAACCGTTCTACCTGCTCGGGCCGCATCGAGCCCGTCGTGAACCGCTCATCACCGGTCGAGGGATCCGCGTTGTTGTGGTACGACGAATTCGTCTCCCACCAGCCCAGACGGTCTTCGGCGAGGGCTTCGACGGTTCTCAGCCATTTGATCGACTTGTAGAAGTACTTGCCGGGCGTGACGACACGGACCGGGCCGCCGTGCTCGAGGCTCAAAGGCTCGCCATCGAGCTCGTGGACGAGCCACGAGTGCTCCATCGCATAGTCGACAGGCAACGAGGTGTGGTGGTCTCGGGTCGAGTAGGCGGTGAACGTGAGGAAGTTCGCCTCCGGCAACGGCGAGACCAGCTCAGAGAGCGGAACACCCCTGAAGCTGGAGGCGAAACGAGTCCAACTGGTCACACAATGGATGTCGAAAGTCAGCACCCGATGGTCGAGGGCGAGATAATCGGTGAAGTCGATGTGACGCGGATCGGAAACGAGCCCACCGATCGACAACCGCCAGGCCTCGATTCCGGGTGAGGGCATCCGCTCTCCCACCACAGGGAAGCGCCTCGTTTCGATCTGACCGGGCGGGAGGCGGGGTGGGGTCACGGCCACTGCGGGATTGGGCGTGGCCCGGTCAGCCGGCGATTCCGAGGACCGTCCCCCTGTCGGTGGCGGTGGAGGAGAGGAACTCGGCCACGACCTCCTCGACCGGGGTCGAGGGCCGGAGCACGGCAGCGCCGCCGCTGGTGGTGTCGTCATAGACGTCGAATTCGAGCTCATCGATGGCCCCGCTGCCCAGCCCTCTCATGGTCCAGGCGAGGTTGACGGCATCCATGAGCGTCAGGTCGGAATCAACGGTCACATAAGGGGCCACAGCCTGCGCAGATTGAGCCATCGCCTGCGGGCTGGAGAAGTCGGCGATCCGACCCATCATGTCTATCAGGAAGGCGCGTTGTCTCTCGTTGCGGACGAGGTCGTTGACACCCGGCATGACCCGCCAGCCGGAGTCGGTCAGCTCCTGAGTGTGCCGCGAGCGCATCCAGGCGAGTGTCTCCTCCCCATCGGCGAGGGTGCACCCCGCTGGAAGCTCCAGATTGGCCCGCTGATCTCGAACCGGTCGCTCCAGGCAGATCTCGTAGCCACCGACTGCGTCGACCGCGGCCTGGAATCCGGCCAGGTCGACCAGGGCGAAATGGTCTATCGACTCCCCGATCAAGTCCTCGACGGCGACGGTGACCAAGGTGGCCCCATTCATCGTCAGGCACCCCTCGAGCAGCTCGCTCACTCGACTCTCGTTGTCCCGACAGGGATCGTCGACGATCAGATCGCGAGGCAGTGAGAGGAGACCGGTGCGATTGCCCTCCTTGAGCAGGACCATGACCACATCGGCCCGGGTGCCCTCGAAGTCACCGAAGCCTTCGGTGTCCTCCAGGTCCAGCCTGGAGTCCGACCCCACGAGAAGAAAAACACGCAGACCGGCGTCCTCCGGTTCGAGGTCTTCGTCCTGGTCGGACGTATCGTCGGGGTCTTCCTCCTCCTGAGCCACCGGGCCGCTGGAGTCGTCGTCAGGTCTGTCGATCGTGACCCGGTTCACCTCGCCCCAGGTGTTCGCGGCGAACAATCCCCCGGCCCCGAGAAGGAGGAGGATGAGAACGGCACCGGCGATGAGAAGTCGGCGTTTGAGAGAGGAAGGTGAAGTCATTGCCCCTGGTGAGAATTGTACGCGTTGTCGCGGAACCGGCGAATCGAATCGAGGTCCATACTCGCCGGCGCCTCTACGAGAACCTACCCGTTGTGACCGGTTTCTACTCCACCTCGAGACCGACGAGATCGCGGATCATCCGCGCCGTGGCCCCCCACAGCGTGTCTCCCTCCAAGTCGTAATACCAAACCTTCCATCCATTCCAGGGCACGTGCCACCAGTTGTCCTCGTCAGCCAGGTCGCCGAGAAGGGGCGTGTAGACCTTGGCGACTTCTCGCTCGGAGGGAACCAGCCCTAGGGGTGTGCTCACCCGACCCACCACGGGCACCACGAGGAGGGTGAACTCGACGGTGTCGATAGGAGGTAGGAAGCCGAGGACCTCGACCTGATCGGCTTCGATGCCCACCTCCTCGTGCGCCTCGCGGAGAGCGGTCCCGACCGGCCCATCGTCTTCAGGCTCGGGGCGGCCGCCCGGGAAGGAGATGTGTCCTGCATGGGTGGGCATGGTGTCCGGGCGCTTGGTCAGGACCACTCTGACACTGCCGTCCTCGTCCTCGTAGAGCGGGGCGAGAACTGCAGCCATGGGCCTCTCGTCTTGTTCTGGCGGATGTTCGAGTAAGTGCAGCCGGTCCCACATGGCCGGTGAAGGTTAAGCCTGATCCGCCGCTTGCACGGTCCGGGCCTGCTGAGTCTGCCGGCACACACCTATTCTTGAGAGGGGCCGCTGGTTACGCTGACCCGGTGCCACGACCCCTCCTGGAGAACGACCGGCTGGTCTTGCAGAGGTTCACCCGGCGCGATGCAGCCACACTCGACGACGCGATACGCATCTCTCTGGCTGATCTCAATCTCTGGCTGCCATGGGCTCGGCTCGACTACACCGCCGCCGACACCACCGCTTTCATCCGGGAATCCATCCAGGCCTGGAAGGAGGAGCGGGCGTGGGATTACTCCATCCGGTCCAAGGACGACCTCAAGCGCCACATCGGCAACATCTCCTTCTGGACGGTGTCCAAGTTGGGAAAGATCGCCGAGATCGGCTACTGGGTGCGCTCCGACGAAGCCAGCAAAGGGGTGTGCACCGAGTCGGTGAGACTGCTCCTCGACGAGACCTTCAACTCGATGGGGTATCACAAGGTGGTCCTTCGCATAGCGGTCGGCAACGACGCCTCCGACAGGGTGGCCGAGAAGGTGGGATTCACCAGGGAGGGGATCCTGCGCGAGGAGCTTCTGATCCGGGGCAATTGGGTCGACCACACCCTCTGGTCACTTCTCGACCGCGAGTACCGCACGGCCAAACGGAGCGGGGCCGCCAGGAATTAGCGTTGCTATAGCAGCAGGTCGTGGATTCCGAGACCCGATGCTATAGCAACGCCGTCAGCTGCCGGTGGCGAGGACTTGGGCCGCTTCCCGCACGAAGGTGGCGATGGTCGGGTAGATCCCGATGGCGAGGGTGAGGACCACGGCCATGCCGAGGGCGAGCTTCAGCGAGCCTGCCGGCTCGGCTTCGGCGTCATCGGCGAACTCCCGGGTCGGATCGTCGAGCCACACGCTCTTGATCACGCGTGCGTAGTAGTAGAAGGCAATGACGGCGTTGACCGCCGCGATCACGGCCAGCGAGACCGTCGCCGGGTCGGCGATCATCACCGAGCGGAACATCTCGAACTTGGCGAACCATCCGGCCAGCGGCGGGATGCCGGCCAGGCTGAAGAAGAAGACGGCCACGAGGACGCCGAGGGTCGGGTCGACCCTGGCCAGCCCGGCCCAATCGGCGATCTCACCCGAGCGGGTGCGCCGAGCCCCGGCGATGACCACGCCGAAGGCCCCGAGGTTCATGATGGCGTATATCACCAGGTAGATCAGGGTGGCGCCGAAGGCTTCCTCCAGGTCGGCTCCGACCACCGCCGCCGCGGCGAACGGCACCAGCATGAACCCGGCTTGTGCAATCGATGAGTAGGCGAGGAGGCGCACGATGTTGGTCTGGCGCAGGGCAGAGAGGTTGCCGATGGTCATCGAAAGCGCGGCGAGGAGCCACAGCGCCGGAGCCCAGATGTCGGAGGCGTCGGGCAGCGCCTGGTACATCACGATCAGCATGGCCACGAAGCCGGCGGCCTTGGAGTTGACGGAGAGATAAGCCGTCACGGGCGTGGGTGCACCTTCGTACGTGTCGGGAGCCCAGAAATGGAAGGGCACTGCGGAGATCTTGAAGCCGAACCCGACCATCAGGAACAGTATCGCCATGATCAGGATCGGCTCGTCACTCATGCCGGCGGTCCCCTCAGCGATCCCGGCGAAGGTGACCTCACCTGTGAGCCCGAAGAGGAGCGACATCCCGTAGAGCAAGATCGCGGTGGAGAGGACACCGAGGATGAAGTACTTGAGTGCCGCCTCATTGGACTTGACGTCGCCTTTCCTCCATCCGGCGAGCATGAACAGCGGGATGGTCACCATCTCGAGGCCGATGAAGAGGACGATGAGGTCGCGCGAGGAGGCCATCACCAGGGAGCCGAGGACGGAGGTCAGGAGTAGGAAGTAGTACTCCCCCTGGTAGAAGCGGTCGCTTTCGATGTAGTGATGTGACAGGAGGAAGACGATGTACGCGCCCACCAAGAACACACCTTTGAGCACGAGGGCGAACTCGTCGACGACATACGACCCTTCGAACATCGAGACCGTCTCTCCCTGGACGGCGAGGATCGCCAGTGGAAGCAGGGCGAGGGCAGTTCCGGCCACCGCCAGGGAGGCGGTCCAGTACTTCTGGGCCCGGGGCAGCACGAGATCGAGGGCGAGGACCCCGAGCATCGTCGCCACGATGATCAGCTCAGGGGCGAGCGCCAGGTAGTCGATCTCGTAGGGCATCGATCAGCCGCCTTTGATCATGGTCGAGGCCGCAGCGGTTGTCTCCGTGCCGAAGGCCATCTCGACGAGTGACGTGACTGCATCTGTGGTGGTGTCGAAGATGATCTTCGGGTAGAAGCCGATGACCACGATGAGCACGATCAGTGGCACCCAAGCGGTGAGCTCGAACCGATCGACGTCATGGAACTCGTGGCCCTCCCACTCGGCGTTGGGCTCACCCAGGTTCACCCGCTGCAGCATCCAGAGCATGTACCCCGCCGTGAGCACGGTGCCGATCGCCCCGAGGACCATCCCGGTGCGGAAGACCCCGAGGGAGAGCCCGTCCAACGGGTTGTAGGCGGCCACCAGCGACATGAACTCACCCCAGAACCCGGCGAGACCGGGCAGGCCGAGGGAGGCCATGGCAGTGAAGGCGAGGATCCCACCCATGACCGGCATGAGCTTGATGTTTCCGCCGAGACGGGCCATCTCCCTCGTGTGGTAGCGGTGGGACATCGACCCGGCCAGGAAGAAGAGGAGACCGGTGATCAAACCGTGGGCCACCATGCCGATGATGGCTGCGTTGATGCCGATGTCGGTCATGGTGGCGATGCCCAACATGACGAAACCCATGTGGCCCACCGAGGAGAAGGCTATGAGCCGTTTCATGTCACTCTGGGCGAGACAGGCCAACGAGCCATAGATGATCCCGATCACCGCCAGGATCGCGATGAAGGGCGCCCAGCTCACCGCCTCCTCGGGAAGGATGGGCAGCGAGATCCGGATGAAGCCGTAAGACCCCAGTTTCAGGAGGATGGCGGCCAGCAACACCGAGCCCACCGTCGGCGCCGCGGTGTGGGCGTCGGGGAGCCAGGTGTGAAGCGGCCACATCGGGACCTTGACGGCGAAGCCGAGGAACATCGCCCCAAACACCAGGAAGGCGAACGTGGGGTTGTCGAAGAATCCTTGCGAGCCCAGTTCGGTCAGCTCGGTTATGTCGAATGTGTTGCCAAACGGTGAGTCACCCGACTCGAAGTAGAGCGCCAGGAACCCGAGCAACATGAACGCCGAGCCGAACAGGGTGAAGAGGAAGAACTTGATCGAGGCGTAGAGCCGGGTCTCGAAGGGCTTGGTGAATCCAGGGACCTTGCGAGGCGACTTGTCACCCCAGATCCCGATCATGAAGTACATCGGGAGCAACACGATCTCGAAGAAGATGAAGAACAGCACGAGGTCGAGGGCCACGAACGTGCCGTTCATCCCCGTCGCCAGGATCAACATCAGGATCAGGAAGGCCTTGGGGTTCTTGGGCTCCTCCCAATGATTCCAGGAGTAGATCACGGCCAGCACCATCACGAAGGTGGAGAGGACGAGGAGTGGGAGGCTGATCCCGTCGACGCCGACGTGGTAGTTGGAGTTGATCGCCCCGATCCAGCTCTCGTTGACCTCGAACTGATAGCTGTTGTAGGGGGTGCCCCCGAAGTCGAAGTTGGCCACGACTGCGATCGAGGCCAGGAATGCGAGCACCGTCACAACCAATGCAGTGCGCTTGAGGGCGTCCTCGTTGTCACGATTGATGAACCCGAGTGCCAGGGCGCCCACCACGGGCAGGAAGACGGTGAGCGTCAGACCCCAGGTCTCTAACCATTCCATTGCTTCAGCCTCTCTTAGCTCTCATCTAAAGGACGAACACGAACAGGACCACCAGTATCAGGGCACCGGCGACCACGCCCGATGCGTACTGCTGCACCCGGCCGGTCTGTAGCTTGCGCAATGCCGAGCCGGCACTGTCGGCGGCTGCCGACAAACCGTTGAAGACGCCGTCCACCGCTATCTGGTCGACCCCGTTGTAGACCACGCCTCCGAGGAACTTGGTGGCGCCACCGACCGCATTTACGAAACCGTCGAAGACATAGGTGTTGGTCCAATTCACGAACCGGGCGATCGGGCCCATGGTCGCCCCGACCAGGCCATCGGCCAGATCGTCCATGAAGTACTTCCGTCGGAGCAACGGATAGAGCAGAGGCACCTCGAAACGGTCACGCGCCTCTTGGGTGTTGCGATCCTTCCCCCAGATCAACCATCCGACCACCAGACCCAGGATGGCAGCGAGAGTGCCGACGCCGGCCAGGAAGAAGTCGATGCCTTCGGCGTGGTGATCGCCCATGGCCGCTACCCGGACCCCGAGCCAGGTGGTGAAGTTCTGGATGCCCGGCCAGTCGACGCCCGGGATGTTGAAGAGACCGAACAGCACCGAAGGGATGGCCAGCCCGATGAGCGGTACGGTCATGATCCGCGGCGACTCGTGGGGATGACCATGACCCTTGTAGTCCCCGAAGAAGGTGAGGGCCACGGCCCGTGTCATGTAGAAGGCGGTGATGAAAGCCCCGGCCACGGCCACCCACATCACCAGGGTGTAGCCCTCGTGGTCGAGGGTGGCCAGGATCTCGTCCTTCGACCAGAACCCGGAGAGCGGGAAGATGCCGGCCAGGGCCGCAGACCCGATGATGAACGTCCAGAACGTCGTGGGCATGTGTTTGCGCAGCCCACCCATGTCACTCATGTTGTTGGAGTGCACGGCGTGGATCACCGAGCCCGCTCCGAGGAAGAGCAGCGCCTTGAAGAATGCATGGGTGAAGAGGTGGAACATCCCCGCCGTATATCCCCCGGCGGCGACCGCCGTCATCATGTAGCCGAGTTGGGAGACCGTCGAGTAGGCGAGGACCTTCTTGATGTCATTGGCCACGAGGGCGAGAAGCCCCACACCCAACAGCGTGACGGCCCCGATCCCGACCATCCAGGGACGGGCCTCCTGCGCCAGGTTTTGATACAGGGGGAAGGTGCGGGCCATCAGATAGACACCGGCGGTCACCATCGTCGCCGCGTGCATCAGGGCGGAGACCGGGGTGGGACCGGCCATGGCGTCGGGCAGCCAGATGTGGAACGGGACCTGGGCGGACTTGCCCATGGCACCCATGAAGAGGAGCAGCCCGGCGACAACCGCGACACCAGCAAGGGCCTCGTTGTGCTCGATCGCGGCCAGATCGAGAGCGGCGAAGTCGAACGACCCGAGGGTCACCCCGAGGATGATGACTCCGAGGAAGAGCCCGATGTCCGCCACCTTGTTGGTCATGAAGGCCTTGTTGCCGGCCTTCACGTTGTCGAGGTCGTCCCAGTAGAAGCCGATGAGGAAGTAGCTGGCGAGACCGACCCCTTCCCACCCGATGATCAACTGGATCATGTTGGGGGCGCCCACGAGGATCAGCATTGCGCCGGCGAACAGGGAGAAGGCTGCGAAGAACCAGGGGACCCTGACGTCTCCCTTCATGTAGCCGATTGCGTAGATGAAGACGAGCAGGCCGACAAAGTTGACCAGGAAGTACATCATGATCGACAGGCCGTCGACCACCCATCCCAACTCGAAGACGAGGTCGCTTCCAATGCGGGCGATCTCGAAGGTGTTGGAGGCGTCGAGGACACCTTCGGTCATGTTCAGGACGAAGAGGACCGAGGCCCAGATCAGGTTGATGGCCAGGGCGGCCACCGCGATCTCCCCGCCCTGATATTTGAGACGCTTGCCCACGATGAGGATGAGCCCGAAAGCGACGAAGGGTAGGACCAGCATGATGCCGGCGGTGTCGGCCCACCAGCCGCCGTCTCCGGCGCTGACGGCCGCGTGCTCTTCGGCGGCGAGGATCATGAGAGAGTTCATGCGCTCGTCACCAAACTGCACGCGAGCATCGCGTATCGCTCAGCGACACGTTTTGCTCGCGAGCACGTCGGACAAAGTCGGTCGACCATCGATACAGCCTCCTACCAGCGCATCAGGTTGAGCTCGTCGACGTTGGCGGACCGGCGGTTGCGGAAGATGAGGAGGACGATCGCCAGCCCCACCCCGACCTCGGCGGCGGCGATGGTGATGACGAAGATGGCGAAGACCTGGCCGAGTGCCTGGGGTGTGTTGAGCACCGCTTCGAAGGCGACGAGGTTGATGTTGACCGCATTGAGCATCAGTTCCACCGACAGCAGGATGAGCACGATGTTGCGTCGCACCAGGAGGCCGTAGACCCCCAGGGAGAAGAGAGCGGCGGCGAGGACGAGGAACTGGTTGGCGATCATACGGAGACTCGCTCTTCCTCCTCGACCGGGGTGAGGTCGCGCCGGGCGATGGTGATCCCGCCGATGAGCGCGGCAAGCAGCACGAAGCCCACGATCTCGAAGGGGATGACGAATCGGCCGAGAAGGGACTCCCCGAGGATCTCGGTGACCGTGGGGTCGCCTGTGGTGGTGATCGGGTCGGTGCCGAAAGCGTCGATCGTCCCCCAGGAGATGGTCACGAACAGCGCCAATGAGAGCAGAGCCGGCCAGACCTTGTGATCGCCGTCGAGGCCCTCGTCGACCCCGGTTGGGGCACGGGTGATCATGATCCCGAAGAGGAAGAGCACCACCACGGCTCCGATGTAGACCAAGACCAGGGTCCACGCCACGAACTCGGCGGACAGGAGCAGGAAGAGACCGGCGCTGCCGGCGAGTGCACCGACCAGGTAAAGGGCAGCGTGGACCACGTTGTTGGTGGTCACCACGCGGAACGAACAGACCAGGACGGCGAGGCCGATGGCCAAGAAGGCCCAGTTCACCGGCTCGGCGATCCAGTCGGCGAAGGTCATCGTGAGCTCCTCGCGGGCGCGACGTCTGTTTGGCCGACGATCCCGGCTCGCAGCGACGAGAGGTGGGTGGATCCCCGGCTACCAGCCAACAGAGGTGTCCTGGAGACAACCGTGCAAAAACGGCTAGCCATTACTTCTGCTCCAGTGCCGGGGGCTCGGGGACGGTCTGCAGCCAATCCTGGAGACGGTCCATGTCGTGGAGCATGTTGCCCATCTTCGCCTCGGAGTACTCGTACTCCGGGCTCCAGAAGAGGGCATCGAAGGGGCAGACCTCCACACAGATCCCGCAGTACATGCAGAGGGCGTAGTCGATGTCGAAACGATCCAGCTTGGAGCGGACCTTGATCCGTCCGCCGGGCTTGTCCGGCGGGATCTCCTCCTTGTGGCCCTCGATGTAGATGCACCAATCCGGGCACGAGCGTGCGCACAGCATGCACACGGTGCATGCCTCCTGATCGAGCGCGATGACACCGCGGGCCCGGGGCACGGGGGTCTCCTTGACCTTGGGGTAGTTGACGGTCGCCAGGTACTTGTTCGGCCGGAAAATGGTCTTGAACATCGTCGTCAGCGTCACGCCGAGGCCCTTGAGCATGCCTCCCCCTGGGAGCGAGCGCCGGTTCCCGTTGGAAGTCATCAGAGAACCACCTTCAGGACCGCAGTGATCAGGATGTTGAGGATGGCGAGAGGTACCAGCCACACCCAGGCGATCCGCTGCAGCTGATCTTCCCGGAAGCGGGGGAACGTCCAGCGGAACCAGATCATGGCGAAGACGAGGAGGAAGACCTTGGTGATGAGGATGATCGGACCGGCGAGCTCGAGCACGTCCTCGGGGACCCCGGGCAGCCAATAGCCGCCCAGGAACAGGGTGGCGGCGATGGCAGAGAGAGTGAACATGTTGGCGAACTCCGCCAGGAAGAAGAAGAGGAAGCGAAAGCCGCTGTACTCGGTGAGATAACCCATGACCAGCTCCGATTCGGCGATGGGCATGTCGAAGGGGATCCGGCTCAGTTCGGCGAGTGAGGCGACCATGAATATGCCGAACCCGACGAACTGGATGATGACGAACGGGTAGCCCGCCTCGATCTGTGCCTCGACGATGCCCTGCAGGCTCATGGTCCCGGCGAGGATCACGGAGCCGACCACGGCCAGCACGAGGGGAAGCTCGTAGGCAATCAGCTGGCCCGCTGCGCGGAGACCGCCGATCAGCGAGTACTTGTTGGCCGACGACCACCCGGCCATGAGGATGCCGATCGTGCTCAGCGAGGAGATGGCCAATGCGTAGAAAACACCCACATCGAGGTCACGGAAGATGAGATTTGGCCCGAAGGGGATCACCACGAACAACGCCACCGTTCCCACCAGGACCAGGATCGGAGCCGACTTGAACACCGGCCGATCGGCGTCCGTCGGGATGATGTCCTCTTTCTGGAAGAACTTGATCCCGTCCGCGATCAGTTGGGCCCATCCCCAACGCCCCCCGGCGAAGTAGGGCCCGACCCGGGCCTGCATCTTGGCGGAGAGCTTCATCTCGGCAAACCCGATGACCATCCCGACCAGGGGGATCATCAATGCCACCAGCAGGAGCTTCCCGCCGAGGGAAACCCAGAAGTTCGAAAATAGATCCGTCACCCAGGTAGGCATCATGATGGCGCCCGACTTTGCTCGTTTGCCTCCAAGACTTCAATGTCTCCGCGGTCGAGGGGATCCACCCTCACGTGTGAGCACATGCCCGTCGATCCTCGAGCAAACAGACGTCGGTCGGGCGCAGCTCCCGCCCCGTGAAGAGGCCTGCTCGCTCTCATCATCATCATCAGCGGTCTACGTCTCCGAGCACGAAGTCGAGGGATCCCATGACGGCGATGATGTCAGGGACGAGTATCCCCTCCAAGATCCAGGGCAGGATCGAGATGTTGGAGAAGCTGGCCGAGCGGATCTTGAGCCGGTACGGGCCTTGCCCGCCATCGGAGACGAGGTAGTAGCCCATCTCCCCTTTGGGGTTCTCCGCCCGGACGTAGGTCTCGCCTTTGGGAACCTTGATCACCTTGGGCACTTTGGCCTGGAGGTCTCCCGAAGGGATGGAGTCGATGGCCTGCTGGATGATCTTGACCGACTCCCTGATCTCCTGGAGACGTACATGCCATCGGTCCCAGCAATCACCGTTCTCGCCGGTTATGACGTCGAAGTCGAAGCGGTGGTAGGGCAGGTAGTCCTCGGTCTTGCGCAGATCGAAGGCAACACCCGAGGCCCGGAGATTGGGTCCGGAGACGCCATAGGCGACCGCCACCTCCGGGGGAAGCAGCCCTACCCCCTTGGTGCGGGCGAGGATGATCTCGTTGCCGGCGACCAAGTCCTCCAACTCGTCGACGGCTTCTCTCACCTTGTCCATCGCATCCCGGGTCTCCTGAAAGAAGCCGGCGGGGAGGTCCTGGGGCAGCTTGCGAGTGCTCGACCCCGAGGCATAAGCGGGCTTGACCCCGCCGATGCGGTTGAAGTTGGGATGGAAACGACCACCGGTGACACTCTCCAGGAGGTCGAGAACCCTCTCTCTCTCCCGCAATGCGAAGAACAGTGGCGTCGCAGCCCCCAGCTCGAGGGGGTAGGAGGCGTTGAAGACCAGGTGGGACGCGATCCGGGCCATCTCGGTGAGGATGAGACGGATGTACTGGGCGCGCTCGGGGACCTCGACGCCCATCAGCTTCTCGGCGGCAACGATGAAAGGGACCTCGTTGGCGTAGCCGGAGACCCAATCGATGCGGTTGACGATGGTCGTGATCTGCGGGTACGTGCGGACTTCGGAGAGCTTCTCGTAGCCGCGGTGCATGTACCCGATCACGGGGTGCACGTCGTGGCAGCGCTCCCCGTCGACCCGGGCGACGAGACGGAGCACACCGTGGGTGGAGGGGTGCTGGGGCCCGATGTTCAGAGTCATGTCCTCGGTCTGCAGCTCGACCGAGACCGAGGTCTCGCTGAGATGACGAATCGTGTCGCCGTCCATCGTCATGCCTCGGGGTTCTCCGTCGTGGGCTCGTCCGACCCGTTGGCACTGGGCATGGCCTCGACGTCCACTGTGCCGGGCCACGGCTTCACCTCGCGGCTGAGCAGCGGGTAGCTCTTGCGCAACGGGTTGCCGATGAACGCATCGGGGAGATAGAGGTGGATCAGGTTGGGATGGCCCTCAAAGTCGATGCCGAACATCTCATGGGCCTCGCGTTCGTGCCAGTTGGCGCCGGCATAGACCTCCACGAGGGTCGGGATCGTGGGCTCTTCGGACGAA
>Ga0268386_10001472_pt1 | contig 16178 bp, 7 predicted proteins | sample RVTome_15_FD_200260 | JGI IMG/M metagenome (GOLD analysis project Ga0268386, IMG submission 200260) | Soil microbial communities from uranium-contaminated site in the Upper Colorado River Basin, Wyoming, United States - RVT150D86... ...
CGGCGTGCGCTACTTCACTGGCGGCCGTGCATTTAGCTGCGCAAAGCCTGCTCAATGGAGAGTGCGACATGGCCGTAGCCGGCGGGGTCTCGTTAACCTTCCCGCAACAGGCTGGGTACCTACACGTGGAAGGCGGACTGTTCTCGCGCGATGGACATTGCCGTGCTTTCGATGCGAAAGCGAGCGGCTTCGTCCCTGGTGAAGGTGCCGGCGCCGTCGTGCTGAAACGTCTCGCTGATGCGATCGCGGATGGCTACACGATCCACGCGGTGATCAAAGGATCAGCGATCAATAATGACGGAGCCAACAAAATCGGCTTCTCCGCTCCCAGTCAGAGCGGAATGGCCGCCGCCATCGCCGAAGGCATTGCCATATCGGGCGTGTCCTGCGAGAGCATTCGCATGGTGGAAGCACATGGAACTGCCACCACCCTCGGCGACCCTCTGGAGGTCGCGGCGCTTACGCAAGCTTTTCGAACGCAAACCGATCGGAAACAGTTCTGTTCTATTGGTTCCGTTAAGACCAATATCGGTCATGCAAATGCGGCTGCCGGAATCGCCAGCCTGATTAAGGGCACGCTCGCAGTCGAGAATGGCATCATTCCGCCCAGTCTTCACTGCGACCAATTGAATCCGGTTCTCAGCCTGCCTCGGACGCCGTTCTATGTGAATTCGAACGCGGAGAGTTGGCCCGAAGATGGCTTGCCAAGACGAGCCGCGGTTAACTCATTCGGCATCGGCGGCACGAACGTGCATGTCGTCATTGAGCAGGCGCCAACGAGGAAGCCTTCTGGTGATTCGAGGAGCGATCAGTTGATTCTGCTTTCCGCGAAAACGCAAAGTGCTCTGGACGAGGCATCGCGGCAACTTGCAAATCACCTGGAGACCGCACCAACCGCGTCTTTAGCGGATGTGGCATACACTCTGGCCACTGGCAGACGATCACTGGACTATCGCAAGGTTGTGCTGGGCGAAAGCAGTTCGGACATTATTCAAGCGCTCCGAGGCAACCGCCCCAATCACGTTACGACGCGCTGGGACGATGGCGAGTCGCGCATGCTGACTTTCCTGTTCCCGGATCGGGCGGCAGGGTATCGGAATGCAACCGCAGGCTTATACCGCGATGAACTTGTTTTTCGCGATACGATGGATCGCTGCGCAGACGCGTGCCAGCGACTCATCAATCGAGACATAAGAGAGATTCTCTATCGGCCGTCTGAGAACGCTCGCGTGTTTGAGATGGACCATGACGAGCTATCTCGCGCGATCACAGTCGCGGTGCAGTACTCGCTGGCGGAACTGCTCATCTCCTGGGGATTGAGGCCGCAGTCCTTCTCAGGCTTCGGAATTGGTGAGTTGACATCGGCTTGCTTCTCCGAATCGTTGCCGATCGAACAGGCGTTATCATTGGTATGTAAAGGATTCCAGGTTGGGGCTGCCCTGCACACCGGCGACCCTGTCAATGGCGTAACTGACAAGGCGCGGTCCAATAAAGCCGTCGCCCCAATCCTGGAATCCTCGGAACAGGCTGTTCTCGTTTTCAGCGCGAATGATCCTCTCGATTCGATCGGTGGAGATAAGAATTCTCGAGATCTCGTGTGCGTGTCAGCTCTTCGACCATTCGCGGATTCCCTCATGGATCGGCAATGGCTGTTGATGGCGCTCGGAAAGCTATGGACTGCTAATGTGCCTGTGGACTGGAAGACTTATTATTGCGCCGAGATGCGCCACCGCATCGCCTTGCCGACTTATCCCTTCGAGCGGCAGCGATACTGGGTGAACACAGTGAAGAAAGAACCAGCGCTGAGTGTCTTAACGCAAAGTAACGGTACATCTCCAGCAGTAGCTCCCAGAGCTGCGTACTCCGAACCACAGAACGATCTGCAAGCGGTCATCGCTTCTGTCTGGGAATTCTATCTCGGCGTCGACAAGCTGGGAATTAACGAAAGATTCCTCGACTTAGGTGGAAACTCAATATTGGCCACGAGGATAGTGACAACTTTGAGGGATACGTTGCAGATCGACTTTCCCTTACGCGTTTTGCTTGAGAACCCAACAGTTCTCACCCTGTCGGAAGTCATAGCAGAGGCTGCTCGAGAGTGGGAGACGGATATACACACGATTGCTAAAGTCGTCAGGGAGATCCAGCAGATGCCAGCGGTCGCTTAAACTTTCCCCATTGGCTTCTTCCCGGATGGACCAAGCGTTTATAGATATGGAATGTTGCCGTGCGACTGCGCTCCGCTGAAGCCGACAATCGATGGGTTCCACGGCTATAAACACGTGACCACGCTGCGGCCAAAACCGATCCGTTAACAACACGCTATTCCACGATTTCCAGAATCCAGCGAAACGCAGAGAGACTTGTGCTATGTGGTTATTCTCTTCGGAGCGAGTCCCTGAACCCGAAGTAATGCAGACGCCAGAAGAAGCGTTCGGTTACGAAGAGACGGCGTCCAACGCGTACTTGGATCGGATTGACAACCAGTTCGTGGACCATGTGCTATCGATGGGAATCGTCGGCACGATTCTGGATCTGGGAACAGGGCCAGGTCAGATTCCGATCAAGCTTGCGAAATGTGAGCCGCGCATCAAGGTAATAGGAATTGACTTGTCGGAAGAGATGCTGAAACTCGCTACCGAGCGCGCCAGGCGAGAGCAAGTCTCCTCACGCGTTAGCTTTATGCTGGCGTCGGCGAATTCTATTCCGGTTGCGAGCGGCAGTATCGATCTGCTCATCTGCAATTCGACCCTGCATCACTTCTCGCATCCTGTTCAGGTCTTTAATGAAGCACATCGCGTCCTACACGAAGACGGAGTGGCGTATTTCCGCGATCTGCGTCGGCGGTCCCGCCTGCTGCACGGTTTGCACGTTGCGTTCTTTGGCCGGAAGTATACGGGGCTGATGCGGAAGTTATTTGAGGATTCGGTGCGCGCGGCGTATACACGGCCCGAGCTCCGTCAACACATTGCAAATTCCAACCTCTCAAATGCTCGAGTTTTTTACCCCGACCTCAGTCACATTGTAGTCGAAAGTCAAAAACACTCGTTGCGCGATTGATTAGCGCCGCCTGATTTCCTTTTCCATGAGCCACTCAGAACCTAATCCTTTGGATATCGCGATCATTGGATACACGGGACGATTCCCGGGCGCTGCGAATGTCCGAGAGTTCTGGCGCAATCTCTGCGCAGGGAAGGAATCTGTGTCGCCGTTGAGCGATGCGGCTTTGATAGAAGCCGGAGTCTCCGAGAGGTTGATTCAGCATCCGAATTACGTCAAAGCCGAAGCACCCTTAAGCGGTTATGATCGTTTTGCCGCTGCCTTTTTCGGTTACGGAGCGCGCGAGGCGCTTCTCATGGACCCGCAACAGCGAATCTTTCTCGAAAGCTGCTGGGAGGCGCTCGAAGATGCCGGGTACGACTGCGACAGACTCGATGGGCTCACGGGTGTGTATGCAGGCGCTGGACCGAGCAATTACTCATTCGAATATCTCTATAAAAATCGCCACCAGTTAGGCCACGCTGGCGGATTTGAAATCGGAGTCGGAAACGCTCTGTCTTCGTTGACCGCGCGCGTGTCACACAAGCTCAACCTCAGTGGTCCAAGCATTGCGGTCCAGACTGCTTGTTCCACGTCGCTGGTGGCTGTGCATCTTGCTGTTCAGAGTCTCCTGAGCCGGGAATGCGACTTGGCGCTGGCCGGCGCAGTTTTTCTCAACTTCCCGGCGCACGTGGGATATCTATACGAACTGGATGGCATTCTCTCTCCAGACGGGCACTGCCGCGCGTTCGATCACCGAGCACAGGGAACGATATTCGGCAGTGGCGTTGGCGTCATTGTCCTGAAGCGGCTCCGTGATGCGATCACGGATGGCGATTCGATTCGTGCTGTGATCAAGGGAACCGCGGTGAACAACGATGGTGCCTTGAAAACCGGATTCACTGCACCTAACCAGCAGGCCCAGGCGGGAGTTGTTGCGGAAGCGCTCGCCACTGCTGGCGTAGAAGCCACAAGCATCAGCTATGTCGAAGCGCACGGTACCGGCACCGCGCTCGGCGACCCAATCGAAATCGCGGGTCTGAAGAAGGTATTCGGCATTGGCTCGGGACCTGGAACTTGCGCCATCGGCTCAGTCAAAACAAATATCGGACACCTCGACGCCGCCGCCGGTATGGCGGGGCTAATCAAAACCGTGCTTGCGCTCGAGCATCGTGCACTCCCGCCCAGCATCAACTTCGAGCGACTGAATCCCAACATCGACCTGGACCAGAGCCCATTCTTCGTCAACACAACACTCCGCGATTGGACCACGAATGGCGCTCCACTCCGCGCCAGCATCAGCTCTTTCGGTTTGGGCGGTACTAACAGCAATGTGATTTTAGAGGAAGCGCCAGTTACGACTTGCGGAGATGATGCGAGGGCGTGGGTGCTCATTCCGCTCGCAGCCAAGAGCCCGGCGGCGTTAGAGGCGTCAGCCACACAAGTCGCCGCGTTCCTGGATGAGAACTCGCGGCCGTACATCCTGCATGATCTCGGATACACATACCAGGTCGGCCGCAAGCAGTGGGAATACCGGCGTTTCGCGGTAGGCCGCAACGCCGAGGAAGCCTCACAGCTTTTGCTAGCCGCAGAGACGGAGCCCTCCGGCACTGAACCGGTAGTCGCAAGAGATGTCGTCTTCATTCTTCCAGCTCACGCCGATTGTCTTGAACTGGCTGTAGTGATCCACCACCAGGAGCCGGCGTTTCGCGAACATGTTGCGCAGTGCGTCAGTGCTTGGGAAAGTTATTCCGGTATTAACTGTCCGGTAAATTTTTCCAGCCTGACGCAGGGCGACGGCAAGGCGCTAACAGATCACGATAGCGACATCGCGTTGTTTTTCTTCGAATACGCTATTGCGAAAACTCTGATCGAGTGGGGCATCAACCCTAAACTGATCATTGGCGACGGCGTGGGTCGGATTGTTGCTGATTGCATTCGCGGATCGATCAGAATGTCAGATGCCTTTGCCTTACTCCGGAAGCAGAAACAAGCGAGTGAGAAGGCGCCTGGGGGCTCGCGCAATGGGCACGGCGCAAGCTTTGTTGCCGAAACACTCGCCACGCTGAAAGGCCCGCATCTTGCGGTAGAGATTGGCTGTTCCACAGTTACAACACTGGCGTTGGAACAGCCAGCCTTTCGGCGTGATCCACCGATCTCGCTCTCTTGCTCTGACATTGAACGTGGGCATGTTCACTATGTATTAGGAAAACTTTGGGCGAATGGGGCGAAAGTAGATTGGACCAGTTACGCTTCGCTCCATCGACGGCAGCGTGTCAGTGCGCCTACCTATCCATTCGAGAGAAAACGGCACTGGGTGGACCAGGAACTAAAAGCCACTGCTCGTCGCCAACCAGCAGCGAAAACAGCAAGTGTCTCCCCATTACCTTCTATTGCCGCAGCCGGAAACGTAGAGAAGCAGGTGAAGGATTTGTTTCAAAAGCTGCTGGCCGTGGACGAAGTTGATCCGGAAGATAGTTTTACGGATCGGGGCGGTGACTCACTGTTGGCCACTCAATTAACTTCGAGGTTGAGAGACACTTTCGGCATTGTAATCCCGCTGCGAGAAATCCTTGGCGCGCCCACGATATCCGGCATAGTCCGACTTATCAACGCGGCGCAAAAGACAGTCTCGAGCGAGAGTCGGATTCAGCGAGTGCCACGAACCGGTGCCATGAGGCTATCGTTCTCCCAGCAACGACTGTGGTTTCTCGATTCGCTTGACCCTGGAAGTTCTACCTACAATATCAGCTCGGCAGTACGACTGCGGGGACCACTCGACCGGGCCACACTTGAAAGAAGTATCGAGGCAGTAGTCGCTCGTCACGAAGCATTGCGAACAGGCTTCCGTGTTGAGAGAGGGGAGCCGGTTCAGTACATTGAGCCTCCAGCAGCCGTCTCGCTGGAGCTATTTGATCTTCAAAATCTACCTGGAGCGGAACAGCAGCGCGTGCTTCACGAGATGATGCATGCGGAATCAGGCCGAGGTTTCTCGCTTAATTCTCCTCCCTTATTCCGCGCAAGTTTGTTCCGGCTGGCGCCGCGTGAAAGTATTCTCCTCTTTACCATTCACCATATCGTTGCCGATGGTTGGTCGCTCGGTCTGCTGACTCGCGAAGTTGCAGAGAATTATCAGTTGATTGGGCAAGGTCGTCGGGCGATAAACGAAGTGCCATTGGTCCAATATGTTGACTACGCCGAATGGCAGCGCAATCTGTTGCAAGGCGAAACTCTGCAAAAGCTTGTCAGTTATTGGCAGGACACGTTGGGCGGAGAATTACCCCAACTCGAACTCCATACAGACCATCCCCGACCGCCAAGGCTAATGCATCGTGGGGAGCGCCAATTCGTGGCGGTTCCAGCCCACACTTTGCAGGCTCTCCATGAATTGGGCCGGCGTGAAGGAGCCACATTGTACATGGTGCTCCTCGCAGCCTTCTCGGTTCTGCTTAATCGATACACGAACCAGACAGATCTTCTCATTGGCTCGCCCATCGCCAACCGCAACCGAAGCGAATTCGAAGATCTGATTGGCTGCTTTGTCAACGTGTTGGTTATGCGTATTGATGCGAGCGGAAATCCGAGCTTCTTCGCACTGCTGGAGCGCGTGAGAGAGACCAGTCTCGAGGCGTATGCGAACCAGGACCTTCCTTTCGAACGTCTGGTCGAAGAAATCCAGCCGCCGCGCGATCTCAGCCGAACACCCGTGTTTCAGTCGCTCTTCGTTTTGCAAAACACGCCGGCGCCAGACATTGAGCTGACGGAAATGACAATCAGCTCGTTCGATTTTGATCCTGGAGCCGCGGTTTATGACGTAACGCTGTCGCTCAAAGAATCGGAGAACGGCCTTGGAGGCTGGCTTGAATACAACGCCGACCTGTTTGAGCCCGGGACGGTTCGAAGGATGATCGGCCACTTTCAGACTCTGCTTGAAAGCATCGCCTCGCACGCGGACTATTCTATCGGTGAGTTAGCGATCCTGACGGAGGAAGAGCGGAGATGGCTGCTGCACGATTTAACCGCTACCCGCGCAGACGATATACCATGCACGCTCCAAGAGATAATCCGTTCGCATGCACTCCGGCAGCCGGACGCGATGGCCATTTGTTATGGCGACAGTGCAATAACTTACGGCCAACTCGACCGTCGTGCGAACCAGCTCGGGAATTACCTGCGACGCCTGGGTGTGCAACCGGAAATGATCGTCGCCCTGTACATGGAGCGATCGATCGAGGCAATCATTGGGATGTTAGGCATTCTCAAAGCAGGCGCTGCATACCTGGCGGTTGATCCTGGTTATCCGGCGTCGCGCCTTGATGTCATCTTGACCGACGCGAAAGCGCCTCTCATCGTAACTACTGAAAGCCTCACTAAAAATCTGCCGGCCACTGGCGCGCGTCCACTGTGCCTTGACTCCGAATGGCAGGAGATCGAACGCGAGCCTGAAAGCCTGCCCGAATCCGGTGCCGTCGCGGCCAATTTGGCTTACGTCGTTTATACATCCGGCTCGACTGGAAAACCCAAGGGGGTGATGGTACCGCACACGGGATTACTCAACCTGATTCGAGCTGAGGCCATCGAATTTGGGATCACTCCCGATGATCGAATACTGCTGTACACATCTCTCAGTTTTGACGCGTCTTTGTTCGAGATCTGCATGGCGCTCGGCCACGGAGCACAACTCGTCATAACTCCACCGTCCGACCTGCTGCCCACGCCGGCCTTTGTGCCGATGCTTCGTAGACTTGCCATCACCAACTTGTCCATCTTCCCGTCAGCGCTCGCCCTGCTCGAAGACGACAATCTACCGGCACTGCGCACGTTGATCGTTGGTGGCGAGGCATGCCCGAAAGCCGTGGCCGATCGGTGGTCCAATGGGCGGCAGATGTTCAATACCTATGGAACGTCAGAGACGACGATCTGGGCGACCTCTGGTCACTGCGATCAAAATGGGGAATATATGTATATCGGGCGGGCGCTTCGAAACTCGCGGATTTACGCGCTCGATCGATTTATGAATCCTACGCCGGCAGGAGTCCCCGGAGAGATCTACATCGGCGGCATCGGGACGGCGCGCGGCTATGTGGACATGACTGATCTGACTGCCGAGAGGTTCGTTCCAGATCCGTTTTCGAAAGAACCAGGACAACGGATGTATCGAACCGGCGATGCGGGGCGTATGTCGATGGACGGAAACATCGAGTTGCTTGGCCGATTGGACCACCAGATCAAGGTGCAGGGAGTTAGGATCGAGTTGCGGGAAGTCGAGGCTGCGGTTCTCAGTCACCCCGCGGTCAAGCACGCAGTAGCGCATACCACCGGCGAGGCCGCCAATAAGTTGCTGGTTGTTTATTTCGTATCTTCGGAGAAAGATGGCGGCGATGCCTCTGACATTCGCGACTTTCTCTCACACCTGCTTCCCGCATACATGATTCCGTCCATCTACATACCGTTGGAGAAGCTGCCACTGCTGCCCGGCGGAAAGATTGACTACCGGGCGCTCTCATTACTGGACGCACCGCGACTCAGATCGCAGCCGCAATACTCTGCGCCTGAGACGGATCTGAAAAAGCAGATAGCCGCCCTGGTCCAGGAGACACTGGGAGTCGAGCAAATTGGCACTCTCGACAATCTGTTCTCATTGGGAGCACATTCGTTAAAGATGGTCCAACTCAAGAGCAGATTGGACACAACGTTCGGATCGGATCTACCGATAATCGATCTGTTTCAGAGGCCAACTGTGAACGGAATAGCAGAGTTAATAGGCCAGGCCCCCAAGCAGGATGCTGTTGTAGATTTAAGTTCCTCCCGAGCACGGCTTCGTCAGCAGTTGCGTGAGCAGCGGACCAGGCTGACGAATTAACGCAGTACTTCCAGCCCCGGCAAATCAAAAGAGCGGTCCACGACACCTCTGCAAGGACTTTCAACTAAGCCACTCAGCTTTCGTTTCATCGTGAGGCACCAATGATGGAAATCTCTGCTCTTCTACTTCTCAGTCCGGAGGAATTGCCGAAAAGCTATCGTGAGTTGCACCAGCGCCGGACAACGGAAATTTCGAGCCTGCGCAACTTTTCGCCGCCAGCCGGCACTTCGCTCGAACACGTTCTGCGCGAAGTCCGCTGCTCGTTGAGCAATCTGGGCAAAAGGGAATTTCCACCAGCGGAGATGCGGTCAGCTTGTGAGGCTGCCGATTCCGATTCGCACGACGAGTATTGCCGGATTTGCCGGGTAGAGGATCCGGACACGCTTTATGTGTTCACGAGATCGATTCTCAAAGCCTACGAAGAACTCCTCGAAGACACCGTCTCCGGCGGATCGTCTCTCACGCAGGACCAGTGGATTGCTCTACGCGCTGCGTTCGAGTGCCTCCTTCATGTGGTAGCCGGCTCAAAATCAGCAGCCCAGGTCCGGGCCGAGCTACAAGTGTTCGATAACATGCCGGTCGACACCGTATGGTGCGATCCATTGAGCCGGTGGATTCGAGGCCACCATGTGTTTCTGGTTCTAATTCAAGGTCTGATTGTGGCCATAAACTGCTTTGTTAGCGCTCATGCGGAAGACTCTCTTGAAGACGCGTTTAGCGCACTTGAATTAGCCACGTTGCTCATGCACGGATCGAGCGCCTCTTTGCACTACGCCGGCGATTTCCCTACTAGTGACTACGACGAGACCGTTCGACCAACCATGATGCCTCCTAACGTTCCCCCTGGTATGAGCGGCATATTGGCTCGGGACCACCGCCATCTCATCAAGCTGCTGCAATCGCAACGGAATTTATTTCACGCCATCGAACCAGGCTTGAGAAAGAAGTACGAGGAATTCGTAACCGCTTTCGGATGCACCTATGACGCTCACAAGCTGGTCTGCTCCCATTTTCGTGGAGATGAAAGACCAAGCCTACTGAACGGCAACGCCACAGAAAGTGGCGTTGAGTTGCTCGACGATTTGAAGAGCGTCCGGTTGAGAAGTCTTGGACAAACAAATGTGATCGGAAAAATAGGATCGAATCTGCCAGTTGAACCGAAAGTCGTTTTGAATACGACTCGTTGAAGTCGGCGCCCTGCTCCCCAGCCAATCGGCTCAAGTCCACACACTGACAACGCACGCAGCGTCAAGCGCGGGGCGCCGGCGACTTCGAGTCTTTGCGGATGACATCTATGCAACAAGACCCAGCGCATACAAATACGGAACGCAAGTGGGAACAGATCTTTGTGCTCAGCTTACCTCGTGCCGGGTCCACCCTGCTGCGTCTTCTGCTGGATACGCACCCGGCTATTTGTTGCCCAGGCGAGCTGGATCTCGGCAACCTCGTTGAACGTCTTTACCATTCGCTTTATTTCAGCAGCGGTCAACTGCTGGAGTGCAACGAGGCCGAGCGGAGTGCCCGGACCACTCGACAGGTGCGAGCGACGATAGAAGGCTTCATGAAGCCGTACGCGAGGGCAAAAGGGAAACAGCTTTGGGCCGAGAAAACTCCCTCGAATCTGGCTCATGCGAGTGCGTTGCAGCGCACTTTTCCTGATGCTGCTTTTCTCTGTCTCCACAGGCATCCCTTGGACTTGATCCGTTCCGGCTTCGAATCAACTCGCTTTGGAAAACTGAAGTTTGATCTTTGGGACTATCAAAGCGGAGTTGACTTTTGTATCGAACAAACCTACGCGCTGTTGCAGTTTGAAAAAGCCAATCAAGATTGTTGTTTTCGCCTGCACTACGAAGACATAGTTGAAGATGGACCGGCCGTCTTAGCGCGAGCGTTTCATTTTCTGGGCCTCGAATCAGATCCGGAGATTGTGAATGCCGCATTCACCACGAAGCACGAGCACGGGCCCGGCGATCCCAAAGCCGAATTCACCAGCCGGATTTACAACACGTCAATTGGCCGCGGCGCCGAGATAGTCATGCTCCTCTCGGACGTCTCCACCTCGTCGAAAAATCGACTCAAGGATCTGATTGTGGAGTTGGGTTATCCCCGAACTGATCTGCTTCCCGGACCTCCTGTCGAGAAAGAGCGAACGAGCGACAACGGCCGCGCGGTGCCGGTCACCTTCACATCCGTTGAAGAATTATTCCGGACCCATTTCCCCGCGCGGTTGCAACGTAAGAACGATCTTCAAGGTTCGGTGAAGTTCCTGATCAAAGGTAACGGTGGCGGAACATGGACCATAAAGCTTGACAAAGACCCGGCTGTTTTCGCTCCCGTGAATGAGGAATCGGACTGCACTATCACTATCAGGTCCGACGACCTTTTAAAACTCGCCACAGGCGAACTCAACGTAGGTGAATGTTACCTCCAGGCAAAACTGCGCGTAGCAGGTAATGAAGCCCTTGCGATTTCTCTTGGGCGCACCCTCTTCGCATGAGGGACATTTGTGGTGGTTCGAAATTCTCAAACTCGAGAGGTTTAAGCAATGCGTTACGTGCTCTCATCGAAGATTCATAAGGCCACCGTTACTCAGGCGGAGCTGTCGTATGTCGGAAGTATTTCCATCGATCAGAGTCTCATGGAGAGGGTTGGTCTTTGGCCGGGAGAACGCGTCCTGATTGTAAGCAATACGACCGGGGCGCGACTCGAAACCTACACTATTCCCGTGGCCGAGCCGGGCACGATTTGCATGAACGGCGCCTGCTCTCACCTGATTGGAGTTGGCGAAGAGATCATCATCATGGGCTTCACGCTGTCGGACCGTCCCATCAAGGCGCGATCGATTCTGGTAGATAAACAGAATAAGTTCGCGCGAGATCTGGAAGAGGTGATTGACATCGGCTCATTGGGCGGGGCATTGGGCCCATTTACATCACCCGAACATCCCCCAAAAGTAAATTTCCAATAGGCACACAGCGATGGAGTCGAACATGATTTCAGGTTGCACCGTTCGCGATTGTCTTAACCAACTGCATCTGGAGATGCTGATGGAAGTGCAGTGTTGCGTTGGACGCGAATACCTCCCCGCAAGCTTTCGCAAGGAGTGGGCGGCAACGCATGCTTTTGCAACTGCGATTGCTGAGGATCCCAATCGCTCCGAGATAACCCGAGACATGGGGAGAGTTCTGTTTGCAGCCACGCACTTTGTCGGCAACGTTGCTGCGGGAACGCAGCCCAACTACTACGAGTACATGGATGGGCAGATGCTTGATTGGTATCTTGGACCAGATACGGAACGCCCTGACAGTTTGCTCCAACGAGGTGTAGTTGGCGTGCACGCGCTAATGAAAGCATTGCACCACTTTGAAACTCACAGTCTCAAAGGTTGGATTAGTCACAATCTCGAGCATTCTGATAAAACGCAAATCCACCTCAGGATTTCACTCCTCGATGAGGTTTTGGAAAAGACCCGGCAACTGGGCGCCATCGATGTTGACGATCCGGTGAGCTTGAGGGATCCGCTCGAATCATTTGCAGCTTCTCCATCGCGTGTGAGTGCGCTAATACACCTTTCGGGTGTGCCGCTAACGCAGAGTCACGATGAAGTGCTGTTTGTGCGAGTACTCCAGGCATCAGAGCTTTGCTTTCTCGGAATTCGCGTCACGGTCAGCCTGGCCATTAAAGCGATAATTTCCGACTCACCCCGGATTGCTGTGCAGAAGCTGCAAACAGCTACTCGATTCGCCGTTTTGTTGCGCGACCTGCTGCGAGTGCTGCGAACCATGCCAGTTGCCCACTTCGCTACATTCCGGGCTCTCACCGGAAAAGCAAGCGCCTTGCAATCTGTTGGGTTCCACTTGATGGACACACTATTGCACGGTCTCAATACCCAGAAGCTGGAACACTTCCGAAGGATCGAACATTTCAAGCCTGTTCTGTCCTTCTGTGACAAGGGCTTCGTCAGCCTCAAGCAGGCGATGCTCAGCACCGATGAACGGCAACCGAAGTGGCGAGAAATGTGGAGCGCTTGCCGCAACCTCGACAAGGATCTGCTCACCTGGCGCGGGCTTCACCTCGGCTTTGCGAAGCGCTATATCCCGCACGGCGCTCCCGGCACGGGCGGAACCGCCGGCGCCAACTACCTGTTGCAACATCTGTTTCGCGGTGTCTTCGATGACCACCAACCTGATTGGGACTCTGTCCACGAGATGTTCCCTGAAGTCGCGTGGTTGGACCACCCGCAGGAAACGCGCAGCGTTCTAATTGTTCCTTAGCGCGCCCTGTTCCTCGTCGCTGAGTGCGTCTCAGCTATCAAGATAAAAATCATAGGAGAAAAAGCATGAGCGAACTTGTGAATAAATTAGCTGCCGGCAAACACCCCGTCGAAGCAGTAGTACGTCCCAACCGAACACCCGCAGCGTTCAAGGAGTCTATTCAACGCGGCTACGTCCACATCAAGTTCACGGACACTATCGGGGGGACGGAACTGGGCGTCAACCTGGAGACAGACGGCGTCGATTTGCAGCAGGCCGACTTTGAAACCGCCCAGGGACAAATCACGGTGAAAGGCTCGTTGACTCTCGACTACGTTCCGGTGAAATGCTGCGCCGTAATCGAATTGCCTGACCTTAAAGGTCACGGTTGGCTCGAGAAGCAGTTAACACATTGAAATACCTTGAGCAGCCGACAGGCTCGAGCTGCCATGGATTAAAAGAATGATATCTGAGGAAACCATCACAAGGCCGGCTGTTAGCCGTGGAACGTTCGTTGACTTGTTGCGGCGACGGGCGGAAGAGCGTCCGTTCGAGCAGGTGTACACATTCCTTGCGGATGGCGAGCGGGAATCCGAATGCCTTACTTATGCGACTCTCGACCGCGAGGCAAGAGTCATTGCGCGCAAGCTGCAACAGGCGGGCACCGGTGGTCAGCCCGTCTTGTTGGTCCTGCCACCGGGTTTGCAGTTTATCTCGGCGTTTCTGGGTTGTCTCTATGCCGGCAGCATCGCTACACCGGCGTATCCGCCGGCCTCAGAGAAAAACGCCCAGCGCCTTTGGTCCATCGCCGCAGACGCGCGCCCACGTATCGGGCTGACCACGACTTCCGTCATGACCAGTACGCGCCAGCCCGCGGGAGATCTGTTCACGAAGGCGGATATCAACTGGTTGCCGTTGGAAGACATCGGTGACGATCCTGTTGATGACTGGCAGCCTCCACCTATAGAAGAAGGCACTGTTGCGTTACTCCAATACACTTCGGGTTCCGTCGCGACCCCCAAAGGCGTGATGATCACGCACGCCAATCTATTGCACAACCAGTCGCTCATCCAGGACGCGTTCGATCAAACAGAACAATCGATTATTGTGAGCTGGCTGCCGGTGTACCACGACATGGGCCTTATCGGATCGGTGTTGCAGCCTCTTTATGTCGGTGCGAGATGCGTGTTGATGTCGCCCATGTCCTTCCTGCAACGTCCGATGCGCTGGTTGGAAGCGATCTCGGCCTACCGTGCAACCACGAGTGGCGGTCCGAATTTCGCATTTGATCTGTGCGCTCGTAAAGTCACAGCGGAGCAGAAGCGTGGGCTGGATCTAAGCTCGTGGACTGTGGCCTTTAATGGAGCCGAACCCGTTCTCGCCGACACCTTGGATCGTTTTGCGTCGGAGTTCGCCGACTGCGGTTTCCGTCGAACCGCATTCCGACCGTGTTACGGACTTGCCGAAGCAACGCTTTTGGTATCGGCGGCCCGGTCCGATGGTCCCAACATTAAAGAAGCTGACATGCGCGCCCTCGAACGGAACGAAGTCGAGGCGCCGGATTCGCCCGCCACGATGCGGCGATTAACCGCCAGTGGCTTACCGGCTTTGGGCCAAACTGTCGCAATCGTCAATCCGGAGACTCTCGAGCATTGTCGACCCAATCAGGTCGGAGAAATCTGGATTAGTGGCCCAAGCGTTTCACCCCAGTACTGGAACCGGCCGCAGGAAACTGAGCAAAGATTAAGGGCGTCGGTGCCCAACGATCCGAATACGTACCTGCGCACGGGAGATATGGGTTTCCTTGACAGCGGCGGCCTGTTCGTCACCGGTCGTCTGAAGGACCTGATTATCGTCCACGGCCTCAACTATCATCCGCTCGATATTGAAATCTCAGCCCAGCGAACGCACGCTGCCCTGCGACCAAATTTCGGCGCGGCCTTTTCGATCGAAGATGGCAGCGAGCTGCGCGTCATTCTTGTTCAGGAAATCGACCGGGGCGCAACTAGTATCGCCGAGACACTATTTGCCGACATTCAAGCCGCCGTTGTTCGGGATCACGAACTCGCGCTCGATGCCATCGCCCTGATCTTACCCAACTCTCTTCCAAAAACTTCGAGCGGGAAAATTCGCCGCCTTGAGTGTCGTGAGCAGTTTCTTGCGAGTAACTTACGAATAGTGGCGCAGTGGGAAAAGCCTCGTGCGAGTATCGCAACGGCAGTCGAGCATAACGACAGGATCGAGAGCGATACCTTTACGGCCCTCGAGGCCAGGCTGGCGGTAATTTGGTGTGATGTGCTCGAGCTTCACGCGATTGGTCCACGCAACAATTTCTTCGAATTAGCCGGCGACTCAATATCGGCAGCACAGATCATTGCGCGCACGGGCAAGGAGCTGAAGCGCGAGATATCACTCCAGATGCTCTTTGATAACCCAACCATCAGACAGCTTGCAGCGGCACTGACTCAGATGGAGTCGAAGCCCTGTGCAAAACCTACGCTGCGGCGCTTCGGGCAGAAGGAAGCCGAACTGTCTTATGCGCAGCAGCGGCTTTGGATCGATGAGCAGTTGCGGGCGGGTGAGACTGTCTACAACGTTCCAATGGCCTGCCGCATTACCGGCGCCGTTGACGTCCGCGCCTTGCGATCGAGCATCAACGAGATCGTGCGCAGGCACAAAGCCCTGCGCACTCATTTTCTCAGCCGCAACGGCGAGCCGCGGCAGGTGATCGTGGACCAACTGCAACTCGAGATACCGCTCGTGGAGCCAGGTGGGGCGACACCCACTGTTGCCGAATCACGCCTCCGAGAGATTTTGCGGGTGGAGGCAACGAGGCCTTTTAATCTTGAAGAAGCTCCTCTGGTCCGGGCCTTGCTGGTGCGGTTAACCAAGCACCAGCACGTCCTGCTTCTGACGTTGCATCACCTGGTGTGCGATGGCTGGTCAGCGACCGTGATGTTGCGCGAGTTGTCGGCAATCTATCCCGCCTTTGCGCAAGGTCAAGCATCGCCACTTCAAGATTT
>Ga0268386_10001473_pt1 | contig 16174 bp, 12 predicted proteins | sample RVTome_15_FD_200260 | JGI IMG/M metagenome (GOLD analysis project Ga0268386, IMG submission 200260) | Soil microbial communities from uranium-contaminated site in the Upper Colorado River Basin, Wyoming, United States - RVT150D86... ...
TTGGAGTCGCCGGCGCCGAGGGTGAAATAGGTCAGCACGCGATCGTCGCGGACGTCCTGGTACTCGAACGCCCCCTGCGGGGCGACCGGGTCGCCGCCCATGCGCGCGTTGTGGATCTCCCAGCCCGCCGGCACCCGGTGCTCGAGCGCGAGATCGCTCACGGGTCTCGTCCCCGGGTTGGTGACGCGCACTCGGACGGCGAAGTCGGTCCCCTGATCGAGTCGCCTGACGTCGATGGGGCGGTCGTCGGTGTCCAGGTAGTCCACGCGGATCTGGAGCCCCGACCCGGCCGCCTCCTCGTCACCGGCCGCGGGGATCCCCTCTACGACAACGCTCGAGTAGAGCGTCGTCTCGGCGGTGTTCAGGATCTGGAGCGCCTCTCCCGCCAGCGGGACTTCGGCGAGTTCCATCGAGTAGATCGGCGTCTCGGCGCGGACGATCCCGAAGTCCTGACCGGCCCGGCTCACCTGGAACGTGAAGCCCGCCCCCGCGGGGTCGACGCCGTACAACTCCGCCATCGCCATCAGCGCGTATGCGATCGTGTGCGTGCTGTGCCAGCGGTTCGAGTACAGCTCGTCGGAGACCACGCGGGCGACGGAGTCGGCCTCCTGGTCCATCTCGAGGACGACCAGAGCGTTCAGGCGGATGGCGAGGTCGCGCACCCGCGAGCCGAAGCTCCAGCCGGGCTCCCGGTAGTCGGGCACGTCCCGGCTCGCCGCGCGCGCGAGCTGGCGCGCGACGTCGTCCAGCCCGGCGAGGCCGTAGGCGGCCGCCAGGTGCCACGACGAGACGTAGTCCAGCGCGTCGGACTCGCGCAGCCGGTTCATGGCGCCCATCTCGGGCCGGCCGGCGAGGGCCAACGTGTAGAGGCGATACGCCTGGTCCATCGCCGGCGCCTCACCGCCCGCCGCCCACGCCTGCGCGGCCGAGCGCTGGTATCCAAGCCAGTCGGACTTCATGCCGGGCGGCACGAAGAAGCCGCGCCGCTCGGCCTCGATCAGGAAGTGACCCGTGTAGCTCGTGACCCACGAGTCGCGCGCGCGGTATCCGGTCCCGAATCCACCGGGCCAATACGTGAACGAGCCGTCCGGAAGCGCGAACCCGCGCAGCCGGTCGATCGCCGTGCGGACGTTCTCGTTGACCTCGGTCCGCCTGGCCGGCTCGAGGAACACGAGGCCGGGCAGGTAGAGCTGCGGGAACGCGGACGACGTGAGGTGCTCCAGGGAGCCGTGCGGGCTCCGTACGAGGTGCTGGAGCCGGGCCTCGAGGTTGAGGGGCGGCAGCGTGGTCAGCTCGAGCACCGTACGGTTCGTGCCCGGCAGCCCGTGCGGCTCGACCCGCGGCGACCATGACTCGCCCGCGGCGATCTCCGCCTGTTGGCGGCGGACGGTCGGCGGGTTGGGCGTGCGGACCGTCAGGAAGAGCTCGGACCGCGTGCTGTGCTCGCCGCTCGTCGCCGAGACGAGGATGCGCCCCTGACCCAGCTCCGATCCGACACGGAGCCGGAGGAACGCGACCTCCTCGCCGGGCTCGTCGAACTCGACGGTCGCCGACGGCGACCCCACGACCGAGAAATGCTCGTCGGTCTCGACCCGGACGGTCGCCTCACGGATGTCCTCCGTCATCGCGAACAGCGACACGGGAAGCGCGATCTCCTCGTCCGGTCCGACCACCCTCGGCAGCGTCGCGAGGAGGGAGAGCGGTTCGCGCACGAAGACCGATTTGGCGGTCGATCCGTAGGCGCCGGCCTGGCCGGCGACGACCATGACCCGGACCGCTCCGATGTACTGGGGGAGATCGATGCGGTGCTCGTTGCGGCCCCGGGCGTCCAGCTCGAACGGGCCGAGGAAGCGCACCACCGGCGGGTAGCGGCTCTGCTCCGCGTCCTCCAGCTCCGCGCCGTCGTCGCCGCCCAGCGCGAGCAGCCGCTCGAGCTCGCCGCCGTAGGCGCCCACGACCTCGTCGAACAGGTCCCAGGTCCGGACGCCGAGCGCCTCCTTCCGGTAGAAGTGCCCGTGCAGCTCCGGCGTCTCGAAGTTGGTCAGGCTGAGCAGGCCCTCGTCGACGACCGCCACCGTGTACGTCATCGGGCGCCCCGACGACTCCGACACCGACACCGCGACCTGCGTCTCCGGCCGCCACTCGTCGGCCGCCTCCAGCACGGGCGCGAGGTGCGTGCGCGGGTCCGAGATCGCGAGCGGCAGGACACCGTACAGCCGGAGCGGCAGGTCGTTCGCGCGACCCTCGTGCGGCTGGATCAGCGTCACGCCGACGTAGACCGTCGGACTCATCTCCGGAGTGATCGGTACGTCGAAGGTCGCCCGGCCCGGCTCGAGCTCGAGCCAGCGAGCGTCGAGTATGCGCGAGCCGTTCTCCAGTGTGACGAGCGCGCGCCCCTGCGAGGACTCCGGCAGCTCGATACGCGCTACGTCGCCGACGGAGTACGCCTCGCGGTCGGACGTCACGGCCAGCACGTTGGCCCCCATGCCCGGCTGGTCACGGGGCCGGCCGGCCCAACCCGGCCAGTCCACGTAGAACGTATCACCGGTGCAGTGGCGACCCTCGGGATCGCACACGCGGATCAGGTACCGACCCCAGGCCGGGTAGTCGATACGGAGCGGGAAGGTCCCGCGCCCGCCGACCGTCGACACCGTCGCGCTGTCCACGACCGCCCGGTGCTGGGAGGTGGCGAACTGTGCGAGCGACTCGCGCGAGCGATCCCACCACCACCGCCATTGGACCTTGTAGACCGTCACGCGCAGCCCGTCGACGGCCGCCGGCGCGCCGTCGTCGTCGACGGTCACGATCTCGACGGAGTGCGTGGTGTCGGTCAGGAGCGCGCCGCGGCGGGTGTCCGACCCGGGGAGGCGAACCCCGACGTAGCGTCGGTACGGTGACACGGGCGCGCTGCTGTGGTTCGTGCTGAAGGCACCGCCCCGCTCGAAGACCCGCGACGTGAAGCTCGCGGTGAGGAAGCCGGCCGGTTCCCCGCTCGGCTCGATCTCGAGCTCGAAGCCCGCCCGTCCGTCGTCGCCGAGGAAGCCCTCGAAGAGGGTCTCGTCCTCGCCCGAGTACGTCCGCGCCGGGTCGTCGAAGCGGTACTGCTCGAAGCCATCGAAGCGGGCCGCGGAGGGCACGAGCCGCATGGTCACGTCGGCGCGCAAGTCGCGCGCCAGCGCGCCGCTCAGCCACTGCGCGAAGATGCTGGCCTCCGTCGCCTCGCCTCCGCGGATCCGGCCGTCGACCCCGGGGTCGAGCTCGACGCGGAGGCGGTTGGGGATCACCGTCTCCACCTTGAGCGATCGCGTGAACCGGCTGCCGCCCACCTCGACCGCGGCGTTCCACGTGCCCGTCGGCGCCTCCGCGTCCGTCGCGAGCGCGAACGAATAGAAGCCGTTCGTCGGCGTCGTGTGCGTGATCGAGCGCACACGCTGTCCGCGCGGATCGAACAGCTGCAGCGTGGCCGGATGATCGGCGGGAAGCGACTGCTCCTCGTCCTGGAGCACGAGCGTCACGTGGATGCTGTCACCCGGACGCCAGACGCCTCGTTCGGTGTACATGATGCCCTTGAGGCCGCCGGCGACCGCCGCGCCCCCGACATCGAAGTGGCTGGTCGCGAGCGCCGCGCCCACGCTCATCCTCAGGTAGGCGCGATCGCCGGCCTTCTCCGCGAGCGCGTAGAACGGCGTCGGGTCCAGCTCGATCCTGCCGACGCCCTCCTCGTCCGTCACGACCTCCCCGATCGGCTGATTCTGGAAGCTCATGAACGTCACCCGCACGCCCGACTCGGGCTCGGACGTGCGCAGGTCGGTGACGGTCACGAGCGTGGAGCCGAGCTCGTCGCGCTTCGCCAGGAGTCCGAGGTTCGAGGCGACGAAGTTCCGGGCGGCCTTCGCCTGGCCCGACCAGCGGTAGTAGGCGTCCTTGCACGGATCCTCGCGCTCGTCGAACGGCAGGTTCAGCGAGTAGCTCGGGTACCGCTCCACGTATTCCCACGACTGCGAGGCGAGAAAACCGTCCTCCTCGAGGTCCACGAGCGGCGCCTCCTCGACGACGGGCACGAGCGCGTCCGACTCCGGGCACGTGTAGGTCGAATTGCCGCGGTGGATCGACAGCGTCAGCCGCACGATGCCGGATCGGTGCTCGGCCATGAGGTCGGTCAGGTCGAGCGAGTACCGGTTCCACTGGTCGACCAGCGGCGAAGCGAGCGGAAGCGTGCGCCGCCACAGGTATCTGCCCACCCGTCCGAGCTCGCTCGAGCCGCCGAGCGCGTTCGTCTGAAGGAACTGCCCGATGTTGTCCTCGGGGATCGCGAACGCGGTGACCTGCACCGAGCGCACGTTGACGGCCTCGATCGGGACGGTCACGCGCTCGGTGGCGGGCAGGATGCTGCCGCTGCCCACGAATCGGACCCCCGGCTCGGTCTGGGCGAACGCCACGGTCTCCTCGGCAAGCTGCTCGAGGCGCTTGCCGTCGGCACTGCGGATCCCGGCCTGCAGGATAACCGTCACGTCGCCCAGCATCGGCTCGGCCGGATACAGACGGATCTGGTTGCCCTCGACGCCGGTGGTGAACTCGCCGCCGCTCATCGTCACGAGCCCGCTCAGGTTCTGGGCGGGGTCGATGGGGTCCGAGAACTGGATCAGCACGTACTGGCGTTGGTCCTGGACCGCGTCGACGCGCGTGATCGCGAACAGTCCCGACGCCGGCACGGCGACCCGGCGATCCCCCGCGGTCTCCACGCCGATCGGGGCGCCCGTCCACGCGAGCGTCATCTCCTCGTCCACGTCGCCGCGGGTGATGCCCCCGACCGAGAAGCGGTGGCGACGGCCGTCCGGCTCGTGCTCCCAGGTCACGTCCAGGTCACGCCCGCGGAGGGAAGCGCGCACGATATCCTCGATCCGGTCGGCGTCATCCGCGTCGGCGGTGACGACGCTCCCGGTGAGCACGAGGCCCAGCGTGACGTCGGGGTCGGGAGTGAGCCCCGTGACGGTCACGTCGAGCCCCTGCTCCATGACCCGCACCAGGAATCGATACGGCTCCAGGTCCTCGGGTGTCGAATCGAGCCCGTCGCCCGAGACCGAGACGACGAACGCGGTGCCGGGGTCGAGCTCGCCCTCGGGAGCCACGACGACCTCGCGCTGGCTGGCGAAGGTCACGCTCGCGGGGATCTCGGGCTGGAGCGTGACGAGGTCGGTCGCGCTCGTCCCGACCCTCGACTCGTCCACGACGTCGGTGGCGAAGACGACCCGGACCCGGTCGCGCCGCGAGATCTCGCCGCGGGTGTGCCGCTCGATCACCGACTCCCAGCGCGCGTCCTGTGGGCCGATCTCGGGGAGCTCGTTCGAATCCCCGCAGGCGAGCGCCGTGGTCGACAGGACGACGAGCGACACCCAGGGCCGCGACGATCGTGCACGCATGAGATCCCCCCAGGTTCAACGAATCGGGGGCCGTTTCGCGCTTCGACTGCGCGCCCCCGTCCTTTTAAGAAACCACGTGCGCGCCGGCCGAGTCCAGCTTCGCGATCCGAGGCTCGTCACGGCCCCCCGAACGCGCCGGCAAGGAGCGCGCCCGGGGGGGCGTCGTCGAGTCCCCGCCGGGGAGCGTCCCCGGTTACCGCCTCTCGGAGGCGCACGGGCATGTTGGCCGCAGACTACCGACCTGGCCTCAGGCGGGATCCCGAGGGCGCGGTGAAAGGCCCGGATACAGACCACTGGAACCTGACCGAGGATCGCTGGATCTACGGGGGCTACATGGAGGGAGGCCGCCGATTCTCGCCCGAGCTGGACGGCTGACGGCGCCTCACCTCACCTCGGGGCAGTCCGACTTCTCGACGGTCACCCCGTTCGCGCGCAGGGCGTCCACGTCCACAGCTCACCCAGTTCCTGGTGCGCATCGACGAGGTGCCGCCGGGCCGCCCCCAGCCGAGCTCCCCTTCGAACAAGCCCCAGACCTCGACCCGGCCGATCCCGAGCCCCCTCCCGACTTCGACTTCGACCACTCGCCGCCCGACGCCTGGGAGGATCGAAGGGCGCCCTCCCCGGCCTCCGGACCCGGGTGACCCGTGTTGTCCCTTCGGCCGCGCGCACCCGCCCTGAAAAGGCTGTCCTTCGATGGCGTAAATCTCACGACCCGGGTCCGTTCACCGGAGTGTAAATCAGTCGATACGTCGAAAGCGTCGGGGTCTTCGGTCCCGTGGCGCGTCGTCATTCCTCGGGGACGAGGGGAGGAGGGGAGGGGATATGGTGAACCGACAGCCCGGGCCGGGCCGGATCCCGGTGCAGCTCCTGCGCGCGCTCGCGGCCGCGGTCGTGCTGGCGGTGCCCGCCGCGGCCCAGGACGGTGGCGGCAGCTCGCTCTTGCTGCGCCTCGGCCCCACGTTCCACGCGCACTCCGATCTGCTTGCTTCTCCCTTTCGCCAGCGCGGCTCGGGGATCGACGGGGCGCTCGCCTACCGGCGCGGTAGCTTCGCCGTGGAGCTCCAGGCCGGGACCGCGGTGACCGCCTCGGGGGACGGCCTGACCGCCGCGCAGGGCGGCGTGGAGGACGTCTGGGCCGGTGCGCTCGACCTCACCTGGACGACGCCGGTGACCCGGTTCGCCGGTGCCGAGGTAGGGGTGGGCGCCGGGCTCTCCGCGGTCGCCTCGGTCAGGCGGCACCACTACCTGGGCGGCTCGACCGAGTTCTTCGCCGACCTCCTGGCCCCGCTCTCTGTGGCCGCCAACGCGGCACGACCGGTTGGCTCGCGGGGCCTCCTGCAGGAAGGGCTCTCGCTGTCGGTCGCCACTCTCCTCTTCCGCAGCCCCTTCGCCGGCGCCAAGACGTTCCCCGGCGCCTCGCTGAGCGGGCCGTGGGAGACCCACGTGGCGCGTCACCGGCTCGCGCTGGACCGCGACTTCGGCCCGCGAATGCGGATCGGCCTCTCTCACGGGCTGACGCTGATCGCGTCCAGCCGGCAGCGCGATCTGCGCATCGTGCGCCAGGACCTCACCGCGACCGTGACCGTCGTGCTGGGGAGCGCCCCGTGAGGCCGGGGGCGCGGGGTGCTCGGACGCTGGCCGCGCTGGTGGCCGCCGTGACCCCGTGGGGGTGCCTCGAAGCGCTCCTGGCCCCCGAACCGGCCGACGGTCCGGTGGCGGTCGCGCAGGCGGCATGGATCGAGATCGACGCGTACCACGCGTTCTTCGAGCAAACCGGTATGGACTGGGATTCCGTGGGCACGGTCTACCTCCCCCGGGTGAGCGCCACCACGACCGACGCCGATCTCTTCGCGATCCTCAGCGAGATGATCACCGAGCTGAGGGACGGACACGCGCGGCTCCGCACGCCCAGCGCCTCGTTCGCCTGGGACGGCTGGCTGACGGAGCGTCCCGTGAACTTCTACGAGACGATCCTCGGGAGTTACCTCCGGCCGCCCTCCGGAACGGGTGCGGGAGGCGTCGTGCGCTGGGGCACCCTCTCCGGCGGCCTCGGCTACGTCCGCATCGCCGGCTTCGGGGTGCCGGGCATCGGCGAGGCCGTAGATCTCGCGCTCGGGTCCCTCGGGGACGTGCCCGGACTCGTCGTGGACATCCGTGGCAACGGCGGGGGTTCGGACACGCACGTGAAGGCGGCCGCCGGCCGGCTGCTGTCCCGGCGCGCGCACTTCCGCTCGGTCCGCTACAAGGCCGGGCCCGGACACGGGGACTTCGGGCCCGAGATTCGTGACTACATGGAGCCCACCGTGGACGACCCGTACGACGGGCCGATCGTCGTGCTCCAGAACCGAGGAGTGTTCTCAGCGGCCGAGACGTTCGTGCTGGCGATGCGCACCCGATCGAACGTCACGTTCGTGGGTGACTCGACCGGGGGCGGCTCCGGGAATCCGATTCCCCGTGAGCTTCCGAACCGCTGGGTGCTCTGGGTCTCGCGCTGGCAGGCGACCACCCCCGACGGGAGCCGGTACGAGGGGATCGGATTGGCGCCCGACGTCCTGGAGTCGATCTCCGAACAGGACCTCGCCGACGAACGCGACCCGATCCTCGAGCGGGCGATCGAGCTGCTCTCCAACTAAGGGTGCGACCCCATACGGGCTGCTCGACCCGCTTGGCGGTCTTCTTCCGCCAGTTGGCGTCCAGGATGCGCTTCGGTAATCCTCCTTGCTGTCGAAAAACCCGAGTCCTACCATGGCTTCAAGCGTGGAGGGGCCGTTGAAAGGGCTATGCCTGAGATCCTGCAACCGGCGCCGTTGCGTCCGCCGCCCGAACACGGGCCGACGCCGGCCGGGGTGAACGTCGGTCCCCCGACGCAACGATCACGGGCGGCCCGTGGGCCGTGCCGCGAACTCGCGTTCCACCCGACCCCAAACGGAGACACCCGTGAAACCGAAGAAGCCGGCGAATAAGAAACGCACGCGAACCAAGGCCAAGGGCACACGCGCGCTGCGCAAGGAACACGAACCCTGCGCGCACATCGACTACAAGCACCCGCCGCACGACTACGACCACGAGCGCCCACCCGACAATCCGCGCTATCCCGACGCACGGATCTACGGCGCCTACGCGTCGAAGCGTCCGCCGGCCTACGTCCCCCATCCGTACGAGCACTCGTGCTTCAAGCCGCGCGAGGAAGACTACAAGCCGCCCACGACGTGCTACGATGATGCCGGCGACGGACGATGCGTGCGCCGCGATCACCGGACGCTGACGTCGGATCAGCAAGCACGCTTTCTCAATGCGTTCAGCCAAATCAACACCATAAACGCGCTCGGTCCGCTCGTCGACATCCATGCCAACGCAGCGCATCAGATGCACGGCAACCCGCGCTTCCTGCCCTGGCATCGTATCTATCTGCTGCGGCTCGAAGAGCTGCTGCAGATGGTTGATCCGACCGTCTGCATTCCGTACTGGAAGTCGAGTGAGGAACAGGCGTTTCCGTCGTGGCTCGTCGGCTTCACGCCGACCGTGAACCTGATCGGCGGGCCGCACACCGTCACGCGCAACATCGGTGCGTTCGCGACGTTGCCGGACGCCGCGGCCGTCGCGACCGCGATGGCCAACGGCACGTTCAACAATTTTGCCCCTGCGCTCGAGGGCATTCACAACTCCGGGCACGTTTGGGTCGGCGGTTCGATGGGCTCAGTGCCGGCCGCGCCCGCGGACCCGGTGTTCTGGATGCATCACTGCGAGATCGACCGGATCTGGGCCGAGTGGCAGGCCGCCAACGCCGGCCAGAATCCGAGCCTCGCTGGCGCCGCCGCAGTCATGGACCCGTGGTCGGAAACGGAGGTAGACACGCGCGACATCGCGGCGCTCGGCTACAGCTACGCCTAAGGCGCGATCACCGCGCCGCCGACCCCGGTTGCGTGGGCGACGCCATCAGAAAAAAGGCGGAAGGGCCGAACCAGCGCCCTTCCGTCCCGTGCTCTTCCCTGCGAGGGTCAACTACGGGGTGTTGGCCGGCTGCGTAATCTCCGTGGCGTTCAGCGCCACCGCGGTCTGCGCGAGCGCCCGGCCGTTCATGACCGCGCCGGTGTTCAGGCCGATCAGCGTCTTCGACAGAATGACGCCCTTGAAGTCCGAGGTCGTTCCCAGGGTCGCCTGGCCCGCGACCTGCCAGAACACGTTCCTCGAATGCGCGCCGCCGCTCAAGGTCACGATGGCGCCGTTGCAGGCCAAGTCCGCGGACGCGCCGCGCGAGGGGAGTGCGGCAAAGCCCGAGCCGTCGCGGAGGAGGGCGCGGACATGCTGCGCCGCGCCGCAGGTCGTCGTCATCGCCGCTGCAGGCCGACCCCACAGGAGCCGCGCGACCCACGTGCCCAGCCGACGGATCATCGGGCCCGGCGGCAGCGGGCTTACTCCGGCTCGGGAAACGGCAACCAGCCGTGGTGCGCCGCCACCGAGAGCGAACCGCCGTACGCCAGGCCGAACAGGGTCCACGCCACCAGCCCGGTCGCGACGGCGAGCTCGGTCACGAGCCCGGCAAGCAGGCCGACCAGGACGCCGCCGACCACACCGAGGATCGCGTAGGATCGGTACCCGGCGGGAACCACCCGGTGGGAAGGCGAGAACCCCTCCGGGCCGGGACGCTGACCGCGCAGCAGACGCCACAGCCCGCTCACGACGACGGTCACGATCCCGATGCCGATCCAGAGCATCGTGCCGCCGACGTAGACCAGGGCGAACGTGAACCAACCGACCGTCTGCACGACGACGGAGTCCGGCGTCAGCCATACGCCCATGAGGTGCCCGAAGAACGGGCCGACCAGCAGACCGCCGAAGACGGTCACGACTTGAAGCAGGAAGGGGCGCTCGGGGACGGCATGCACGGTTGGCTCCTGGTGGAACGGCTCCGCAGAATCGACGGGCCGGAGCCAACCGGCAAGCACCCTGGCGCCATCCAACGCACCATGGCGCCGCGGCATCATCGACCGCCGTGCCCCGGGAGGCCGCGCCACGTTGCCCCCGACCCCCGTTCCCGTATAGGATTGCGGGGTCGCGTGGGGGGCGAGCGACCGCGCGCCGCACCAGGACGAACGACTCGTGGAGGGGACTTGAGAACAGCCGGGCTCGCCTACATGGCCATGTTCGTCGTGGTCCTCACGGCCTTCCTTCAGGGGGGCGCCGCGGAGACGGCCTCCACCACGTCCACGGCGGCAGCGGCGGGCGTCTCGGATCGCCCGACCGCCCAGGCACCTCGGGATGAGGCCGCGGTTCCGGTCCCTCTGCCGATCGACCTGGAGGAGGTGCCGTCCCCGACGCCTCCCGCGCTTCCGTCGCCTGCCCCGCGCATCGCATCACCCGCGTCGCCGGATCTCGCGACCCCGGCCGAGCCCGCGCGGGACGACGACCGCCGAAACAGGCGGCGCCGGAGCCCCAATCGCTATCCCGGCGCCATCCCCACCCCCACGGACTGGGAGCCCCCGGAGGGCCCCGTTCGGATCGCGCTGCAAGCCGGCCACTGGCGCGCCGACGAGGCGCCCGGCGAGCTTTCCGGGTTGCGCGACAACGGCACGTCCTGGCGGGGCACGAAGGAATGGGAGGCCAACCTCGCGATCGCCGAGCGCGCCGGCACGATGCTCGAGGACATGGGATACGAGGTCGACATCCTACCCGCAGTCGTCCCGCCCGGCTATCGGGCGCACCTCTTCATCGCGATCCATGCCGATGGCAGCAACGATCCCGCCGCGACCGGATACCGCGTCGCGGCGCCCCGCCGCGACGCCACCGGCCGCGCGTCCCGCATCGCGGCTCTCCTCGAGGAGAGTTACGGGGAGGCCACCGGGATCCGGCGGCTCCCCACCGTCACGCGGCGCATGCAGAACTACTATGCGTTCAACTTCCGGCGGTACGAGCACGCGCTCCATCCGATGACGATCGGGGTGATTCTCGAGACGGGCTTTCTCACCAGCGCGAGGGACCGCGAGGTCATCCTGAGCGATCCGGACAGGGCGGCCCGGGGCATCGTCGAGGCGGTGCGGGCGTTCGACGTCACGCCTCCACCCGTCGTCGCGGCCAGGGGCGGCTAAGGCTACTCCCCCGGCGCGCGGCGCACTGGGTTCGCGCTCGCAGCCCGCCATCGCCAGCAGACACGCGAGCAGGACGCCGGGCGGCCTACCCATCGGGACGATCGGAACGGAGGATCGCGTAGATCGCGATGTCCTCCGGTTCGTCCCCCTTCATGATGTGCTCCCGCATGACCCCTTCCGGCCGCATGCCCAACTTGCTTATGACACGGCCCGAGGCCGGATTCCTCGTGATGTGGCGCGCCAACACGCGATTCAGCCCCAACTCGTCGAACCCGTAGGCGACGAGCGCCGCCGCCGCCTCGGTCGCGTAGCCGCGGTTCCAGAACGGCACGCCGATCCAGTATCCGAGCTCCGCTCGCCCGTGCGCCGGCGTCAGGGCGAGGCTCACCGCGCCGACCAGGCCGTCGTCACCCGTCGTCACCGCGAGGACCAACGACGTTTGCGCCTCCCACTCGCGGGTTTGCCTCTCGATCCAGCGCTCCGCCATCCCATCCTCGTAGGGGTGAGGGATGTTGAGCGTGGTCGAAGCGACGTTCTCGTCGCCCGCCAGGCGCTGCACGACCGGCGCGTCGGCGAGGACGAAAGGACGCAGCACCAGTCGGGCCGTGCGCAGGATCGGGTGCGGCCCGGCCACCTGGTCCGCCGGCCCGCTCGTCACGGATCGCGCCGGCGGGGCCCGGAGGGCCGACCGTTGGTCGCGGTGGCGAGCGGGGCCCGACGAAGGCGTGGCGCGTGCGCCGCACCCCGCATGCCTACGTTCCGCTGTCTACCGTCCACTGGCGCGCCCCTGGCTCGGTCGTGGCGGGTGTCCACGACCCGGCGATTGTGCGGCGGGAGTCGCCTTATGGCCAGCCCCTACCTGCGACCGTACCGCCGGCGGCGCGGACGGCTGCTGCCGTTGCCGTCGCTTCCGTCCTTGTCGGTCGTCCTTGCGGCCGCCCGTCCCCGATCGGTGGCCTTGCGGGCGCGTATCGCCGCGATGCGTTCGTGGCGTGGCACCTCGAGGGGCGCGTCTGGAGCGGCCCCGTAGGCGAAGCCCTCCAGCCGGATGCGCGGAAGCTTCGATCCCAGGACCCGCTCGATGCGCGCCAGCTCGCCCTCGTCCTCGGGAGCCACCAAAGTGACCGCGTCTCCGGTGGCGTCCGCACGCGCGGTCCGGCCGACCCGGTGGATGTAGTCGTCCGGATCCGCCGGGAGGTCGAAGTTCACGACGTGGCCGAGCGCCTCGACGTCGATGCCGCGGGCGGCGATGTCGGTCGCGACGAGCACACGGAAATCACCCGCCTTGAACCCGGCCAGCGCCTTGGTCCGCTGCGCCTGCGAGCGGTTGCCGTGAATGCGCTCGGCCGCGATCCCGTTCCGGTTCAGGAGCGTGCACAGCCGGTTCGCCCGGTGCTTGGTACGGGTGAAGACGAGCGCGTCGTCCATCGTGCCCCCGTTCAACAGCTCGATGAGCAGGGCCCCGCGTAACGCGGCGGGCACCGGGTACACGGCCTGGCTCACACCCGCGGCCGGGGCCGCGCGGCGCTGCAGCGCGATCTTGACCGGCTCGCGCAGGATCTCGCGCGTCAGGGTCTCGATCTGAGGGGGCATCGTGGCGCTGAAGAAGAGCGTCTGTCGGGGCTTCGGCACGTGCCGCAGGATGCGGCGGATGTCGGGCAGGAAGCCCATGTCCAGCATGCGATCGGCCTCGTCCAGGACCAGGTACTCGAGCCCGGCGAGGGCCGCGTACCCGTACTGGAAGTGGTCGAGCAGGCGCCCCGGCGTGGCGACGATGACGTCGGCACCTCTCCGCAGCGCCTTCTCCTGGGGACCCATCCCGACCCCACCGTGGACGGCGGCACCGGTCACGCCGGTGTGTCGGGCCAGGCCCTTCAGGTCATCGAGGATCTGGAGGGCGAGCTCCCGCGTGGGAGCCAGAACCAGCGCGCGTGAGGTCCCGCGAGGGCGATCGATGAGCGCGTGCAGTAGGGGCAGGAGGAACGCGGCGGTCTTGCCGCTTCCAGTGGCCGCGCAGGCCAACAGGTCGCGGCCCTCGAGTGCCTTGGGAATCGCCTGCGATTGAATGGGAGTGGGGCGTACGAAGCCGAGTTCCTCGACGCCTCGAACGAGGGTCGGGTGCAGCTTGAGGCCAGAAAAAGCCAATGTGTTGTCCAGTGAAGGGGCGCTCAGCGGGGCCGGCCGGAAGATCCGGCTCGCGGCGCTGGCGCAGAGTTTCGAGCGAGTGCCGGCCCCCGGAACCGGGGGCTCACGGTGCAATCTCGCGCCGGAAGGTAGCGGAAGAGAGGAGATCGCGTCAGGGGAAGGGGTCCTGGAGGACGAAGGGCCTCGGCCCGAGGGCGTTCACCGCTCCCCCCACTACCCTGACTGCACAGCACCTGCATCGACCCGAGAGGGCGAGCCGAAGCTACGTTGACATATGCTGTTATCAGAATATGTTGATGACATGGCACGGGCAGCGACGACCTCGGATGCGTTCAACGCGGTGGCGGAACCTCACCGACGTGAGATCCTGGACGTGCTCGCCGGCGGCGAGCGTCCGGTCAACGACCTCGTCGATGTGCTCGGACTCACCCAGCCCCAGGTCTCCAAGCACCTCAGAGTGCTTCGGGAGGTCGATCTCGTGAAGGTGCGAGAAGAGGGTCGCCAACGGATCTATCGGCTGAACGGCCGAGCTCTGAAGCCGATCTTCGACTGGGTGAGCGGCTACCAACGGAGGTGGAGTGAGCGCTTCGAGGCGCTCGACGAGGTCCTGGACGAACTCAAAGCCAAGGAGTGACGAGATGGTCGCACGGGCGAAGCAGGGCAGCGCGGTCGTAACCCTTCCCTCGGACACGCAGATTCTGGTCACGCGCTACTTCGACGCGCCAAAGCACCTGGTCTACAGGGCGTGGACGACGCCCGAGCTCATCAAGCGCTGGTGGTCGGCGAAGCGAGGCGAGGTGACCATCGCCGACGTCGATCTGCGCGTCGGCGGCACATGGCGCTGGGTGATGATCGCGAACGGTGGCCTCGAGGTCGCGTTCCACGGGGAGTATCTGGAAATCGTGCCCGACGAGCGTCTCGTCTTCACCGAGGTGTACGAGGCGATTCCCGAAGGACAGGCCGTGACCACCGTGACGCTCACCGAGGAGGACGGTCGCACCGCGGTCTCGATCCTGGTGCAGCACGAGAACCAGGAGCACCGCGACTGGCACGTCAACTCCGGAATGGAGGATGGCCTGCAGGACGCGCTGGATCTGCTGGAGGAGGTGGCGGGGTCGCTGGCGTAAGGCCCCGTTACCGCTGCGACCCTCCACCGACGCTCGGGGCGATCGGGACCGTGAGCAGCGCGCCGACCTGGAGCGTGCGGGGCCGGACGCGCGGGTTCACGGCCTCGATCTCTTCGGCGCGCACGCCGTAGCGGGCTGCGATCTGTGAGAGCGTCTCGCCGGACCGGACCGGGTGCTCCACGAAGGTCACCCGCGCGTGCGGCGGGATGCGGGGGTAGTACGTGGCGAACGTGCGGCCCTGCCCTTTCGGGACCCGAACCATGACGCGCCGATCCGGTGGGGTGATCCCGCGAACGAACTGGGGGTTGAGGCGGACGATCTCGGCGTGGGACACGCCGGCGGCCCGCCCGACCACGTCGAGCGTGGTCTGGTCGGGCACGGTCACGACGTCGAACGCGAAGGGCTCCGAAACCGGCGATGCGTAACCATACGCCTCGGGCCGGCTCGCGACCCACATCGCGCCGTAGAGCTTGGGGACGAAGTCCCGTGTTTCGCGGGGGAAGCGCTCGCGTAGGGCCCAGAACAGGCTGTCCGTACCGGGCTCGTCGGGTGCGTGGCGTCGAAGGATTCCGCGGACTCGAGTAGGACCGGAGTTGTATGCGGCGAGCGCCAGATACCAGGAGCCGAACTCCTCGTGGAGGTCGTCCAGGTAGCGCAGCGCCGCCTCGGTCGACTTCTGGGGATCACGACGCTCGTCGAGCAGGGGCGTGATCTCGAGCCCGAGGCCTCGGGCCGTCACGGGCATGAGCTGCCAGAGCCCCACCGCCCGCGCCCGGCTCGTCACCCGAGGGTCGTAGCCGCTCTCGATGAGCGCGAGGTACCTCAGGGAGGGCGGGAGGTCCCGGGTCGCGAGCGCCGAATCCACGGTGCTCCCCAGCCACGCCATCCGGGTGAGGAAGCCGGGAAACCAATCCGACGCGGCCACTCTCCAGTATTCGACCCACCAGTGGACCGCGCGGGCGAACTCGGGGTCGCCGAGCACGGGGGACGCGAGGAGCTCGTCCCTCTGCCCGTCCGACAGGGCCGCGGGGCCGAGATGGGCCTCGAGGGTCATTCCATCGAACGTGGACGGGAGCGGGGGAAGAACCGGTAGGCCCCGAGCTCCCGAAAGGCCCGCGACTGCGGAGGTCGCCGGGGTGGCGCGGAATGCAACCTGGCCGATCCTCACGGACCCGAAAACGAGAAGCGCGGTCACGCCCAGGCTCAGGGCCCCCGCGGGAGGGCTCGGCATTGCGAACCGCGGAAGGCGCCACCTGGGCAGGATCCGCCTTCTGCGACGGGCCGAGCGGCTCCGGACGGGCGTCCGCGCGATCCGAGCGCTCTTCCTCCTCTTCGTCGTCCGGCGCCTGCGACGGCGCGCCCGCGCCCACGCGTCCCGGGCCGTCGTCGGCATCTC
>Ga0268386_10001474_pt1 | contig 16161 bp, 11 predicted proteins | sample RVTome_15_FD_200260 | JGI IMG/M metagenome (GOLD analysis project Ga0268386, IMG submission 200260) | Soil microbial communities from uranium-contaminated site in the Upper Colorado River Basin, Wyoming, United States - RVT150D86... ...
GGCCGTCAAACCAGCGCGAACGGCCAATTCGTCCACATTTGCAGGGTCGTGGCCGAGCGCATCGAGCAGGCGCGCGTAGTCGCCGTCGGCTTCTTCTACGGCTTCCCCGGCGCCTTCCGCAGCCTCCGGAGACGCCGGCGCGAGCCCCGCGCGCGGCGCGATTTCCGTATAGATATCAGCGGCCGTTTCCACCAGCACCGCGCCCTGGCGGATGAGCTGGTGGCAGCCGCGCGCCATCGGATTGTGGATGCTGCCGGGAATGGCGAACACTTCGCGTCCCTGGTCCCCGGCGAGCCGCGCCGTGATCAGGGAGCCGCTGCGGCGCGTCGCCTCGACGACCAGCACGCCGAGCGACAGGCCGCTGATGATGCGATTGCGCCGGGGGAAGTTCTCCGGTTTCGGCGCCATGCCCGGCGCGAACTCGGTGACCAGCAGGCCGTCGGCGGCGATCGCTTCGGCGAGCGCCGCATTCGCGCGGGGGTAGATCTGCTCCGGGCCGGAGCCGAGCACGGCAGTCGTCGGGGCGCCGCCGGCGAGCGCGCCCGCGTGCGCCGCCGCGTCGATGCCCGTCGCGAGCCCGCTGCAGATGACGAGGCCGGCGCGCGCGAGCTCGCGCGCGAAGGCGCGCGCATTCTCGGCACCCTGGCCGGTGGGATTGCGGCTGCCGACGATCGCGAAATGCGGCAGGTCCAGCACGTCGCGATCGCCGCGCAGGAACAGCGCGAGCGGTGCATCCTGCACCTGTCGCAGCAGGCCCGGGTAATCCGCGTCGTCCCACGTCAGCAGGCTGCATGCAGGGCGCGACAGCCAATCGAGCGACGCGTCGAGCCACGGCGGCGGGCCCGCGGATAGCCGCGTTGCCGCAGTTTCCTGAAAACCGGCGTCGAGCAGCGCGCTGCGGGGCGCGCGCGCCAGCGCCGCCGGCCCGCCGAGCCGCGCGAGCCCCGCCGACGCCGTAGCGCCGTCGAGTCCTGCCGCCGCGAGTCGGAGCCACGCCGCCTCGCGCAGCCTCACCGGGTGCTCCACAGCACGACGCCGGCGGAAGCCGGCGTCGTGATCGTCGTCAACAGCGCCGCCCGCGCCGTCAGGGATTGCGCACCTTGTCCAGAATGTGGATCTCGTTGCCGGCCTGCATGATGAGGCCGTAGCTGATGCGGTCGTAGCTGCGGAAAACCATCAGGTAGCCCGCATATTCGTCCGGCAACTGCGCCTTGCCGCCGGCGTAGCGGTCGCGCATCTCCGCACCCGACTGCCAGACCGCCAGCACGTGGCCTGGTTCCACCCCGTCCTGCATGCCACGGTTCAGCGTCACGACCTGGTAGGCGCCGATGATGGACACGCCATCGAGCACGTCGATGATGCGCCCCTCGACCTGCTGGTCCGGCGCGCGCGGCGTGAAGGACATCGGCAGTTCTTCGTCGATCGGCAGGAGCTTGTCGCCGTTCAGCGCCTCGCGCGCCGTTGCCGACAGGAACAACGTGGAAGGATCGCCGGTGCGGGTGATGCGGCCCTCGCCCACGTAGTTGCCGACATAACCGAGGAAGCGGCCGTCGTCCGGATCCTCGAGGCGCTTGCCGACGTGATAAACGCTGTACAGGCCGTCCTGCTCGAATTCCGTGCCGCGCACGTAGACCTCGGTGGCCGAACCGTGAACGAGGTGTCCGCGGCGGCTGGTGAGGATGTAGGGCGCCTGGTCCACGGTCTCGCGGTCCAGCACCCGGGAGCGCGCCAGGAAGGCCGCGATGCGGTCGTACGGAATGGTCGGGATCGCGTCGTCCAGCGGGTTCGCCCGCACGCGCGGCTCGAGCCTCAGCGCGCTGCCGCGCTCCAGGATGATCTGCGGCCGCCCGTCGCGGTACACCAGCGCGAGCACGTCGCCCGGATAGATGAGGTGCGGATTGGCGACCTGTGGGTTGGCGTACCAGATCTCGGGCCAGTACCACGGATCCTTCAGGAACATCGCCGAGATGTCCCACAAGGTGTCTCCCTTCCTGACCACGTAACGGTCCGGGTGGCGCGGATTCAGGATGTCGCTGCCGTTCTCAGCCGCCGCCTCCTGCTCCTCGTACGACGGCGTGGATTCCTGCGGCTCCGGCGCGGGTCGCGTGGTCGCGTTGGACTCGGCGGCGGCGGTGGGCGCGGCGGAGGCGGTGTCGGCCGCGTCGGCCTCGGTTGCGGCCGGCGGGCTTGCGCAGGCACTCGCCAGCAATCCCGCGGCCAGGCCGCAGAGCAGGCGGTACGACTTCAGGCGGGGGTTGCGATCGGACATTGTCGGCCTGGCTCCATGCTTGCCACGGGATAAAGCGGGCGGAACGGGCTTGGTATACTCTCGCGTCCACGCGCCGCCGATGTCCTGCCGCGTGCGGTGCCGCGACGCGGGACACTAGCACGGCGGGTTTGAGTTGTCATACCGTTAGACCCACTTCGTGGGACATTACGCGAGGACTTGCTGGGCCCATGGCGATCCTGAAAATTCTTGAATTTCCGGATCCTCGGCTGCGCATTCGTGCGGAGCCGATCGAGACCGTCGACGACGAGACGCGCCGCCTGGCCGAAGACATGCTCCAGACGATGTACGCCGCGCCGGGCATTGGCCTGGCCGCCACGCAGGTGAACGTCCATCGCCGCATGCTGGTAGCGGACGTATCGGAGGGAAAGGACGCACCTCACGTTTTCATCAATCCGGAGATCCTCGAGCGCCGCGGCGAGGAGGTGACGGAAGAGGGCTGCCTTTCGGTGCCGGGGGTATACGAGCCGGTGACGAGGGCCGAGTGGGTCCGCGTGAGGGCGGTGGGCCTCGACGGCGAGCCGTTCGAGCGGGAGCTGGACGGCCTGCTGGCGATCTGCGTCCAGCACGAGATCGATCACCTCGACGGCAAGCTGTTCGTGGACTACCTCTCGGACCTCAAGCGGCAGCGGATCCGCAAGCGCATGGAGAAGGAGCGCCGGCAGCGGGAAACAGAGCCGGCCAACCACGCCCCCGCCTTCTGACGGCGGACCCTTGCCGGTGCCAGGACTGGTCTTCGCCGGCAGCTCGGAGTTCGCGGTTCCGACTCTCGAGGCACTGGCGCGCCCGCCCTGGACGCTGGCGGCAGTCCTCACCCAGCCCGACCGCCCGGCGGGGCGCCGCCGCCGCCGCACGCCCACCCCGGTGAGGGCGTGCGCGGAAGCCCTCGGGCTGACCGTGCTCACCCCCGCGAGCCTGAAGGCGCCCGAGGCGCTGGAGGCCCTGGTCGGGCTCTCTCCCGGCGCGCTGGTGGTGGTGGATTACGGCCTGATCCTGCCGCCGGCGATCCTGAGCCTGCCCGCCGCCGGCTGCATCAACGGCCATGCCTCCCTGCTGCCCCGCTGGCGCGGCGCGGCCCCCATCCAGCATGCCGTCCTGGCCGGGGACGCCGAGACGGGGGTGTCCATCATGCGCCTGGAGGCCGGCCTGGATACTGGGCCTGTATACAGGATGCAGTCTACGTCCATCGGCAAACTCGAGACGGCCGGGGAGCTCCGGACCCGGCTGGCCGGGATGTGCGCCGCCCTGCTGGTGGACACCTTGCCCGACATACTCGCCGGCGAGCTCACGCCCACACCCCAGGATGCCGCGGCGGCGACCTGGGCGGGGAAGCTGGCGCCCGAGGAAGGGCGGCTGGACTGGGCGGGACCGGCCGGCCACCTGGCCCGCCGGGTCCTCGCCTTCAGCCCGCGTCCCGGCGCCTGGACCGGCTGGCGCGGGGGGCGGCTGAGGCTGTTGCGGGCGACGGCCCTGCCGGAGCGGGCGGGGGAGCCGGGTCGGGTCTGGCGGGCCGGACCGGAGGGAATCGACGTGGCCGCGGGCGAGGGCAGCGTGCGCGTGCTCGAGCTGCAGGCCGCCGGCGGGCGCGTGCTGGACGCCGGCGCGTTCCTGCGCGGCCGGCCGCTGCTAGACGAGCGGTTCGGTTGAGCGAGGGCGCGGACACGCGCGCCGCCGCGGCCCGCGCGGTCGCCGACGTGGTGTACCGGGGCCGCTCGCTGGACGACGCGCTGCCGGATCGCACCGCCCGCCTGCCCCCGCGAGACCGGGCGCTGGCGGCCAACCTGGCCTACGGCGTGCTGCGCCTCTGGCCGCGGCTCGACCGCTGGCTCGGCCGGCTTCTGGCGCGCCCCCTGCCGGAGCGGGAGGCCGAGATCCACGTTCTCATCGCCATCGGCCTGTTCCAGCTCGAGGAGACCCGGGTCCCTGACCACGCGGCCGTCGCCGCGACGGTGGATGCGGCGCGGGCGCTGGGCGAGTCCACCAAGACCGGGCTCGTGAATGCCTGCCTGCGGCGCTGGCAGCGCGAGGGCGAGGCCATCGCGAAAAGCCTGGCGCGGGTGCCGGAGGTGGTGCACGCCCATCCCCGCTGGTGGCTGGACGCCCTGGCGCGGGACTGGCCCGGCGACTGGGAGGCGATCGTCTCCGCAGCCAACGGCAAGGCGCCGCTGTGGGTGCGGGTGAACCGGCGCCGCGGCTCGCTGGCGGATTACGCCGCGCTACTGGCGGATGCGCCCGGCGTCGCGGTCGACACATGGCCGCCGGCGCCCGACGCGCTGCGGCTCGAAAGGCCGCTGGACGTGGAGGAGCTGCCCGGTTTCGCGGCGGGGCTCGTTTCGGTGCAGGACGCCGCCGCTCAGCTCGCCGCCGGACTGGTGGATCCGCCCCCCGACACCCGCGTGCTGGATGCCTGCGCCGCGCCCGGCGGCAAGGCGGCGCACCTGCTCGAGCTCGCTCCGTCCATCGCACTCGATTGTCTGGACGCTTCGCAGCCGCGCCTCGCCCGGGTGGGCGGGACGCTCGAGCGCCTCGGCCTTGCCGCGCGGCTTCTCGCGGGCGATGCGCGCAGCCCCGCCGCCTGGTGGGACGGCCGGCCCTACGACCGGATCCTGCTCGATGCGCCGTGCAGCGCGAGCGGGGTGGTGCGCCGCCATCCAGACATCAAGCTGCTGCGCCGGCCGGGGGACATCGCGTCGCTCGCGCGGCTGCAGTCGGCGTGCCTCGATGCGCTCTGGCCGCTGCTCGCCCCGGCCGGCCGCCTCGTCTACTGCACCTGCTCGGTCTTCCATGCCGAGGGCTCGGCTCAGGCCGCCGCGTTCCTCGACCGGCATCCCGACGCCTGCGTCGTGCCGCTGGATGGCGTAGCGTGGGGCCGCGCCTGCGGGCCCGGGCGGCAGATACTGCCCGGGGAAGCGGGGGTAGACGGCTTTTATTATGCTTGCTTCGACAAGCCGGGCTGAGCGAGGCGGCATGGCGCAGGGAGTGGCGATACTGGCAGCGGCGCCCCGTTGGCTCGGGGTGCTCCTGCTTTGCTCGGCCGCGCTGGTCACGCCGTCCGGCGCGGCGGAGGAGGGGCTCATCACGATCCGCGACGCCACCACCCACCGGCAGGCGGGTGTGTGGTTCCTCGATGCGCGCATCGACTACACCCTCAACGACGCGGCGACGGAGGCGCTGCAGAGCGGGCTGGCCCTCGACGTCGAGCTGGTCATCAGCCTGACGGAGCGCCGGCGCCTGCTCTGGGATCCGGAGTTCGCCGGCCTGAAGCAGCATTACGAGCTGCAGTACCACGCGCTCACGGAGCGCTACATCGTGCGCAACCGCAACAGCGGGGAGCAGGCCACGTTCGCCGGGATCGGCGCGGCCCTCGCGCATCTCGGCAACGTGCGGTACCTGCCGCTCATCGACGACGCGCTGCTCGACCCGGACGAACGCTACGACGTGTCGCTGCGGGCGGTACTGGACATCAAGCAGCTCGGGGGGCCGCTCGCGCTCATAGGGTTCCTCTGGGACGACTGGCGCATCGTCAGCGAGTGGAAGCGGTGGCAACTTCGACCCTGAAGCGCTGGGCGCTCGTCACGCTCGCCCTGCTCGGCCTCGGCATGCTCGTCGTGGCCCTGCTGTTCCTCGCCTCCACGGTCGAGAACGCCGACCGTTTCGGCAAGTACTACAACTGGATCTTCGTGCTGAACGCGGCCGGTGGAGTGACGCTCACCGCGCTCATCATCGGCAACCTCGTGCGCCTGACGCGCGAGTACCGCAAGCAGATCCCGGGCTCGCGGCTCACGTCGCGCATGGTCGCGATCTTCGTCGGCCTGGCCGTGCTGCCGCTGGGCCTCGTCTACTACTTTTCCGTGCAGTTCATCAGCCGCGGCATCGAGACGTGGTTCGACGTGAACGTGGAGGAGGGCCTGCAGAACGCCCTCGATCTGTCCCGCGCGACGCTCGACAGCCGCATGCGCGAGCACCTGGAGACGACGCGCCGCATGGCCGAGTCGCTGACCGGCTGGCGCGACGAAGACCTTGCCGGCGAACTCGGCGTCCTGCGGCGCGAGAACGATGCAGTCGAATTGACGGTCGTCGGGCAGAACAGCCGCATCATCGCGCTGGCCTCGGAACGCACGGTCATCGAGCTGCCCGAGGCGCCTAGCGAGGAGGTGCTGCTGCAGATCCGCCAGGGCCGCCCCTTCGTGAGCCTGGATCCGACCGGCGACGCCTACGTGGTGCATACCGCGGCCGCGGTGCCGAGGCGCAACCCGCTCGAGGAACTGCGCATCCTGCAGGCGTTCTTCCCCGTGCCCGAGCGGCTCGGCTCGCTCGCCAATTCCGTGCAGGCGGCCTACGCGCAGTACCGCGAGCTGTCGTACCTGCGCGAGCCGTTCGTCCGGAGCCTGACTCTCACGCTGACGCTCGTGCTGCTGCTGTCGTTGCTGATGGCGGTGTGGGGCGCGTTCTTCTTCGCGCGCCGCCTGACGGCGCCCATCCAGGCCCTCGTCGCCGGTACGCGCGCGGTCGCGAAGGGGGATTTCGACACGCGCCTGCCGATGCCGGCGCGCGACGAGATGGGCTTCCTGGTGCACAGCTTCAACGACATGATCACGCGCCTGGGGGAGGCACGCGAGCTGGCGCGGCAGAGCCAGCAGGCCGTGGAAAGCCAGCGCGCCTATCTCGAGGTCATCCTCGCGCGGCTGTCCACGGGGGTCGTATCGCTCGAGCGCGACTGGCGGATCCGCACCGCCAACCAGGCAGCGGGCGCGATCCTCGGCGTGGATCTCGAGGCGGCGATCGGCCAGCCGCTCGTCGACGTGGCGCGCGGCCGGCCGCTCATCGAGCAGTTCCTCGAGGTCGGGCGCGAGCACGTCGCGGCCGGCGACCTCGAGTGGCGCGAACAGATCGTGCTGCGCGGTGAGGTCGGCCGGCGCGTGTTGATGTGCGCCTGCTCGGCGCTGCCGGGCGAGGATGGCGAGCCGGCCGGCTTCGTCGTCGTGTTCGACGACATCACCGCGCTCCTCCAGGCGCAGCGCGACGCGGCCTGGGGCGAGGTGGCGAGGCGGCTGGCGCACGAGATCAAGAATCCGCTCACGCCGATCCAGCTCTCCGCGGAGCGCATCCGGCGCCGCTTCCTCGGCCAGATGAGCGACGAGGACGCGCAGCTCCTCGAGCGCGCCACGCGCACCATCGTGCAGCAGGTGGAGGCGATGAAGGAGATGGTCAACGCCTTCTCCGACTACGCGCGCGCGCCCGACATGGAGATCGGCCTGCTCGACCTGAACCGGCTGGTGGCCGAGGTCGCCGAGCTGTATCGCGTCAAGGAGATCACGGTCCACGTCACGCTCGACCTGGATCCCGCCATCCAGGGCGTGCAGGCCGACGGCGGGCGGGTACGGCAGATCCTCCACAACCTGATCCGCAACGGCATCGAAGCGCTCGAGGGAATGCGCGAAGGGTGTCTGATGATCTCGACGCGCGCCGGCGAGGACGGCGGCGTGCGCACCGCCCGCGTCGTCGTCGAGGACAACGGCCCCGGCTTTCCGCCGGACGCCGTCGACCGCGTATTCGATCCGTACGTCACGAGCAAGCCCAAGGGCACGGGCCTGGGACTCGCCATCGTCAAGAAGCTCGTCGAGGAGCACGCCGGCTGGATCGAAGCCAGCAACCGCGCGGAGGGAGGCGCCCGCGTCGTCATCGTGCTGCCGATGGACGAGGACGCCCGCAGCGCGCTGCTGCGCCGTGAGGCGAGACCCGCCGAATACTGGAGAGAACGTGCATGAGCAAGATTCTGGTCGTCGACGACGAGGCTGACATCCGCAGCCTGCTCGGGGAGATCCTGTCCGAGGAGGGCTACGACGTCGTGGCGGCGTCCAACGCCGGCGAGGCGCGCGAGCGGCGCCAGGGATCCAACCCGGACCTCGTGCTGCTGGACATCTGGATGCCCGATGCGGACGGCATCAGCCTGCTGCGCGAGTGGTCCGAGCACGTGGGGCTCGAGCCGTGCCCCGTCGTCATGATGTCCGGGCACGGCACGGTGGAAACGGCCGTGGAAGCGACCCGGCTCGGCGCGTTCGACTTCATCGAGAAGCCGGTGTCGCTCGCGAAGCTGCTGCGCACGGTGGAGCGCGCGCTGGAGGCGGGCCGCACGCAGGGCCGTGCCGCGCGGCAGCTCGTGCCGCCCATGGTCGCTCCGATCGGCAAGAGCCGCGCGATGCAATCGCTGCGCGAGCTGGCCGAGCGGGTCGCCACCCATGACACGCCCGTGCTCATCACCGGCGAGGCGGGCTCGGGACGCGAGTCCTTCGCGCGCTACATGCACTCCCTGAGCCCGCGCTCGCGCGGCCCGCTCGTCAGCCTCGCCGCGGGCTCGCTCACCGAATCCGCCGCGGAGCAGCAGCTCTTCGGCCGCGAGGAAGACGGCAACATCGAGCCCGGCTACCTCGAGCGCGCCCGGCAGGGGACGCTCTTCATCAACGAGCTCGCCGACCTGTCGCCGGCGGCGCAGCGCCTGCTGCACGGCACGCTCGAGAGCCGCCGCTACACGAGGGCGGGCGGCCGCGCGCCGCTGCCGCTGGACTGCCGCATCATCAGCTCCGGCCCGCCGGGGTTCGACCAGTCCGTCGGCAGGACCGGCTTCCGGCGCGAGCTGCTCACGCACCTGTCGGTCGTCGTGCTCAGCGTGCCGCCGTTGCGGGACTACGCGGAAGACGTCCCCGACCTGCTGCGCTACTTCCTCGACAAGCTCGTCGACGAGGAAGGGCTGCCGTTCCGCCGCTTCAGCGTCGCGGCCCAGAACCGGCTGCGCAACTACCCGTGGCCGGGCAACGTGCGCGAGCTCAGGAACCTGGTGCATCGGCTCCTCATCCTCGGCGGCGCCGAGGAGATCGGCCTGCAGGAAGTGGAGGAGCTGCTGGCGCGGGACGGCAGCGAGGGCGAGCCGCTCGTGAAGCAGGACCTGCTCGCGCTGCCGCTGCGCGAGGCGCGCGAGCAATTCGAGCGCGCCTACCTGCAGCAGCAGCTGCAGCTTTGCGACGGCAAGGTCGGCCAGCTCGCGAAGCGCGTGGGCATGGAGCGCACGCACCTCTACCGCAAGTTGCGCGCGCTCGGCATCGACTTCCGCCAGACCGGCGGCGACGACTGAACGAAATCGGCCGGGGGAGTTTCCTCCCCCGGCCGCGTACCGGGAATGGCGTTCCGGCAGTCGCCCGCCGGAACCGTGTGCGACCCTAGAGCCCGTGCGCCTCCGCGACGTCGGCGATGTTCCCTTCGCCGTGGCAGACGAAGCACGATTCCGTCGCGCCCGAGGTGGTGGGCAGGTCGCCCTTCGTCGCCTCGAATGCGCCACCGTTGGTCGTCATGTGGGCCTTGGCCGGCCCGCTGTCGTGGCAGGCGCCGCAGGCCGCCGAGGTCGCCGTGCTGGCGATATCGTCGGTCCACAGCGTCAGGTCGGCACCCTCGTTCACGCTGACGGGCCTTGCGTCCTCGCGGGCAGCGTAGAAGGTGCCGGGCTCGTGGCAGGCCGTGCAGTTGGCAAGGCTCTGCGGATAGGTGATCTCCTCGAAGCCCGCCAGATTGCCCGAGTGGATGTTGTGGATCATGACGCCGAAGCCGATGGCGTTGATGCCCTCGTCGGCGTACGCCCCATCCGGGTTGTGGCAAGCGAGGCATTCCTGCGGCGAGCCGTTGCGGTTGCCGCCATGGAACGACAGCTGCTCGTGGCAGTTGTCGCAGCCTTCGCGGGAGGCGATGGTGGCGCGCGGGGTGCCGGCGTAGAACACGGCGGCATCGGGCAGCGCGTTGACGTCTTCCGCATGCGGATGCCCGTCCATCACCACCATGAGGCCCTCGGTGAAGTCCGCGGGCAGGGGCATGAAGAAAGGCATCGTGTAGCTGCCGTCCGCGTTGCGCGTGGCGGCGGCCTGGACGAGGGGCAGTGTCATGCGATGCGGGTAGCCGCGCGCTTCCAGTGTCCCGGCGTTCGAACCGATGCTCTCGCCCGTGGTCAGGCCGTTGAAGATGTCCTGGGTCGTCCAGGCGACGTAGAAGTTCAGCGTGCCTTCGGCGATCTCGGGGCTGTTGACGACGTCCCACGGATCGCCGTCGGGGTTGCCCACCTTGAAGGTGATGACCGGGGCCTGTCCGGCGGCCACGTTCTCGACGCTGAGGATCTCGAACTCGAAACGCTCGCCCAGCGCCTTGCCCAGGCGCCGACCGGTCACGTGGTGGTCCAGCGTCGCGCCGGCGATGTTGCCCTCGCCGTGGCAGGTCAGGCACTGGCCGTTCGCGATCGGCGTGCCGATGGCGACGGTGATGTGCGTGTAGGTGTACTCGGGCTGGCCGGTCACGGGATCCGGATTGGCGGCGGTCAGGCCTTCCACGTGGCAGCCGCCGCAGGCGGGCGCCGTCACCGTCGTCTGCCAGACGTCGCCGTCCGGCGCGGCCTCGGAGGCCGTATGGCAGTTCTCGCAGAAGACCTGCGACTGCGGATAGGTGACGTGAGAGTAGTCGTGGCCGGTGTCCTGATTGCCGTGAATCACGTACGGAGTGGCGCGCGAGCTGCCCATGTGGATCGAGTGGGCCATGTAGGCCATGTCCACGGATTCACCCGTGTCCTGGTCGATCGTCCCCGGGTTGTGGCAGGTCACGCAGTACTGGACGCTCACCCGCGGGCCGCCGTGCAGCTCGAGGCGGACGTGACAGGCCGCGCAGTTCTCGTCGGCGGCGATCATCTTTTCCTGTGCGACCGGCTCTCCGCCCGGCACGAGGTCCACGACCGGGTTGGCCGGTGCGATCTCGCGCGCCAGGCCCGACATGCGGATCTCGATGCCGATGCGATGCGTCAGCGTCGGCTCGTACTCCACCGCGATCGGCGTGGTGACGTTGGCCGGATCGGTGAGGAACGTGTAGGTGTACTCACCCTCGCCGTCCTCGACGAACGTCCCGGCGGACCCGTTCTCGGTGGTCGCCTGGATGCTCGTGTCGAGCAGGTTCGGTGTGGAGTTCGTGTTGGCGTCCTCCACGCGATTGATGTAGCTGACCCAGTGCTCCGGCGTGCCGCCGTCCACCGGAACCAGCTTGTTCATCGTGAAGCCGAAGACGCTTGCGGGCAGGCCGACGATGGGCGTGCCGTCTTCCGCCGTGACCTTGAAGCTCACGACCGGCGGGCTCTCGATCGTCGCGTCGAGGATCTCGAGCTGCAGCAAGCCCAGCGCCTCGAGATCGTCCTCGGTCACCGTGCTGCCGTCGCCGATGTTGATCGTATCGCCGGTGGTGCCGCCGCCCGCTCCGGGTTCTCCCGGGGGCCCCTGCTCGCCCGGAGGACCGGCGGGACCCGCGGGACCCTGGTCCCCGTCGTCGCCGGAACAGCCGGCGATCGCCAGCACCGCGCCCAGCATGGCGGGTACGAGCCATTTCTTCATTCGATGGTTCACGTGTCCTACTCCTTGGACGCAGTCTGCCGGTGGAACGGGCGCAGACCTGAGGTTAATGACGAAGGGAAACTTATGCCTCGGGCACTGCAAGCGCCATCCGGTTGTGTACGCACATTTTCCGAACTGAGAATCGCTTGCGTTCGGACGCTGACCCCCATCCAGCCCCGGGTGGGAATTGCGCGTCAGCGCGGTGCGAGTCTCCCGGCGCCGGGAAAGCGCGGCGCGCCGGCGGGGAAATCCGCGAGGCTCAGGCGCTGCATGAGCCGGTAGGCCTCGTCGGTCGGGTCCGGCAGCGGCCCGGCGGGACGCTGCTGGCGGGCCGACACGATGCGCCCGCCCAGCCAGCGGCCGTCGCGATCCAGCTCCGCCAGGAGAATGGGCGCGAGCCCCTTGTCACCCGAGACGTTCACGCCGTAGTAGGTCGCGAAGTTGCCGAGGCTGTAGGCGATCAGCCGGCCGTTCCAGACTTCGAGCCCGCGCGGCACGTGCGGGCCGTGGCCGAGGACGAGATCGGCGCCGGCTTCCACCACGGCGCGCGAGAAGGCGGCCACGTCGCCGCGGTTCTCTCCGAGGTAGGTTTCCTCGGCAAACGGCACGCGCAGCGCGTCTGTCCCTTCGCCGCCGCCGTGGTGCGACACGACGACGATGTCGTGGCCGGCCGCCAGCCCCGCGACGAGGCGCCTGGCGTTGTCGATGTCCCCCATCCAGTGCGTGCCGCGAAACGGGGAGAAGGCGATCAGCGCGACGCGCGTCCCGTCCACCGTCCAGGACGCGACGTCGCCCTCGCGGCCGGAGTGCCGGATGCCGTGCTCGGCCAGCGCCCGCATCGAGCTCGTGCGGCCTTCCTCGCCGAAGTCGCGCGCGTGATTGTTGGCGAGGCTCATGACATCGAAGCCCGCCCAGGCGAGCGTGGCCGCGTAGCGCGGGGGGCTGCGGAACAACCAGCAGTGCGCCGGATTCGCGCACTGCTTCGCCGGCTCGCCGCCGTCCATCAGCACGCCCTCGAGGTTGCCGAACGCGACGTCGGCGGCCGCCAGCACGTCGCGCACCGCCGCCAGCTGCGCGTGGCCGGCGTCGTCCGGCAGGCGGTCATCCGGAAAGTCGGTGCCGAGCATGATGTCGCCGACGGCCGCGAACACGAGCGGCCGCGGCGGCGGCGGTTCCGGAAGGCGCTCGACCGGCACCTCGAGGACGGGCCGCACGGCCTCGGCCGGCGGCGCCTCGGGGGCCGGCGGCGGGGCGGCGCAGCCACCGAGCACGAACAGGATCGCCGCCGGCGCGAGGCGGCGGGCGGGCATCAGCCGCGCTCCTTCACCGCCAGCGCGCCGATGCCGTTGTCGGCGAGCCGCCGGCGCGCCGCCTCCGCCTCCGCGGCGGTGAGCAGCGGCCCGATGCGCACCCGGTGCCACGTCTGCCCCTGCAGCTCCACCGACTGCACGCTGGAGGCGTAGCCGAGCAGGGCGAGCTCGGCCTTGCGGCGGTCAGCGTCGCGGCTGTTGCGAAACGAGCCGGCCTGGATCCAGTAGCGTCCCGGCGACAGCGTCTGCGCGGCGGGCGCGTCGCCCCGGCGGCTCGGCACGGTTTCCTCCTCCGGCACGACGACCTCGAGCCCCGGCAGCATCGTATAGAAGTCGAAGCCCGGCTCGGCGGCCTCCTCGACCTCGGCGGCCTCCTCTGCCATCTGCGAGGCCGGACGCGCGCTCCGGGTCGCTACCGGCGCGGCGGCCCCCGGCCGCTCGTCGTGCTGGAGGTGTACGCCGAGCGCCACAGCGAGGCCGATGCCGAGCCCGGACGCGAACAGCACCCAGCCGGGGGCGCGGCGCGGCTCGCGCGACGGGCGCCTGCGGCCCTTGTAATCGCGCGCCACTACATCGACTCGGGGGCGGCGACGCCCACGAGCCCGAGTCCGTTGGCTATCACCTGGCGGGTGGCAGCGGCCAGCGCGAGGCGCGCGTTGCGCAGCGCCGCGTCGTCCGCGATGAAGGTGTGCGCGTTGTACCAGGTGTGGAAGTCCTGGGCGAGCTCGCGCAGATAGTGCACGACGTTCTGCGGCGCGCGATTCAGCGCGGCCGATTCCACCACTTCCGGATAGCGCGCCAGCGTGGCCATCAGCACCCGCTCGTGATCCTGGGTCAGCCGGTGCAGGCTGGTGGTCGCCTCTGCAGGCGACCACGCATGGCCCTTCCCGGCAAGCTGCCGGAACACGCTGCACACCCGGGCGTGGGCGTACTGGATGTAGTAGACGGGATTCTCGTTGCTGCGCGACTTCGCCAGCTCGAGGTCGAAGTCGAGATGCTGGTCGTTCGAGCGCAGCACGTAGAACAGGCGCGCGGCGTCGTTGCCCACTTCATTGCGCAGCTCGCGCAGCGTGACGAACTCGCCCGAGCGCGTCGACATCTGCACCTTCTCGCCGCCGCGGTAGAGCACGGCGAACTGCACGAGGCGCACCTCCAGGCAGTCGCCCGGCTCGCCCATGGCCTGCAGCCCGGCGCGCACCCGCGCGACGTAGCCGTGGTGATCGGCGCCGAGGATGTCGAGCAACAGGTCGTAGCCGCGCTCGCGCTTGCCGAGGTGGTAGGCGATGTCCGACGCGATGTACGTCGACTGGCCGTTGTCGCGGACCACGACCCTGTCCTTCTCGTCGCCGAAGTCGCTGGCTCGGAACCACAGCGCGCCGTCCTTCTCGTACGCCTGCCCCTGTGCCTTCAGGCGCGCGATGGACTTGGCCACGAGGCCCTCGTCCCCCAGGCTCATCTCCGAGAACCAGGTGTCGTAACTGACCCCGAATTCCAGCAGGTCGGCGCGGATGTCGGCGAGGATGTCGTCGAGGGCCAGGCCGTGCACGCGCCGGTAGTCGGCGTCCCCGAGCAGCTCCCGCATCCGGGCGACGAGCGCGTCGACGTGCTCGTCCTTGTCGCCCTCCGGGGCGTCCGCCGGCAGGCCGTGGAACACCTCTGCGGCGGGATGGCGCAGGCGCGCGCCTTCCACGGCCACGAGGCGGTCGGCGATGGGCTGCAGATAGCCGCCGCGGTAGCCGTTGGACGGGAAGGGGAACTGCTCGCCGAGGGCCTGGAGATAGCGCAGCCACACGCTGACGGCGAGGATGTCCATCTGCCGTCCGGCGTCGTTCACGTAGTACTCGCGATGCACGCGGTGCCCCGTGGCGGCCAGCAGGTTTGCCACGGAGGCGCCGTAGGCCGCATGGCGGCCGTGGCCGACGTGCAGCGGTCCGGTGGGATTTGCGGAGACGAACTCCACGAGCACGGCGCGTCCGGCGCCGAGCTGGGAGCGGCCGTACTCCGGGCCCTCGGCCACGATGCGGACGATCTCTTTCTCGAAGGCCCGCGCGCTCAGGCGGAAGTTGATGAAGCCGGGACCGGCGACGGACACGCCGTCCACGAGGTCCGATGCCGGCAGCGCCGCGATGATGCGCGCGGCGAGCTCGCGCGGGTTCGCCCCGGCGGCCTTTGCCAGCAGCAGCGCCGCATTGCTGGCGAAGTCGCCGTGGCGCGCGTCCCGCGCCCGCTCGATGCGCGCGCCGTCCGCGGCCCCGTCCGGCAGCGCGTCACCGAGCGCGGCCAGCGCACTCGACAGCAGGCGTTCGATCTCGCTCTTCAAACCGAGGCTCCGGATGGCGGCTGGCTCGCGGCCGCGCATTGTAACGCCCTGCATCCGCCGCGCCGCATCGGCTAGAACAACTCGAGCGGGTCGACTTCGAGGCTCAGGCGCAGGGCCGCGGGCGCCTCGAGAGTCCCGGCAATCGTCGCCAGCTCGTCGAGCGCGGCGTGCACGACGGGGCGCTGCCGCGCCTGCAGGAGGAGCTGCGCGCGCCAGCGCCCCGCGCGCTTCTCCATCGGCGCGGGCGCCGGCCCGAGCACGACGAGGCCCGCGCGCGGTGCGAGCTCCGCCCGGCAGCGGGCGAGAAACTCCGCGGCCTGCCCGGGCGCGCCCGCCTCCGCGCGCAGCAGCGCGAGGTGCGTGAACGGCGGCCAGCCGGCGGCGGCGCGCTCCGCCAGGGCCGCGCGCGCGAAGGCCTCGTAGCCGCCGGCCAGCAGGTGTTGGAGCAGCGGATGCTCGGGATAGGCCGTCTGGATGAGCACCTCGCCGGGCCGCTCGGCGCGCCCGGCGCGCCCCGCCACCTGCACGAGCGTCTGCGCGAGCCGCTCGCTGGCGCGGAAGTCCGTGCCGAACAGTCCCTGGTCCGCGTTGACGACGCCGACGAGCGTGACGCCGGGGAAGTCGTGGCCCTTCGCCATCATCTGCGTGCCGACGAGGATGCGGGTGCGCCCGTCGCGGACGTCGTCGAGGATCTTCTCGACCGCGCCGACGCGCCGCGTGCTGTCGCGATCGATGCGCGCGAGGGGCGTGCCGGGGAAGCGCCGGCCGAGGGTTTCCTCGAGCCGCTCGGTGCCTTCGCCGACCGGCCGCAGCTCGGCCATGCAGACCGGGCACGCG
>Ga0268386_10001476_pt1 | contig 16147 bp, 17 predicted proteins | sample RVTome_15_FD_200260 | JGI IMG/M metagenome (GOLD analysis project Ga0268386, IMG submission 200260) | Soil microbial communities from uranium-contaminated site in the Upper Colorado River Basin, Wyoming, United States - RVT150D86... ...
CGACTCTTCGAATGCGTTGACTTCGGCTTCACCTCTCTCGCCGGCAGCAAGTGTCACCATGGCCACATCGAGATGGATAGCACCCTGTGTGACGCCGACCAGCTCGGCTACACCACTCTCACCGGCAACCACCTCGTCGCCTCGCACCACAGCCCAATCCACCATCAGAGACCACCCAGCCCATCAGTCACATCGGCGTCCTCAGACACCAGATCCATGCCCGCCATCGCTGCCTGCTGAACGATGAGAGTGGCGAAGTCGTCGTCCCCATGCCCGATGCCGATCAGACCCTGAACCAACTGATGGGTGATGGCCACGGTCGGGAGAGTTACCTCACTCTCTCTGGCCGCAGCCAGCCCGAGCTCGAGGTCTTTTTTGAGCAGACGCGTTGTGAAAGTCGGATGGAAGTCGAGGTTCACGAATGCCGGTGTCTTGTAACCCGAGAAGATCGAGCCCAGCACACTTCGATTAAGGAAGTCGAGGAAGTCGGCTCGCCTCACCCCCAACCTCTCACACAGGATCGTCACTTCCGCCAGTGCTTGGGTGACGACGGCGAGATAGAGGTTGTGGGCGATCTTCACGTTGCGCGCAACCTCCCCCTCTCCCACGTAGGTCGCCGAGCCAACGTGGTCGAGGATCTCGTGAACCCGGTCGAAAGCCTGCTCCGTCCCCGAAACGGCGAACATCATCCGCCCGGCGCTGACCACGCTCGGGTTGCCCGACACTGGCGCAGCCAGCAAGTCGGTCCCCTTCGCCGTGGCCTGAGCGCGGAGGGTCGCCGATTCCTCCACCGAGATGGTGGAGCACTCGATCAGCGCCCCAGGCCCCGATTCGCCGGTGAGCAAACCGTGGTCCCCGTTCATCACGGCATCCACGGCCCGCCCGTGGGCGAGCATCGAGAACACGACATCACAAGACGCGAGGTCAGACACGTGATCAACCCGGGTCGCGCCCTGGTCTACGACTGCCTGTGTCTTCTCCGGGGTTCGATTCCACACCCGCACGGGCAAGCCCGTCGCGACCAGTCGTTCGCACATGGCCTCCCCCATCCGGCCCATCCCCACCCAGCCGACCGACAGATCACTCATCGTCGAGATCCAGCGTCGGGTCGGAATCGATCTCGTTGTAACCCTTGACGAAATCGTGCCCGTTCCAATAGCGCTGTCCCAGGACCAGCAGCTCTTCGGAGGGAAAGCGTGTGAGGAGCACCGGGCCATCGGCGGTCACCCACACCTCCTCCTCGATTCGGGCCGCCGAATAGCCATCCGCCGCCGGCCAGTAGGTCTCAATGGCGAACATCATCCCTTCTTCGATGGTCACCGGGTTCTCGAAGGAGTGGTAACGGCTGATCAGCGGCGTCTCCCACAGCCCGACCCCAACCCCGTGGCAGTACTGCAGGCCGAACGCCGCCTCCTCGTTCTCGAAACCGAACTCGGTCGCCGCCGGGAAGTGTCGAGCGATCTGATCACTCGTCACACCGGGCCGGACTTCGGTCAGTGCCATGTCGATGTAGTACCTGGTGCGCTTGTAGGCGTCGATCTGTGCCTTCGAGGCGCCGCCGACGTTGAAGGTGCGGTAGTAGCAGGTGCGATAGCCCATGAATGAGTGAATGATGTCGAAATAGAGCATGTCGCCCGGACGGATCACCCGATCGGAGAACACATGCGGGTGAGGGCTGCACCGCTCCCCCGAGATCGAGTTGATCGCAGTCACCTCCTCAGATCCCATCTCGTAGAGGATCGCCGAGGCGAAGGCGACGACGTCGTTCTCCCGCATCCCGATCTTCATCCGCCGGGCGATCTCGTCGTAAACGGTGTCGACCATCCCGCAGGCCTGATCGAGCAGGGCGATCTCGTCGACCGACTTGATGGCTCTGGCCCTCTGCATGATCTGCTGGGCGTTCACCACGTGGAGGCCCTCCGCCTCGAGAGCCCGGAGAACCGGCATCTCGACGATGTCGACGCCAACCGGGTCGTCAGCGAGACCGGCCTCCTTCAAGTCGTGGGCGATGCGCTTCGCATTCGACTCCTCTATCCCGGCGTCGGGCGGAATCGCACCACGCCAACTCGAGACGGTTGCCTGCCAGTTCTGCTCAGGGAGCCACGGGCTGTGCATCTGGTGCTGTTTCGCCGCCGAGCCGATATCCCAGTGGATCGGATCCCGGTCACGCATGACCAGCGCAGCGCGGAACAGCTTGTCGCGGGCCCAGTTCCCGATGTGCCCCGCGGTCGCGTACCGGATGTTGTCCATGTCGAAGAGGATCATCGACCCGACATCCGACTCACCGAGTGCCTGGTCGATGCGGGTGCGCCGGTACTCGCGCAGACGGGGGAAGTCGACCCGGTTCTCCCAGTCGACTCCGGAGAGGGCGCCGGGCGACGCGATCTCACTGGTCAGCTTCTGTGCTGCATATGGCATGGGCTCCTCCTATCGATCGAACGTCATACGGGCTCGTGGACCCCCGGTCGCTCTTCGGACACCTCTGCGAACACGGGCAGCGGCATCTTGGCCTGAGCAAGCTCCCAGATGGCTTCGACCAGCGCACGAGCACTCAACCCGAATTCCTTGAAGAGATACGGGCGGCTGCCGGCTGTGGCGAACACATCCTGCACCCCGACGCGACGCAGCTTCACACCCAGACCTGCTTCGGCCATCGCTTCTGCGACAGCGGACCCCAACCCCCCGATCACCGAGTGATTCTCGGCGGTGATCACCCCTTTCGATCCTGCGACGGCATCGAGGATGGTTGCGGCGTCGAGAGGCTTGATGACGGGTGCGTAGACGAGGCCGACGTCGACCCCGGCGTCGGCGGCGACCTCGGTTGCCTTGACGGCCGGAGCGAGCATCATCCCGGAGGCGACGACCACAACGTCTCCGCCGGGCTTGACCACCGTGGCCCGCTTCAGATTCAGCGTGTAGCTCTCGTCGAAGATCACGGGAGTCTCTCCCCGCTTGAGACGGAGATATACGGGCCCGTCCAGATCGACGATCTGCTCCACTACTGCCGAGACCTCGCCGGCGTCGGCTACGTCAATGACTGTCATGTTGGGGAGGGCTCTCATCAAAGCGACGTCGTCGATCGCCTGATGGGAGGGGCCACCGGGGCTGGAGAGGCCCGGCATGAACCCCACCAGACGGACAGGGAGGTTGGGGTAGGCCACCGACATCGCCACCTGGTCGTAGGGGCGTCGGGTGACGAAGACGCCAAAGGTGTTGACGAAGGGCTTGAGACCTGATCGAGCCAGCCCTGCGGCCATCCCGATGAGGTTCGCCTCGGCCATCCCGGCGTTGAAGAAGCGATCGGGTATCTCGTCCCTGAACAGATCGGTCTCCGTCTGGCGGGTGAGATCGCCACCGAGGCAGACGATGTCGTCACGTTGCCGGGCCAACTCGACCAGGGCGGTGCCATAGGGCTTGAGCGTGGTCTCGTATGGGGCCGGCCTCAGCATCAGAGCCTCCTTTCGAGCTCTGCGGAGAGCGAGTCTCCGAGCTCTCCGTCGACCTTGATGAAGTGAGCATCGTCCACGCCTTCGAGTGCGTCGAGCCCGGCAGTGGCCGTGGTCCTCGCCACGATCACCTTCGGTTGGTCGACCGCCTGGTCCAAAGCGTCGGTCAGCTCACCGAGGTCGTGACCGTCCACCTCGATGGCATGCCAGCCGAAGGCCCGCCACTTGTCGACGAGAGGCTCGATCGTGGTGACGAAGGAGACGGGACCGTCCACCTGGGAGTCGTTGCAGTCCAGGACCAGAGTCAGATGTTGCAGGCCATGGTGAGCGGCGAACATCGCTGCTTCCCATGTCTGGCCCTCCTCCATCTCCCCATCGCTCCCGAACACGACCGTGCGAGCCCCTCGCCCCGCAAGCCGGTTGGCCAGGGCATACCCGATGCCCACCGACAGACCTTGTGCCAGCGACCCACAGGTGAAGTCGACCACCGGTGTGCGTTCGGAGCCAATCGTCTCGAGAGCCGACCCATCTGCTCCGTAGCTGTTCAGCGTTTGTCGGTCGAGCTGTCCCAACTCGACGGCCACCGCATACATCGCGGTGACGTAGTGGGAGGGCGAGAGGACGAACCGGTCCTGGCCCGTCCTGACGTACCGGCCCATGATGGCGGTCAGGATCTCGGCGGCCGAGAACACCTGGCCCAGGTAACCCAACCCGAGACGCCCCACCATCTCGACACCGTTGAGACGGGCCCGCGTCGGCACATCGGATAGGTAGGCGATGCGTGGCGATGACACTCGGTCCTCCTCATAGATTGGCTAGGCCACTCAGCCAGTCGGTGGAATCCTAGCTAGTCTGCGGCACCCGATGCCGGACGAACCTAGGACCCAGCTCAAAACGCTTACTCCTTCCCGACTGGTCGACGACGTCGTCACCCACCTCCGTGACTACATGTCCGAGAACGAGCTCGAAGATGGCGACCGCCTGCCCTCGGAGCGATCGATCGCCGAGATGCTCGGAACCAGCCGGGCCACCGTTGCTCAAGGCCTGCGCATCCTCGCGGTGATGGGACTCGTGGAGATCCGGCATGGATCGGGGATCTATGTGCGCCGCGATCCGGGGTCCCTTTTCGGCACGACGTTCGACCTGATGATCGACTTGGAGCCGGAGACAGTGGGCCAGTTGGCCGACTTCCGCTACTGGATCGAGAAGAGCGTCCTGGCAGACGGAAGAATCCCCGCCGTCGACGTCGAACGGCTCCGGGCTGACTTCGAGTCGCTGACGCTCTCCAAGAACCGGCTCGAATCGTGGATCAATGCCGACGCCGATTTCCACGTCACGCTCGTCGGCGCCACCGCCAACGAGTACCTCACCTCGACCTACGAAATGGCACACCGCAAGATCCTGTCCGTCAGCTACGCGGACTGGATCGAGCGCGGCTCCACGCCTTCGTGGCTTCGGGGCGAGCGTTGGAAAGACCAGGTCGATCTTCACCGTCGAATCCTCGAAGCGGCGGTCACCGGAGACGCAGACGGCCTGGCGACAGCCCTGGCCAGCCATCACGCCGAGATACTGGAGCACCTGGCCCGGGCGGTCGACTTCAAGCCGTCGCCCTAGCGCGCGATCAGGTCCTGACCAGCACGTAGCGGTCGTCCTCGACCTTCACACGTTTCCAGAACAGGACGATGAGCCCGACGACGATCACCGCTATCGAGACCCAGCCGTTGCGGGACAAGCCGAGGAATCTGAAAGTGGTGTCGGTTCGAATCAACTCCATGAGGAATCGAATCACTCCGTAGCCGACGAAGTAGACGCCGACCAGCCGCCCCCTCATCGAGGGGAATCGATTGCCCACCCAGATGATGACGAAGACGAGGATCACATTGAGGGTCGACTCGTAGAGGAAAGTCGGGTGGAATGTCTCGGAATCGGGGTAGGCGGCAGGCCGGTTCTGTGGGTCGATCTCGAGACCCCAGGGCAGGTCGGTCGGCGTGCCGAACAGCTCTTGGTTGAAGTAGTTGCCCCACCTCCCGATGGCTTGAGCAGCAGGGACCGCGGGTGCCACCGAGTCGAGGAGGTCTGGGAGGCTCGCTCCCCATTTCCGGGCGTAGAAGACCATGGCGATGGCCCCGGCGGTGAGGCCTCCGTATATGGCCAAGCCGCCCTCCCAGACGGCGATGACCTTCCACCACTCGTCGGCGAATCGGTCGAGGTGTGTGGAGACGTAGGCGAGCCTCGCCCCCACGAACCCCCAGATCACCACTCGAATGATGATCCGCTCGGCGAGCTCGGCGTCTCCTCCCCGGGCCACGAAGCGATTGCGTATGATCAGCCAGCCGACAACGACACCGGTCATCACCAGAATGCCGTAGAACGTGACCCGCAGCGGGCCGATGTTGAGGTCGTTGACCTGTGGTGACGGGATCGATGCGAGGACGGCGCTGATCATGCCGGTTGAGTCTCCCTCGCCGTCCACCGAAACCACAAAACGGCGATGGTCGACCAGATGATGGGGATGGTGGCGATCTTCATGATGATCCCGGCCAGCTGCTGGTCCTCGACGGCGGTCAGAGCACCGATACGTGGTGCCAACTCATAGATGGCGTATATCGGCGTGCTGGTGAACGTGAGGAAGCTGGCAGGGATGACCGCAACGACGCTCGTGGCCACGAACAAATAGGCCATCTTGGCGAACGGGGACGATGCCCTGGCTTCGGGCAGCGGTGAGAGTATGGGCAGCCAGAGGATGAAGCCGGACACCATCCACAGCACGTCCATGGCGAATGAGCCGACCTGGCTGTTCCGCAAAAGGTCGACGGTGCCCGGTGCGTGGGTGGTCAGAAGTATGGCGTTGTAGATGAGACCCGATGCCACCAGCGCGCTTCCCAGCCAGGTGGCTGCCGATCTCAGGCGAAGGCGGTCGAGCAATGCCCGGGCCAGCCACTCGGGAGTCCCCAGGAGGATCAGAGGGGCCGACACCAACGTGTAGAGCAGGAACTGGGTCATGTGAGCGGATGCCAGATAGCCGGCACCGAGGGTTCCCAGGGGCCAATCGGACGCCAGCCAGAACACCACCATGCCGGCAACGAACTGGCCGGCCCTTCGGCTGTCGACCGGCCCGGGATGCCGACGCACCGCTCGCGCATAGAGAACCACGGGGATGATCGATGCCAGCCATATCCCCGGATAGGGGATCCACTCCCAGGTCCAGGGACGGGCCAGAGCGGTGCACCACCAGGTGATCATCCCAGGCCCCTCACATATTCGATGAGACGCTCGACTTCAGAGTCGCTGAGCCCGAATGTGGGCATGCGAGCATCGAACCCGGCGACGATGTCAGCACCTGGATCGGTGATCGATCTCCTCACATATGCCTCGTCCACGATCACGCTGGTCCCGTCCTCGAGCTCGACTTCGCTGCCCCAGATGCCATGAAGAGTAGGAGCCAGATCGGTGTCGGTCGCGGTGTGGCAGGCGAAGCAACCGATCTCGGTGGCCAACTCGGCGCCGGTGAGACCATCCGTCGACCCTTCGTCACCACACGCTGCCAGCGCCAGCACCGATGCGACGGCCAGCGCAGCCCTAACCGTCGTGACCCTCATCATCCGCGACGTCCTGAGGTTCGACGACCAGGGCATCGATCGTCATTTCGCCGGCAACCTGCCATGTGAGCCTGACCTCGACTTCCTCGCCGACCTCGAGTCGGTCTACTTCGACGAGCATCAGATGGAGGCCGCCGGGCTCGAACACCAGACTCTGGTCGGTTGTCACCTCCAACGGAGCATCGACCGGCTGCATCCCGGTGGTCCCGTGGTCGTCGGTGATGGTCTCGTGGATCTCGACCGCGGAAGCCACTGCAGTGTCGGCGCCCTCGAGCACGTCGGCGCCATCAGAGTGGTTCTCGACCGTGAAGTAGAGGGCGGCATTGGGGCCGGTCGGCATGCCTATTCGGGCATCGGTGAAAACGAGACCGTCTTCAGATCCGCTGCAGGCGACCAACAGCAGCAACACGACGACCAGCGCTCTCCAAACTCGTCTCATGTCGGACTCAACGCTCCAACTCGGCCAGGACCTGCAGGTCGTTTTCCCATTGACTCTGCCTGATGCCAAACGGGTACACACTGTGACTCAAGCCATCGCGAGCGAATGCGATCACCTGTGCCGCGTGGTTCACCGTGTAGTCGTCGCCCTCGCCGACGAAAACGGCGGCTTGGACTCCGTGTGTTGCCGCTTGAGCAGCTTCAACCTCCTCGAGGGTCCCGGTGAGCCCCACGAATCTCTCGTCGAAGTTGTCGAGAAAAGCCCTGATCTCCTCGGGGGAGTCGCGCCCGGGATCGACCGAGACGAACACGACCTCGGTCTCCCGGGCCACGTCGGGGATGCGGTCGAAGGTCTCTGCGATCTGAGCCAGGTGGACCGGGCAGATGTCAGGGCAGTTCAGATAGCCGAAGTAGAGGAGTGTGAGCTTGCCGTCGGTCTCGGCGATGAAGTCGTAGGGATTTCCGGCGGTGTCGGTGAGGGTGAACTCGGGCTTGGGCTGGGGCGGGTCGAGAACGACACCCTGCAGATCCTCGGTCGAGGCAGCACCCCCGCACGAGGCAAGAGACAGCGACCCCGCCAAGATGAGGAGAAGAGTGCGGCGACGGAGAGTGGACACGTCGGGCTCCATGGTGGCCTCTTCTGGGGTTTACCTACAACGCCTTCGCAGCTGTGGCCAGGTGGTAGGTGATCTCCCTGTAGGGGGCGAGGAGGTAGCTCAGCCCGTCCGGCTCCGGGGCCCAAGACCTCAAGTCGTCGACGTGGTCGCCGAGTATCGCCACCGATGTCAGCCTCGCCTCCATGGCAGTCGGGGTCACCAGAGCTCGCCCCGGATGGAGCTCCTCAGGTATGTCCCACTGGATGAAGAACGGCATGACCTGGGGAAGGGCCTTCTCGAGCCCGGCGATCCGCCATTCGAGGTGGTCTCCTTCCGGTGTCTCTCGCGACATGGCCGTGGCACTCAGACCCAGTCTCTGGCACACCGAGTCGAGATCGTCCGTCCGCAAGCAGACCGCTTTGGCATCTGCTCCATGTGACTGCTCGACAGCCCACCGGCCAAATGGGCTGGAGGCAGCCTCGATCGGATCGGATACGGTCAACAACTCGATGTAGTTCTGACCCAGCGGGATGATCCTGTTCTCGGTGCCATGACCCGGGTGTTTTCCTCCGCCCACCGGTGTGACCCCAAACCGCTCCTCGAACAGACGGGTCCCCGATGACAGGTCTGCCACGCAGACGATGATGTGGTCGAGCTCCAGTGTCATGTGTGGATGATGCCACCACCGGTCATAGACTCTCGATTGTGAAACGACTTTCCCCTTTCCTGGTCATCGCGCTGGCAGCAGCCGCGGCCGTTGCTCTCTTCCGGAGCTCGAGCGATCCTGAGCCGGCCGAGGACTGGAAACCGGTCCGACCTTCGTGAGAATCGGGCTTCTAGTGACCGGGGAAGTCTCGGTCCGCGCCGCACACTCCCTGGCCGCCCACGACGGGATCGACCAGGTCGTCGTGCTCGGTCCGGCCAACTCGAAGAGTTTCGAAGTCGTGGTGACGGCGGCAGGTTGTGACTATCTCGTCGGCTCCGGCCCCACCGCCCCCGACATCGCACGCGACCATGCCGTCCCCCTCATTTGGGACGGGACCACGCCTGAAGATGGCGTTGCGGTGTGGGGGGCCTCTCCCACCGGCCTCGCATTGGCCATGGCCGCACGGGAACCCGACCCGCGTCTCGTGGCGGTCGCACATCCCGATCTAGCCATCGACACCTTCGACAGGACGACCCGATTCCCCGAGCCGGTGGGAAGGGTCGGTGTCCGGGAAGCGCAGCTCGATGGCAGACCCGTCGCCGAGGCCCACTCCCCCAACGAGTTCGCTGCATGTCTCGCCGTGGGTGTGAAACGTCGGGTGACGGTCGTCGACCACGGCCACTTCCTCTCCGGTGTTGCTCTGGGTGCCGGCATCGCCGTCGCCAATGGCGGCACTCGCGCCGTTTGGGAAGCCGCTCTGCCCTATCTGGAAGCAGCCACGGACATGGGCCTGGTGATGGCCGAGAGCGAATAGTGAAGGGGTTCGGAGGGAACGAGATCAGGGAGTCTCGAAGAAACTCCAACCTGTCCGAAGGACAGGCGTCGGAAAAGTTTCGGAGGGAACGAGATCAGGGAGTCTCGAAGAAACTCCAACCTGTCCGAAGGACAGGCGTCGACCACTTAGCCGATGCGCTCGACGCGCTCAGGCTCCTCTGCGGCAGGGGCCTCGTCGCTCTCCGGCTCCTCGTCGGGTGCAGGCTCGGGCCCTTCCGGCTCTTCTTCGGCCACGGGTGCGACCTCCTCGGTCGGGAGGTCGGCTTGCTCGGGTGGAGGGGCCACCCCACCGTTCACCGCCCGGTAATCGGTGGGTGGGTGAAGAACCTGCTGCTGGGTGGTAGCGGGGGCGACCGGGTTCAAAGTCTCTTCGAGCACCACGATTTCCAGGCCACCGACGACGTCGGAGACGAGGTTGTAGATGACCGCGACAGCCACGGTCGTCCCCGTCATCATGACCCAGCCGACGACGGAGCTGAATATCAGGAAGCGCAGGAACTGCTCGGTGTTGGCGAAGGGGTCGCTCCCCTCCTCGATGAGGGTGATCTCGACCATGAACTCGACGAGACGGTCGGGGATGCCGGCGCGATCGAGCACAGACCAGAAGATCACGGCTCCCAGCACGAATCCCAGGGCGAGCACGGCCCAAACCAGAGCGGACACCTTCAAGGTGGTCCATGGGTCGATCTTGCGGATTATTCGCCGGACTCGGCGGACAGTTGCCATGTGGGCTCCTGATTGTTGCTCGGTTGTGGGGCTTCCGAAGGAAACTCCAAACTCTCCAGCTTGCTGGAGAGGCGAAGTCTAAGGGATGGCCTATTTACACCAACGTCACCTGCGGTGGGGGCGGTTCCTCGAGCCGACCCGGCGTAATGGGTGAATCTCGATACGCAGGGACAGACAGGTACTCCCCCGGAGCTCCTAATCGTCGAGCTCCTCTGCGATCTTGGCGACGGCGGAGAGATGGTTGCCTTCGTTGAGCGAGATCACCTTCACACCTGTGGAGTCGCGCTTTTGGCGGCTGATCTTGCCGACGGACTGTCGGACGCCGATCCCCGAGGAGGAGATGAGGAAAACTTCGTCCTCTGCTCTCACCGCGCGCGCGTCGACGAGGTTCCCGCGAACCTTCGTCAGCTTGAAAGCCTTCACGCCGAGCCCGCCACGGGTCTGCTTGCGAAACTCCTCCATCTCGGTGCGTTTCCCGTAGCCACCCGAGGTGAGCAGCAAGACCTCATCGCCATCGATGTTCGAGACGGCTCCGACGACCCTGTCACCATCACGGAGTTTGATCCCGCGCACCCCCTGTGTGCCCCGGCCCATGCTCCGCAGGTCCTTTTCGGCGAAGCGGATGCCCATCCCGGACTGGGTGAAGATCAGGATGTCATTGGAGCCGTTGGATGTTCGCACGGTGACCAACTCGTCGCCGTCTGCGAGTTTGATCGCCACCAGCGTCTGGTTGCGGGAGTCGTACTCCTTGAACTGGGTCTTCTTCGCCTGGCCGCTCCTGGTCACCATCACCAGGTAGCGACCGGTCTCGTAGTCCCGGGTGTCGATGACGGCCTGGATCCGCTCGTCGGGCTCGATGGGTAACACCGACTGCGCCATGACCCCCTTCGCCGTCCTCGACTGCCTGGGGATGGCATGGGCCTTGATGCGGTGCACCAGACCCTTGTTGGTGAAGAAGAGGAGATAGGCGTGGGCGGTGGTGTGCACCATGTGGCGGACGACATCGTCGTCCCTGACCTCGGCAGCCTTCACTCCCCTGCCCCCGCGGCCCTGTGTCCTGTACGTCGACGCAGGAACAGACTTCAGATAGCCGGTGGTGGAGACCGTGATGATCAGCTCGTCATCTGCGATGAGGTCTTCGAGGCTCAGGTCGCCCTCGTCGGGCACGAGCCGGCTGCGTCTGTCGTTGGCGAAGGACTCCCGGATCGAGCCGAGCTCTTCTTTGATGATCGTCCACCGCCGCTTGGGGTCGGCCAGGATCGACTCGAGTTCGGCGATGATCTCGCGCAACTCGGCCAACTCGGTGCGCAGCTTGTCGACCTCGAGGGCGGTGAGCCGGCGCAGTGGCATGTCGAGGATCGCGTTTGCCTGGATCTCACTCAGATCGAACGTGGAAATGAGATTCTCACGGGCCTCAGCGGTGTCCGCCGACCCCCGGATGATCTTGATGACCTCGTCGATGCTGTCGACGGCGGTGATGAGGCCTTCGAGGATATGGGCGCGGGCTTGGGCCTGGTCGAGACGGAACTGGGTGCGCCGCTCGATGACCTCCATCTGGTGATCGAGGTAGTAGCCGATCATCTCGGCGAGGTTCAGGGTGCGGGGCACCCCATCGACCAGCGACACCATGTTGTAGGCAAAGCTGTCCTGCAGAGGGGTTCCCTTGTAGAGCTGGTTCAGGACCACCTGAGGCACGGCATTCTGCTTGAGCTCGATCACGAGGCGGGTGCCCACCCTGTCGGACGACTCGTTGCGGACCTCGGCGATGCCACTGATCCTCTTGTCGTCGACCAGGTCCTTGATCTTGGCCACGACCCGCTCGATCGACACCTGATAAGGCAGCTCGGTCACGACTATGGCGGTGCGGCCCTTGCGCACCTCCTGGACGTCACACACCGCGCGAACCTTCACCGACCCCCGGCCGGTGGTCAGGGCTTCACGAATCCCGCCTGCGCCAACCAGGAAACCGCCGGTCGGGAAGTCGGGCCCTTTGACGAAGCGGAGCAGTTCCTCCGACGACGCGTCCGGATTGTCGATCGTGTGGAGCGCGGCGTCGATCACCTCGCCGAGATTGTGCGGTGGGATGTTGGTTGCCATACCGACGGCAATGCCCTGCGATCCGTTGACCAGGAGGTTCGGATAGCGGGAGGGGAGCACCGTCGGCTCCTGCAGCTCGTCGGCGTAGTTGGGGGTGAAGTTGACCGTGTCCTCGTTGATTCCCTCGAGGAGATGAGTCGACAACTTGGTCAACCGGCATTCGGTGTATCGGGCGGCGCCGGGCGGGTCGTCGATCGACCCGAAGTTCCCCTGCGGGTCGATGAGGAGATGACGCATCGAGAAGTCCTGACCCATCCGGACCAGGGCGTCATAGATCGCCTGGTCCCCGTGGGGGTGGTAGTTACCCATCACGTCGCCGACCACCTTCGAGCACTTGCGATGCGCCGAACCGGGCCCGATGTTGTTCTCGAACATCGAGTAGATGATCCGACGCTGCACCGGTTTGAGACCGTCGCGGACGTCGGGGAGGGCCCGAGCCACGATCACCGACATCGCATAGTCGATGAAGCTGGCCTCCATCTCGTGGGTGATCTCTACTTCGGGAAGCGGTTTCAGTGTGTGTTCGTCAGTCATGTCGTTGGATCAGATGTCGAGGAAGCGGACGTCGTCTGCGTTCTGCTGGATGAAGGCCTTCCGGGAGGCGACATCGTCTCCCATGAGAGTCTCGAAGACCTCCTCGGCACGAGCGGCATCTGCCATCTCGACCCGGAGCAGCGTCCTCGTCTCCGGGTTCATCGTCGTGTCCCAGAGCTCGCGGGCATTCATCTCGCCAAGGCCCTTGAAACGGGTGGGTCGCACTTTGGGGTGGTCTTTGCGGAAGGCGACGAGGGCCGGATCGTCCTTGAGGTAGTGGATCTTCGACCCGACTTTGACTCGATATAGCGGCGGCTGCGCCACGTAGACATATCCAGCGTCGATCAGTGGCCGCATGTGCCGGAACAACAGGGTGAGGAGAAGGGTCCTGATGTGGGCTCCGTCGACGTCGGCGTCGGCGAGCAAGACGACTTTGTGATAGCGGGCCTTGTCGATCTCGAAATCGTCTCCGATCCCGGTCCCCATTGCGGTGATGATGTCCTGGACCTCGGTGTTCTGAAGCGCCTTGGCGAGACGGGCCTTCTCCACATTGAGGATCTTTCCCCGGATCGGGAGGATTGCCTGCGTCTCGGAGTCGCGTGCCGACTTGGCCGGCCCGGCGGCGGACTTGCCCTCGACTATGAAAATCTCCGACTCGCCGGGATCGCGGCTCGAGCAATCAGCGAGCTTGTCGGGCAGGCCTCCCGACTCGAGACCGGACTTGCGTCGGGTCAGCTCGCGGGCTTTCCGCGCCGCTTCCCGCGCCTTGGCGGCGTTGATGCACTTGTCGATGATTCGCCGCGCCTCGGGTGAGTGCTTCTCCAGCCACTCGGGCAGCTTCCGATTCAAGGTCTTCTGCACGTAGGAGCGGATCTCGGTGTTACCCAGCTTGGTCTTGGTCTGACCTTCGAACTGGGGTTCTTTGACCCGAACCGACACTATGGCGGTGAGACCCTCGCGAACGTCCTCACCGGTGAGATTCACGTCTTTGTCTTTCAGGAGATTCTTCGACCGGGCGAAATCGTTGATGGCCTTGGTCAGGGCGGTCCTGAAACCCTCTTCGTGGGTTCCGCCCTCATGGGTGTTGATGTTGTTGGCGAATGTGAGAACGGACTCGGTGTAGGAGCTGGTCCATTGCATGGCCACCTCGACCTCGGCGTCCGCAGACACATCTCCGATGTCGACGATGTGGGCGTGGAGGGGATCTCGCTTTGAGTTGAGGTGGTTGACGAAATCGACCAGACCTCCCTTGTAGTGGAAACTGTCGGACTTGGGCTCCTCGCCGCGCTCGTCGGTGAAGGCGATATGGAGGCCGCGATTGAGGAAAGCCGTCTCGCGGAGCCGGGAGGCCACCGTGTCGTAGTCGAACTCGACCCCGTCGGTGAAAATCTCGGGGTCGGGCCAGAAGCGGATCGTGGTCCCGCTCTTCTTGATCGGCCGATCCTTCTTCGGATCCTTGGTCTTGGGCTGGCCCACCCTGAACTCCTGGGTGAACACATGCCCGTCCCGTCGGACCTCGGCCTCGAGCTTGGTGGAGAGCGCATTCACCACCGAGACCCCGACGCCGTGGAGACCGCCGGAGACGGTGTATGCGCCCTGTTCGAATTTCCCGCCGGCGTGCAGGGTGGTGAGGACGGTGGTGAGCGCGGACATCTTCGTCTTGGCCAACTTGTCGACGGGGATGCCCCGTCCGTTGTCGGAGACCTCGACACCGCCGTCGGCGAGAAGAGTGACCGTGATCTTGTCGCAGTAGCCGGCCATCGCCTCGTCGACCGAGTTGTCGACCACTTCCCAGATGAGATGGTGGAGACCGCGGGGGCCCGTCGAGCCGATGTACATGCCGGGTCGACGACGAACCGCCTCGAGACCCTCGAGGACGGTGATGTCCTTTGCCTTGTAGCTGTCGCGGGTGGCCGTCACGACCCTCCTAACTGGTGTGTAGCAACGGTGAAAGAGGCGAACCTGGTGGGAAGAAATATGCCGATCCTGCGGCAACTTTCACACGTGTCATTCTACCGGGTTGAACGACAAAACCGAATTCATCTCGGGCTTTTTCAGCCATCAGCCACGCCCGGGAGGATGGATGTCGATGACTTTGATCGTGCCTGCGCCGAAGCGCTCGGCGAGGGTGGTCAGGAGGTTGACCTCCCCATAGCGGAGGAAGGCGATCATCGAGCCGCTCGACGCCTCGACGACCAGCGTGGAGCCCTTGACATACAGGGGTCTGGATCGTCCCGCCCACGGCGCGCCCGCCAGCTCGTCCCACTCGGTGCTGAGGGCGGCCATCACGGCCGGGTCGGACAAGCCCATCTTCCGGAACATGTCGTCGAGCGAATCGGAGAAGTGCTCGAGGTCGCCTCCTGGGGTCATCTCTCCACCACCCCACCCCTCACCCGCCACACGGTGCCCGAGATGGGGACGTCCTCGGGGCGGGCCGATGTGATCATGGTCTGGGTCGACTCGGGTAGGGCACGAGCCAGAGCCTCGGATCTCTCCGGGTCCAGCTCGCTGAAGACATCATCCAGCAAGAGGACAGGTGTCTCTCCGACGGAGGCCGCCACCGCTCTATGAGCAGCCAGCTTCACCGCGAGTGCCATCGTTCGCTGCTCTCCCTGGCTGCCGTGCACTCTCGCCTCGTGCCCGTCGATCGAGAAGCCGGGCTCATCTCGATGGGGGCCGACTGTTGTCATCCTTCGTTCGTAATCGCTTCTTCGGCTTTGTTCAAGGGCCTCGGCGAGACGAGACCCGAACTCAGCCGCCGACGCCTGGTCGAGCTCCCCGACCCAAGTCGGCGTGTAGGTGAAGGTTGCGCTGACCCTCGCGTTTGCCACTTCGGAGTAAGCCTCGGACAAGGTCGTTGAGAGCGTCTCCACGACTCGTGCCCTGCGGGCCAGCACCCTCCCCCCGGCCTGGGAGAGACGTGAGTCCCATACCGCGAGTGTCGATTCGTCGAGCTTGCCCTGTTTCAGGAAAGCATTCCGCTGACGGAGGGCACGGTCATATTCCGCCTGGTCGAGGTGGGCGGCGGGCCACAACTGGACTGCGATGTCGTCGAGGAGGTCTCGTCTCTGGGCGGGCCCCCGCTTGATGAGGTCGAGATCCTCGGGAAGGAATGCAATCACCCGTAACACTCCGAGAAGGTCCGACGTCCTCCGCAGACGAGTCTTGTCCACCTGGGTCCTCCGCGGCCCATTGCGTGGTATCTCGATCTCAATGAGTCGTTCCCGGTCC
>Ga0268386_10001477_pt1 | contig 16146 bp, 10 predicted proteins | sample RVTome_15_FD_200260 | JGI IMG/M metagenome (GOLD analysis project Ga0268386, IMG submission 200260) | Soil microbial communities from uranium-contaminated site in the Upper Colorado River Basin, Wyoming, United States - RVT150D86... ...
GGAGGACCCGGTGCTCGAGCTGCCCCTCGACGCGCGCTACAACCGCACCGGCGACGTCTGGCACGTGTTCGTGGCCGGGCTCGACCCCGGCATCGAGTACGGCTTCCGGCTCGAGCGGGACCCGAACCCCGAGCCGGAGGTCCACCGCTACGATCCCTCGAAGACGGTCATCGACCCCTTCGGCAAGGGGCTCGTCGGCCTCGAGGGATGGGGTCGGGGGGGCGACGGCCTCTACGGGCGGCTCGGCCGCCTGCGCTCCCGGGTGGCCGACGAGGAGTTCGACTGGGGGCTCGAGCACCCCCTGAGCGTGCCCCTCGCCGACTCGGTCATCTACGAGATGCACGTGCGGGGCTTCACCCGCCACCCGTCCTCGGGGGTCGCCCACCCCGGCACGTTCCGGGGCGTCGCCGAGAAGATCCCCTACCTGAAGGAGCTCGGGGTCACCGCGGTGGAGCTGATGCCGGTCACCGAGTTCGAGGAGTCCGACAACACCCGGAGGAACCTCCTCACCGGCGAGCCCCTCCGCAACTTCTGGGGCTACCAGCCCGTCTCCTTCTTCGCCCCCAAGGCCTCCTACGGGGGGGACGGGGGGACCGACGAGGCCCTCCGCGAGTTCAAGGAGATGGTGAAGGCCCTCCACGAGGCGGGGATCGAGGTCATCCTCGACATGGTCTTCAACCACACCGGGGAGGGCGACCACCGCGGCCCCACCTTCTGCTACCGGGGGATCGACAACGCGACCTACTACCTCCTCGAGCCGCAGACCGGCCGCTACCTCAACTACTCCGGCTGCGGCAACACCCTGAACTGCAACCACCCCTCGGTCCGCTTCATGATCCTGACCGCGCTCCGCTACTGGGTGACCGAGCTGCGCGTAGACGGCTTCCGCTTCGACCTCGCCTCGATCCTCGGCCGGGGCCGCGACGGGGAGGTGCTCCCCAACCCGCCCCTCCTCGAGGTGATCGCCACCGACCCCGTGCTCGCCGACGTGAAGCTGATCGCGGAGGCGTGGGACGCCGCCGGGCTCTACCAGGTGGGGAGCTTCCCGAGCTGGGGGCGGTGGGCCGAGTGGAACGGCCGGTTCCGCGACGAGGTCCGCCGCTTCGTGAAGAGCGACCCCGGGATGGTCCGCCCCCTCGCCACCCGCCTCGCGGGGAGCCCCGACCTCTACCAGACCTCGGGCCGCGAGCCCTGGCACAGCATCAACTTCGTCACCAGCCACGACGGCTTCACCCTCGAGGACCTCGTGAGCTACGAGGAGAAGCACAACTGGGAGAACGGCGAGGGGAACACCGACGGCCACGACGACAACCTCTCCTGGAACTGCGGGGAGGAGGGGCCCTCCCCGCGCCCCGAGGTGATCGCCCTGCGCCGGCGCCAGGTCCGGAACATCATGACCCTCCTCCTCCTCTCCCAGGGCGTCCCGATGATCCTCGGGGGGGACGAGATGGGCCGCACCCAGCGCGGGAACAACAACGCCTACTGCCAGGACAACGAGACGAGCTGGGTGGACTGGACCCTGACCGGGCGGAACGCCGACCTCGTCCGCTTCGTCTCGAGGCTCGTCCGCTTCCGGAAGCTCCACCCGTCGCTCCGGCGGCGGACGTTCTTCGGGCAGGAGAACGGGGGACCGCCCTCGGTGGCCTGGCATGGGCTGAAGGTCGGCAAGCCCGACTGGGGCTGGGAGTCGCGGACGCTCGGCATGCACCTCCTCCCCGAGAACGGCGACGACGACGTCTATCTCATCGCGAACGCGCACTGGGAGCCGCACGTGTTCGAGCTGCCCCGGCTCGCCCCCGGCAAGTCGTGGCGGCGCTTCGTGGACACCCGGCGGGACCCCCCGGAGGACGCGCGGGAGCCGGGAGAGGAGGCCCTCCTCCCCTCCCCGCGCAGCTACTCGGCGGGCCCCCGGTCCACGGTGGTGCTCGTGGGACGCTGACGGTCGGAGGTGGTCATGAGGTCCTTCGGGTGGCTGGGATGCCTGACCCTCGGTCTCCTCCTGGTCGCGGAGGGAGCGGCCGGGCAGAGCCTCGGCGAGGCGGCGCGGAAGGAGCGGGAGCGGCGGAAGAAGGCGGGACCGGTGGGCCCCACGTTCACCGACGCGGACCTGAAGGCCGGCGAGCCGGGCGGCGAGCCTGCGCCGGCGGCCTCGGGCGAGGAGCCGGCTCCCCCCGGCGAGGTCGGGGAGCCGGCGGTCGCCCCGCCCGGCGACGAGGCCGGGCCGGGCACCGAGGTCTACTGGCGGGAGCGGGCGCGGACGGTCCGGGACAGGATCGCGGCGGCCGAGGATCGGCTGAGGAGGGCGGAGACCGCGCTCGAGGGGGCGCGGGTGGGGATCCGGCAGCCCCTCCCCGGGGACGCGCTCAAGCAGGTCCCGGACAGCCCGGTCACCGACGCCGAGCGCCAGGCGGCCGAGAAGGAGGTGGCGGCGGCCCGGCTGGAGCGGGAGCGGGCGCGGAAGGCCCAGGAGGACCTCGAGGACGAGGCCCGGCGCCGGGAAGCGCCGCCGGGCTGGCTGCGCTGACCGCCCCACCGGCGGCGAGCCTCCCCGGGGCGCCCACCGGACCGCGAGCGGTCGAGGGTGGAGCGGGGACCGAGGAAGAACCAGGGGAATACCGTGGTAGTCCGGCCGGTGTTACCATTGGACGTCATGAAGATCGGCGTCTCGCTTCCGGAGGACCTGGTGGCGTTCGCGGACGCCGCCGCGAGCCGCCAAGGCACGTCGCGCTCCGAGCTTCTCGCGCGCCTGCTGCAAGCCGAGCGCGTGCGCCAGCAGACCCGGGAGTACCTGGATCGCCACGGCTGGGACGTGGTGGATGACGAAGCCGCCTGGCGCCGGTACCAGCGGCGCCGGACGGCTCAGGAGTATCGCGACGACGACTGGTGAGGAGCTGCCTCGGCGCGGCGAGGTCTGGTGGGTTCGTGTCGACAAACGGCGGCCCGCGGTCGTCGTGCAGACGGACGAGGTCCGGGATCCTCGCGTACGGTCGTTCCTGGTCGTGCCTCTCACGAGTCGCCTCCATCTGGAGGGGCTGCCGGGCAACGTCCGCCTGGACCGTGGACACACTCGCCTGACGAAACCCTCCGTCGCCAACGTCTACGACGTGCAGAAGGTCCTGCGGCCGGACTTCGGGGAACGCGTCGGCGCCTTGCCGATCGATCGACTGGCCGCGATCGACCATGGTCTGCGCCTCGTCCTCGGTCTCCTCTGACGAGCGAGGTCTCCGGCGCGCGCAGGGCGATCCCGGTCCCTTCCCGGGCTGGCCGACGCCCGGGGTGGGGAGGCCGAGCCGCCCTCAGGGGGTGATCCGGGCCTGGCGCGGGACGTCGAGCCCGGCGGCTCGCCGGGCGAGGTCCAGGAACTCCGCGCGATAGTCGCGAGGAGACGCGGTCGATGGCGCTCGGCTCCTGCATCTCGGCGGCGACGCGATAGGCCAGCTCGATCCCCGCCCCCTGCGCGGGGTTCCCCGAGGCCCACGAGCGAAGGCGACGATCTCCCCCTCTGACCGGGTACACCGATTGCTTGTCGGAACCCCTGGCTGGGCGACGTCGCGATCAGCCAGGAAGGCGGATGCCCGTGATCCGGAGCCCGATCGCCCGGCCGACGGTCGGGCACGGAAATCCGAGCCAGTGCTAAACTTAGGTGAACTGCCCACCGACGCGACTCGTAGAGGGGTCTGAACGCGTTTCGCGTCGCGAGCTTGGCGGCTCGCCCTGCCAGGAGGCCCTCATGTTCGGCTCCCGACACCCAGGACCACGGGGGACGAGGCTTCTCGTCCTGCTCGTCCCCTTCGGGGCGTTTCTCCCCCTCGGCTGCAGCGTCGGGGACAGCGACGCCAAGACCTTCCGCAGCGGCGCGAAGACGAAGGAAGAGCGCAAGGAGGAGGCGGTCCCCGTCGAGGTTGCCGCCCTCGCCCGCGGGGGGATCGAGTCGGTCCTCCGGCTCTCCTCGAACCTCGAGGCGGAGCGGGAGGTCCAGGTCTTCGCCGAGGCCCCCCGCCGGGTCACCCGCCTGCTCGTGGAGGAGGGGAACCCGGTCCAGAAGGGACAGGCCCTCCTCCAGCTCCAGGACGAGGAGCAGAAGAGCGCCCTCGCCAAGGCGGAGATCGCCCTCGAGGAGAGCCGCCGCACCTTCCAGCGGACGAAGGAGCTCTACGAGCAGAAGCTCGTCACCGAGGAGCTCTTCACCCAGGCGGGCTACACCGTCGACCGGAGCGAGATCGCGCTCGCCGACGCCCGCCGCGAGCTGGCCTACACCCAGGTGCGGGCCCCAATCGCCGGGGTCGTCACCGAGCGGAAGGTGAACCTCGGCGACCAAGTCACGCTGAACCAGCCGCTCTTCCGCATCGTGGACTTCGACTCGATCGTGGCCCGGATCTACGTCCCCGAGAAGGAGCTGGTCCGGCTCGCGAGGGGCCAGCCGGCGCGCCTCCGGGCCGACTCGCTGGGGGGGACCCGCTTCAAGGGGAGGATCGACCGGATCTCGCCGGTGGTGGACCCGGGCACGGGGACGATCAAGGTCACGGTGGCCACCCCGCGCCAGGAGGGGCTGCGGCCCGGGATGTACGTGGAGGTCGAGCTGGTGACCGCGGTGCGCGAGGACGCGCTCCTCGTCCCCAAGCGGGCCCTCGTCTACGACAACGACCAGGTCTTCGTCTTCCGGCTGAAGGAGCAGCGCCGGGTCGAGCGCCTGCGGGTCACCCCCCTCCTCGAGGACGCCGACAACATCGAGCCCGCGGAGGGCCTCTCCGCCGGCGACCAGCTCGTGGTGGCCGGCCAGTCCGGGCTGAAGGACGGCGGCCTCGTGCGGCTGCCCGGCGACCCCGAGGAGAAGAAGGACGGCAAGGGCGAGAAGCAGGCCGATGGCAAGGCCGACTGACCCGGCCGGGGCCGCCCACCACAGCTTCCTGACCGCGCGGCCGGTGGCCATCTCGATGGTCTTCCTGGCCGCGGTCGTCTTCGGCTTCTTCTCCTACGGGCGGCTTCCCGTCAACCTCATGCCGGAGCTGAGCTACCCGACCCTGACCGTCCGGACCGAGTACCCGGGGGCCGCCCCCGAGGAGGTGGAGAACGACGTCACCCGGCCCATCGAGGAGTCGCTGGGGGTGATCGGGGGACTGCGCCGGATCTCGAGCGTGAGCCGGGCGGGGGTGAGCGACGTCATCCTCGAGTTCTCCTGGGGGACCCCGATGTCCGAGGCGATCCAGGACACCCTCGAGAAGCTCGACCTCGTCTTCCTCCCCGACGAGGCGGAGCGGCCGCTGATCCTCCGCTTCGACCCCTCCCTCGACCCCGTGCTCGAGCTGAGCCTCGCCGGGCGCGGCGAGGGCGCCTCCGCCGAGGCCGAGCTGCGGCGCGTCCGGCGCATCGCCGACCTGCAGGTCAAGCGCGCCCTCGAGCCGATCAAGGGGGTGGCGGCGGTGCGGGTGCGGGGAGGGCTCGAGGAGGAGGTGAACGTCCGGCTCGACGAGGCGCAGCTCCGGCGCACCGGGCTCTCCGTCCAGAGCGTCATCGACCGTCTCCGCCAGGAGAACATCAACGTCGCCGGGGGGACCCTCACCGAGGGGCGGACCGAGTACATGGTCCGGACCCTCAACGAGTACGAGAGCCTCGGGCAGATGCAGGACACGATCGTCGCCGTCCGGGAGGGGCGCCAGATCCGGGTCCGCGACCTCGGGACGGTGGAGTGGGGCCACAAGGAGCGCCAGATCGTCACCCGCACCGACGGCCGGGAGAGCGTGCAGATCGAGGTCTTCAAGGAGGCCGACGCCAACATCGTGGCCCTCGCCCAGAGGGTGAAGGAGCGCCTCGGCGGCTTCGACCCCGACGCCCCGGCGCCCGCGGCCACTCCCGCCCCCAAGAAGGGGGAGAAGCCCCGCCTCGCGCGCCCCTCCGGCCTCGCCGAGGAGCTGTACAAGAGCGAAGGGGTCGTACTCAAGATGGTGGCCGACCGCTCGCTGTTCATCGAGGGGAGCGTGAACGAGGTGCGGGACACCGCGATCATCGGCGGCCTCCTCGCGGTGGCGATCCTCTTCCTCTTCCTGAACAGCCTAAAGAGCACCGTCATCATCGCGGTGAGCATCCCCATCTCGCTCATCGTGACCTTCGCCCCCCTCCAGCTCTTCGGCATCAGCCTGAACGTGATGTCGCTCGGCGGGCTCGCCCTCGGCATCGGCATGCTCGTGGACTCCTCGATCGTGGTCCTGGAGTCGATCTTCCGCTGCCGGGAGGAGGGGGACTCCGTCGCGGGGGCGGCGGTTCGGGGCACCGGCGAGGTGCGGATGGCGGTCGTCGCCTCGACCCTCACCTCGGTCGCGGTGTTCCTCCCCATGGTGTTCGTGGAGGGGGTGGCCGGGCAGGCCTTCAGCGACCTGGGGCTCGCCGTCGTCGTCTCCCTCGTCGCCTCCCTGGTGGTGGCCCTCACCCTCGTCCCCATGCTCGCGAGCCGCACCGCCGCCCCCCTCCTCTCCGGCGACCGCACCCGGCCCTCCCTCGTCCCCGACGCCTCCTGGAAGGCCTTCCGCGCGGGGATCTCCGTCCTCTACCCGTCGTGGACGCGCTGGCCGCGGGTCGCCTGGCTCTTCCTCCCCCTCCTCGTGGCGACGCTGTGGCTCGTCCTGCGGCTCGTCCTCGGCACCGTCCTCGAGGTGGTGGGGAAGCTCCTCCTCGGCCTGGTGATGGCGCTGGTCGTCCTCTGGCAGCGGGTCCTCGGCGCCCGGGTGTCCGGGTTCTTCACCCTCCTCACCCGTCCCCCGCTGCGGGCGGCCACCGCCCTGATGGACGGCCTCGGACGGGCCTACCCCCGCGCCATCCGGTGGGCCCTCGCCCACCCCGTCGTGATCGCGCTCATCGCCGGGGGGACGATCGTCCTCACCGGTGTCGTCGCCCTCGACCTGGACAGCGAGCTGCTGCCCGAGGTCCACCAGGGCGAGCTGACCTTCGAGGTGCAGCTCCCGGTGGGGACTCCCCTCGAGGAGACCGAGGCGGTGCTCGGCCCCCTCGAGCGCGCCATCCTCGAAGAGAAGGAGCACATCCGGGCCCTCCTCCTCACCCTGGGCTTCGACCCCGCGACGTCCCAGCGGTCGGACGAGGGCGAGCACACCGCCCGGTTCAAGCTCGTCCTCGACAGCTCGGACCCCCGGGTGGAGGAGGCGGTGATCGCCCGCCTGCGCCGCCGGCTCACCGGGCTTCCCGACGTCTCGGCCCGGGTGGTCCGCCCGGTGCTCTTCTCCTTCCAGACCCCGATCGAGGTCGAGGTGCACGGGACGGACCTCGGCGCGCTGCGCGGGAAGGCCGAGGAGGTGCGCGACGTCGTGGCGTCGCTCCCCGCTCTCGCCGACGTGGAGACCACCCAGCGGCCGGGGGCCCCCGAGGTGCAGATCGTCTACGACCGGGACCAGCTCGCCCGCTACGGCCTGAACATCGGCACGGTGGCCCAGCAGGTGCGCGACGCGGTGAAGGGCTTCGAGGCGTCGCTCTACAACCTGGGGGACCGGCGCGTCCCCATCGTGGTGCGCTTCGAGGAGGACGACCGGCGCCGGGTGAGCGACGTCAGCGAGTTCCTCGTGAACCCCGGGGGAGAGCGGCCGATCCCTCTCGGCTCGGTGGCCCGGGTGACCCTCGCCGAGGGGCCGAGCGAGGTGCGCCGGGTGGACGGGCGCCGGGTCGCCCTCGTCCGGGCCAACGTGGGAACGGGCTCGCTCGGGGGAGCGGTCGAGCAGGTGGAGGCGGCGGTCCGCTCCCGAGTCGAGTGGCCCCCGGAGATGACCTTCCTCGTGGCCGGCCAGAGCCAGGAGTGGGAGCGGAGCCGGGGGAGCCTCCTCCTCGCCCTCGCCCTCTCCGTCTTCCTCGTCTACGTGATCATGGCCGCGCAGTTCGAGTCGCTCGTCCAGCCCCTCGTGATCATGCTCACCATCCCCCTCGCCTTCGTGGGCACCGTCTTGACGCTGTGGGTGATGGGGATCAGCCTGTCGGTGGTGGTCTTCCTCGGCATGATCATGCTCGCGGGGATCGTGGTCAACAACGCGATCGTCCTCGTCGACTACGTGAACACCCTCCGCGAGCGCGGCCTCCCCCGGGAGGAGGCGATCGTAACCGCGGGGAGCGTGCGCCTGCGGCCGATCCTCATGACCACCGCGACCACCGTCCTCGGCCTGCTCCCGATGGCGTTCGGGCTGGGGGACGGGGCGGAGATCCGCACCCCCATGGCGATCGCGGTGATCAGCGGCCTCCTGACCTCGACCCTGCTCACCCTCCTCGTCATCCCGAGCGTGTACGAGATGATCGAGCGTGCCCGGGAGTCCCTGCTCGGCCCGTCCCCGGCCGCGCTCCCCGCCGAGCCGGAGAGGGTTTTCCCGTGAGCGCCCGGGAGAGCCTCGAGGAAGCCCTCCCTCGCCTGTCCCTCGAGCGGCGGGTCGGGGTGCTCGTCCTCCTCGCCTCCCTCGTGGTCGTCGGCCTCGTCGCCACCGTGGGGATCCCCCTCGAGCTGATCCCGAGCGGGTTCTCCCCGCCTTTCCTCGGGGTGAACGTCCCCTGGGCGGACGCCCCCGCCGAGGACGTGCTCGAGAAGGTCGTGAAGCCCCTCGAGGAGGAGCTGAGCACGGTGCGGGGGGTGGACCGGCTGAACTCGTTCTCGACCACCGGGTTCGGCCGCGTGTTCATGCACTTCAAGAGCGGCACCGACATGGACGTGGCCTACCGCGAGGTCCGGGACCGGGTCGAGCGGGCGCGGGCCCGCCTGCCCGAGGACGCCGACCGCATCTACATCCGCAAGGAGGACCAGTCGGGCATCCCCGTCTTCGTCATGGGCCTCGCGGTGGACCCCAGCCTCGCCGACCCCTACACCCTCGTCCAGAACGAGGTCGTGATGCGGATCGAGCGGCTCGACGGCGTCGCCTCCGTCGAGGTGAACGGGCTCCTCGAGAAGGAGATCTTCATCGAGCTGGACCGCGAGCGGACCGAGGCGAGCGGCCTGAACGTCTACGAGCTCGCCCAGCAGCTCCGCCGGGACAACTTCACCATGGCCTCGGGCGACGTGCGGGCGGGGGACCGGAAGCTGCTCCTCCGCTCGGTGGCCCGCTTCCGCGACCTCGAGCAGGTGCGGGGCATCCGGGTGGCTCCCCGGATCCGGCTCGGGGACGTGGCCGACGTGACCTACAAGCCTCCCGAGCAGAAGTTCCGCGTGCGGGCCAACTCGCGCCCGGCGGTCGCCCTCGTCGTCTTCAAGGAGGGGCAGGCCAACACCCTCGCGGTGGCCCGGGCGGTGCGGGCGGAGATGCGGCGGCTCGAGCAGGTCCCCCGGCTCCAGCAGATCCTCTTCGTGTCGCTCTTCGACCAGGGCCAGGTCATCCTCGAGTCCCTCAACACCCTCGTGGAGAGCGGCCGCATCGGGGCGATCTTCGCCGCCCTCGTCCTCTTCTTCTTCCTCCGGCGCGTCCGCCTGACCCTGATCATCACCCTCTCGATCCCGGTGAGCCTGCTCATCGCCCTCACCGTGATGTACTTCGCGGGGGAGTCCCTGAACATCCTCTCCCTCCTCGGCCTGATGATCTCGGTCGGCCTCCTCGTCGACAACTCGGTGGTCGTCGCGGAGAACATCCATCGCCTCCACCGCGAGGGCCACTCGCGCCGCGAGGCCGCGATCCGGGGGACCGGGGAGATCGCCCTCGCGATCACCACCGCCACCCTCACCACCATCGTCGTCTTCCTGCCGGTGTCCCTCGTCGAGGGCGAGGCGCAGTTCTTCCTCCTGCGGCTGTCCCTGCCCATCTCGGTGGCCCTCCTCGCCTCGCTCGCGGTGGCCGGCATCTTCGTCCCCCTGAGCGTCTTCCTCACCCTCCGGAACGGCGGGCGGGAGCGCCCCCGGCCGCGCTACGACGCCTTCATGGGCGCCCTCGAGAAGGCGTACGAGGCCAGCCTCGGCCGCCTCAACCACGGCTACACGAGGCTCCTCGCCGTCCTCCTGAGGCGGCGCCTCGACCTCGTGATGGGGCTCCTCGCCGTCTTCGCGGTCACCGCTCTGGTGGCGATGAAGGGGGTCAAGGTGGTGGAGGTCCAGGAGGAGGAGCGGTCGGGCTTCGAGATCGAGGTGAGGCTCCCGGAGACGACGACGTTCGAGGAGGCGGAGGCGTACTTCCTCGACTGCGAGAAGACGGTGGAGGCGAGCCAGAAGGAGCTGGGGCTCTCCGGCTGGTTCATCTTCCACCGGACCACCTTCGGGGAGGTCCAGGGCTTCTTCGACAACCCCCGCACGACCGGCCTCTCGCCCCGGGAGGTGACGGCGAAGGTGCTCGAGCGGCTGCCGAAGAAGGCGGGGGTGAAGCTCTATACCGGGGAGGAGCGGCAGCAGGAGGAGAAAGGCGACCAGATCCACGTGGTGCGGCTCTTCGGCGACGACGCCGGGCTGCTCGAGGAGACCGCGGAGTCCCTGGAGGGCCGCTTCACCGCGCTCCCGGGGGTCCTGGGCCTCAAGGTCGCGGAGGACCCCGCCCCCAGCGAGCTCGGCCTGGTCATCGACCGGGAGCGGGCGCAGCAGCAGGGGGTCAACCCCCAGGTGGTGGCGGGGATGGTCGGCTACGCGCTGCGGGGGCAGGAGCTGAGCCGCTACCGGACCGGGGAGAAGGACATCCCGGTCCGGATCCGCTTCAAGGAGGAGGACCGGGAGACCCTGCGCCAGCTCAAGGGCTTCTACGTCCCGACCGGCACCGAGGGCGCCTTCGTCCCCCTCTCGGCGGTGGCGGACGTGAGCTTCCTCGCCGCCTCCCGGCGCATCTGGCGCGAGGACAAGCGCACCGCCCGCTCGATCACCCTCGAGCTCGAGGAGGGCCGCGAGGACGAGGCCCGCGCCCGCGTGATCGCCCTCCAGGACCAGATCCCGCTCCCGGAGGGGGTGCGCTTCGGCGAGCGGCGCGACACCTCGAGCGCCGACGAGGACCTCGCCGCGCTCCGCTTCGCGGCCAGCCTCTCCGTCGTCTTCATCTACCTCCTGATGGGCTTCCTCTTCGAGAGCTTCATCCTCCCCCTCTCGATCATCTGCACGATCCCCCTCGCCGGCATCGGGGTGGCCTGGATCCACTACGCCCTCGGCTACAACCTCGACTTCCTGGGGGTGGTGGGGATCGTGCTCCTCATCGGGGTGGTCGTGAACAACGGCATCGTGCTCATCGACTACGCCAACCGGCTGAGGGCCGAGGGTCTCGAGCGCAGCCAGGCGCTCCTCACCGCCGCCGAGCGCCGCTTCCGCCCGATCATGATGACCGCCCTCACCACGATCTGCGGGATGGTCCCGGTGACGCTCAGCGGCGCCACCAGCATCGGCCTCAGCTACACGAGCTTCGGCCTGACCCTCATCGGCGGGCTCACGACCGCGACCCTCCTGACCCTGCTCGTGGTCCCGGTCTTCTACACGTTCTTCGACGACGCCCAGCTCGTGACGGGACGGGCCGTCCGCCACGCCCTCGGGATCTCGCCGGCCGGGCGGGCGGAGGCCTGAAGAGCGAACTCGGGGGCGGCCGCGTGGTGGACGCGCTCGCCGAGGTGCGCGACGGTGCTATCGCCGAGCGGCGTCCCAGGTTCCTCTTCGCACAGCACTTGCGCCGCGCGCTCCGGAGTCGGCTCCTCTCCGGGCCGAGCGGGTGCCTTGATACCATCAATCCACTCCCCGGCAAAGAGAGGGTGTTTTCCCCGGGGTCGAAACGGCCGCCTCCGCCCTGAAGCGGGGGGCCCGGTCACAAACCGAGCCGCTTCATCCAGCGGAAGAGCGTGGTGCGGTCGACCCCGAGGACGGCCGCCGCCTCCGCCCGGCGCCCGCCGGTGGCCGCGAGGGCGAGGCGGATGCGCTCGGCCGCCGCGTGGTCGAGGGCCGCCTGCAGGGTGTCGGCCCGCCCGGCCTCCCCGGGGACCGGCCCCGGGCGGGGCTCGAGGAGCAGGTCCTCGGGCAGGACCTCCTCGGAGCGGGCGAGGACGGCCGCCCGCTCGATCGCGTTCATCAGCTCCCGGACGTTGCCCGGCCAGTCGTGGGCGAGGAGCCGCTCCTCGGCCTCCGGGCCGAGCCGGAGCAGCCGGCCGCTCTCCCGGGCGTGGCGGGCGAGGAAGTGCCGGGCGAGGGGCAGCACGTCGGCCGGCCGCTCGCGGAGGGGGGGGATCGCCACCGGGATCACGTTGAGCCGGAAGTAGAGGTCCTCCCGGAAGCGGCCCTCCGCGATCTCGGTCCGCAGGTCCCGGTTCGTGGCCGCGACCACCCGCACGTCCACCCGGCGGGGCCGGGCCGCGCCCACCCGCTGGACCTCGCCCTCCTGGAGGACCCGCAGGAGCTTGGCCTGGAACGAGGGCGAGACCTCGCCGATCTCGTCGAGGAGGAGCGTCCCCCCGTCGGCCCGCTCGAAGCAGCCCGCGTGGGCGGCCACCGCCCCCGTGAACGCCCCCTTCTCGTGGCCGAAGAGCTCGCTCTCGAGGACGCTGTCCGCGAAGGCCTTGCAGTTGACGGCCACGAAGGGCCCGGCCGCGCGCTCGCTGCCGAGGTGGAGGCGCCGGGCCACCACCTCCTTGCCGGTGCCGCTCTCCCCCTGGACGAGGACGGGGGCCCGGGACGGGGCGGCCCGTTCCACGAGGTCGAGGACCGCCTTCATGGCCTCGCTCTCCGCCACCGCCTCCGCCCCAACCCGGGCGAGAAGCTCGTCGCGCAGACGCCGGTTCTCCTCGCGGAGGTGGACGAGCTCGAGGGCGCGGGCGACCAAACCGCGCAGCTCGTCGTTGTCGAAGGGCTTGGTGACGTAGTCGAACGCCCCTTCCCGCATGGCCTGGACGGCCGAGGGGACGTCGCCGTAGGCGGTGACGAGGATGACCGGGGTGCCCGGGCGGGCCGCCCGCACCTGGCGGAGGAGCGCGAGCCCGTCCAGGCCGGGCATCCGCCAGTCGGTCACCACCACGTCGGCCCCTCGCTCCCGGAAGGCGGAGAAGGCCGCCTCGCCGGCGGCGAACGCCTCGCACTCGTAGCCGCTGCGCTCGAGGGCGGCGGCCATGGCCTCGGCCATGCGCGCCTCGTCGTCGACCACGAGGACGCGCGGCTTCACGACGGCGGCGGGGCCGCGAGGGGGAGGCGGAGGGCGAAGACCGCCCCGGGAGACGAGGCCGGCTCCAGCTCGAGGCGCCCCCCCTGGGCCTCCGCGAGCTGGCGGGCCACCGCGAGGCCGAGGCCGCTCCCCCCGGGCTTGGTGGTGAAGAACGGCTCGAAGACCCGCTCCCGCAGCTCGGCCGGCACCCCGGGGCCCCGGTCGGCGACCCGGAACACCGCCTCCCGGCCCTCGACGCGCCAGTCCAGGGCGACCGGCTCGCCGCGCGGGCTCGCCTCGCCGGCGTTGGCGAGGAGGCCGAGGAGCACCTGGCAGGCGAGGTCGGGGTCGGCGCGCACCGCGGTCGCCGCCAGTCCCTCGTCCACGCGGAGGGGCCGGCCCTCGAGGAGCCGGCGGCCCAGCCAGGCGGTGCGGGCGGCGATCTCCGCCGCCTCCGCCTCCACCACCCGCGGCCGCACCGGCCGGGCGAGCCCCCCGAGGGACGCGGTCACCCGCGAGAGGCGGTCGATCTCCTCGATCACGAGCCGGCAGGTCCGGCGGGGCTCGTCCGGGGGAAGGGGCGAGGATTCCGCGAGGTTCTGCAGGGTGGAGCGGACGATCGCGAGGGGGTTGCGGACCTCGTGGGCGATCGCGCTCGCGAGCTGGCCCACCGCGGCCAGCTTCTCGGCCTGGGCGAGGCGCGACTGCACCACGGCCAGGCGCTCCATCCCCGCCCGCTCGGTCTCCGCGGTGCGGCGCTCGGCCGCGCGGGCCTCGGCCGCCCGGCCGAGGAGGAAGCCGAAGCCCGCGAAGGCCGCCTCGAACGCGAAGGCCACCGCGAGGGTCACGTCGCGGGCCCCCAGCCGGAACTCCACGCCGAGGGCGGTGACGGCGGTGGTGTAGGCGGCCCCGAGGGCGAAGGCGGCGAGGGCGAACCACCAGCGCTGGTTCCGCGAGGCCGGGGCCGGCTCGGCCGCCGTCGCGCTCGAGGGCGTGCTCACGACCCGGCCATTCTAAGCCGGGCCCCGGCCCGCCAAAGACGAGGGACGGCGCAGGAGGTAGAGCAGGGGGCCCGCCGAGCCGAACAGCGCGCCGATCAGGACGAACGGCCACCAGGCGACGCCGCGCTGCCGGGCGTCCTGGACCATCCACACCGCGATCAGGACCAGGCAGATCACGAGGTCAACGGTGAGGAGGCGGGTGGCCCAGTTGGCGAGGGCGAGCTCGAGGAAGCCGAGGTAGCCGTGCTCGGCGAGGGCGACCGCGGTCAAGGCGAGGAACCCGGCGAGCACGAGGGCGAGGACGGCACGGACGAGGTTCATGGGACGGCTCCTTTCCGGTCCATCGGAGGGACCGCCGTCTCCCTCGGCACGGCCCGTGCCAGCCGGGGGCCGCGCGGGAACGCGAGGCAGGAGGACCAGTTGCGATCCGGATGCTTCCGCCCGCCGTTGCAGGCCCGCAACCATGCGATGCGGACCCGCCGCGCGGAAGCGGTCAGCGCCCGGGCGGGCCGGCGAGCCGGCGGGCCTTGGCGAGGGCCCGGCGGAGCCCGTGGTCGGGCCCGAGCGGCTCCACCTCGTCCCAGGCGAACCAGCGCAGGTCGTGCATCTCGGCGTGGGCGGGCGAGATGGCCGCCTCCTCGGGGGCCACCACCAGGTAGCGCAGGTCGAGGTGCTCGTGGGCGGGCTCGGCGCCCCGGGCGGGGATGTCGTGGACGTCCACGTCGAGGGGGCGGGGGGCGGCGGGGTGGAGGGAGAGGCCGCCGATGCCGGTTTCCTCGAGGGCCTCGCGCAGCGCAACCTCCTCGCCGGTCCGCTCGCCGGGGTCGGCGTGGCCGCCCGGCTGCAGCCAGCGGTCGAGCTTGCGGTGGTGGAGGAGGAGCACGCGGTGGCCCGAGGCCGAGACCACGAGCGCGCTGCCCGTCAGGTGGCCCTCGGGGATGCGGCGGTCGAAGGGATCGGGGTGGCGGGTGACGAAGGCGACGATGCGCGCGAGGTCCTCGGCTTCGGCGGCGTCCTCGGGCCGGTGCGCGGCGAGGCTCTGGCGGAGGTCCATGGGTCCGGGATTCTAGCTTGCGCGGCCCGGGCGTGTTTCGGGCGGCGCCCCGCCGGTGCCGGGCGGGCGCTTCCCGCCCGGCGAGTGGACCTCGACGCGCCCCGGCTAGCCCGCGGCCTCGGCCATCGGGACCGGCTCGACCAGGGCCGGGGAAGACGCGGGACCGATCCGGAACTGCTCGGCGTTCTTCGGGAGGAGCTGGACCTCGCGCACGAGGCCGACCGCGGCGAGGGCGCGGATGATCACCCAGTTGAGGTCGAACTCCCACCAGGCGAGGCCGTGGCGGGCGGAGCGCTGGAAAGCGTGGTGGTTGTTGTGCCAGCCCTCGCCGAAGGCGAGGAGCCCCACCCACCAGAGGTTGCGCGAGCCCTCGGGGGTCTGGAACGTCCGGTAGCCCCAGGTGTGGGTCGCGGAGTTGACGAGCCAGGTGCCGTGGAGCACGCAGACGAGGCGGAGGAAGACGCCCCAGATCACGTAGGACCAGCCGCCCCAGGCGTAGAGCGCGAGGCCGACGAGCACGTTCGGGAGCACGTGGAGGCGGTTGAGCACGCGGTGGACCGGGTCGGCCACCAGCTCGGGCGCGTAGCGGGACTCCATCTGGCGGGGTTCCATGCCGTGATGGCAGAGGATCCAGCCGATGTGGCTCCACCAGAAGCCGTCCTTGGGGGTGTGGAGGTCCTTCCCCGGCCGGTCCGACTGGGCGTGGTGGATGCGGTGCATGGCCACCCAGGTGATCGCCCCGCCCTCGCTCGCGAGCATGCCGAAGACCGTCCCGAGGTACTCGAGGGCCTTGGGCATCTTGTAGCCACGGTGGGTGAGGAGGCGGTGGTAGGTCACGCCGATCCCGAGCGAGCCCGAGACCCACCACAGGAAGAGGCAGAGGAAGAGGCCGGTCCAGGAGAACGTCCAGAATGCGAGGGCCGCCATCGCGTGGATCCAGGCGAAGTACACGACGTTCACCCAGTCGAAGCGTCGGCCGTTCCAGGTCAGGTCCAAGTCGCCTCCTCCGGGCCGTCCATCGGGGCGGCCCGAGATCAGGCTA
>Ga0268386_10001478_pt1 | contig 16143 bp, 11 predicted proteins | sample RVTome_15_FD_200260 | JGI IMG/M metagenome (GOLD analysis project Ga0268386, IMG submission 200260) | Soil microbial communities from uranium-contaminated site in the Upper Colorado River Basin, Wyoming, United States - RVT150D86... ...
GAAGCCGTCGCGAGCCGCATGCGCGCAAGGCGCCGCCGCAGCAGCGCGAGTGGGTGGCGCCCCAGCGTGAGCCCCAGGCTGCCGTAGTCCGCGACGAGGTCTTCGCCCTCGGTGGGGGCGGAAAGACGCGGTGCGCTTTCCCTGATCGGCGCGTTGCTCAGCAGCCGGGGCAGGGCTTCCGCGCCGGCCGCCTGCCAGTGCGCGAGACGGCGGTGGCCTGCCAGTCGGGCGAGCGCGCTTGCCGCGGCGAGGCTGCGGAGATCGCGCTGATCGAGGCTTGCGCGTCGCGCAAGATCTTCTACGTCGGCGAAGGGCGAGTGCAGGCGTGCGGTGACGATGCGCTCGGCACCGGCCTGCGACAGGCCCTTTACCATCAGCATCCCCAGCCGCACGGCTGGGGATGAGGAGCGTGATGGGTGATGAGTGATGGGTGATGAGTCGCTTGTTTTCTCTTCGAGGGTACATTCCCAGTCGCTTGCGGTTGCATCGACCGGCAGCACGTCGACGCCGTGGCCGCGGGCATCCTGGACGAGCTGGGAGGAGGAGTAGAAGCCGAGAGGCTGGCTGTTCAGCATCGCTGCAAGAAACGCGGCAGGCTCGTGGTGCTTGAGCCATGCCGAGACATAGGCAAGCAGCGCGAAGCTGACAGAATGGGACTCCGGGAACCCGTATTCGCCGAAGCCGAGGATCTGCTGGTAGATGCTCTCGGCGAACTCGCGCGAGTAGCCGCGCGCGAGCATGCCGCTCACGAGGCGGCTGTAACAATGCTCGAGCCCGCCCTTGCGCCGCCATGCCGCCATCGAGCGCCGCAGGCCATCGGCCTCGCCAGGGGTGAAGCCGGCGGCGACGATGGCGAGCTGCATCACCTGTTCCTGGAAGATCGGCACACCGAGCGTGCGTTTGAGCACCTGCTCGACGGCTTCCGAAGGGTAGGTGACCGGCTCCAGTCCCTGCCGGCGCCGCAGGTAGGGATGGACCATGCCGCCCTGGATCGGCCCGGGGCGCACGATCGCGACCTCGATCACGAGATCGTAGAACTCGCGGGGTTTCAATCGCGGCAGCATCGACATCTGCGCCCGGGATTCGATCTGGAAGACACCGATGGTGTCGGCGCGCCGGATCATCTCGTATACCGCCGCGTCATCGCCGCGGTCGAGAATGGCCTGCATCGCAAGATCGCCGCCGCGGTAGCGGTTGACGAGCTCGAGAGAGCGCCGGATCGCGGAGAGCATGCCGAGGCCCAGAACGTCGACCTTGAGCAGGCCCAGCGCGTCGAGATCGTCCTTGTCCCATTGAATCACCGAGCGCTCGGGCATCGCCGCGTTCTCGACCGGGACGAGCTGCGATAGCGGCCCGCGCGAGATCACGAAGCCGCCGACGTGCTGCGAGAGGTGCCGGGGAAAGCCGACGAGGTCGCCGACCAGCCTTACCAGGCGCTCGATCACGGGGCTCTCGGGGTCGAAGCCACCTTCCCGCAGGCGCTCGGGCAGCGCGCGCTGTCCGTCCCACCAGTTCATTGATTTTGCCAGGCGGTCCACCTGCGAGAGCTCGAGGCCAAGCGCCTTGCCCGCGTCGCGCAGCGCGCTCCTCGGCCGGTAGGTGATCACGGTCGCGGCGAGGGCGGCGCGGCTGCGCCCGTACTTGCGGTAGACATGCTGGATCACTTCTTCGCGCCGCTGGTGCTCGAAATCGACGTCGATATCGGGCGGCTCGTTCCGCTCGCGCGAGATGAAACGCTCGAACAGCACGCTCATGCGCGCCGGATCGACTTGGGTGATGCCGAGGACGTAGCACACGGCGGAGTTGGCGGCGCTGCCCCGTCCCTGGCACAGGATGCCTCGTGAACGCGCATACTGGACGATGTCATAGACGGTCAGGAAGAAATGCTCGTAGCGAAGCTCTGCGATCAACGCGAGCTCATGCTCGACGAGACGGCGCACCTGCTGTGGGGTCCCGAGCGGAAAACGCCGGGAGAGGCCCGTCTCGGTGAGGCTGCGCAGATAGCTCGCCGGGGTGTGGCCCGGGGGAATGATCTCATCCGGATACTCGTAGCGCAGGCTGTCGAGCGAGAAATTGCAGCGCCCGGCGATGTGGAGCGTTTCGGCAAGCAGCTCGGGAGGATAGACCTGGGCGAGCCGCGTCCGCAGCCGCAAGTGCCGTTCGGCATTGGGGTAGAGCGCGTGACCGGCCTCGTGGACGGGAATGCCGAGACGGATTGCGGTGAGCGTGTCCTGCAGCGGCCGGCGCGAGCGCACGTGCATGTGAACGTCGCCTGCTGCGACGAGGGGCAGGCGTGAGCACCGGCCGGTTTCCTGCAGCGCGGCAAGGCGCGCACGGTCGTTCGGGCCGCACAGCAGTTCCACGGCGATCCAGGCGCGTCCCGGAAAGCGCCCGGCGACGTAGCGCGCGTCTTCGAGGTCCAGCCGTACACCCGGGACGAGCAGCACGAGGCAGCCCGGAAGCCCGTCCTCCAGGTCACCGCGGGCAAGCCGGTAGCGGCCCTTGGCCGAGCGCATCCGGCCGCGGGTGATGAGCGCGCAGAGACTGCCATAGCTCTCGCGATCGGTCGCGAGCAGCACCAGCTTGAGACCGTCGTCGAGCCGGATTTCCGTGCCGACGATGAGCTTGAGTCCTGCGTTTTTTGCGGCGACATGCGCGCGCACGGCGCCGGCGACGGAGCATTCATCGGTGATGGCAAGCGCGCTGTAGCCGAGCGCCCGCGCGTGCTCGACCAACTCTTCCGGCCGGGAGGCTCCCCGCAGGAAGGTGAAGTTGGAAAGGCAGTGCAGCTCGGCGTAGTCTGGAAGAGAGAGCATAAAGGTCAAAAGTTTTAACCGCGGAGATCGCAAAGCAGGTTATTGAACCGCCGAGACGCCGAGAGAAACAAGGACAGAACCAATTGAACCGCGGAGAAAGGGAAAGAATCATCTTTCGTAAAATCCGTTCGCTCTGCGAATCTCTCCGCGTCTCCGCGGTTCAGTGTTTGATCTAGTACGTCTTGGCGTTCTCGGCGTCTCGGCGGTTCGAATTCGGTGTTTACGCAAAAAAACCGTGCAGGTACCAGCCGCCGTCGTGGCGGCGCTCGCGATAGACCCACAGCAGGGCATGCGCGGGATTGCGGGCGATGAAATAGTCGCGCGCGATATCAGCCCCGTCCCACCACCCCGACTCGATGCGCTCCGGTCCTGCCAGGAGGGCGAGCGTCCCCTGGTAATGAGGCACGGCTCCGATCTCCCTCAGCGGCTGCGGCGAGGCGAGCAGCCACAGAGGACGGGCGGGAGGCTGCGTGTCCTCGACGCCGTGTCCGTTCCCGGGCTCACAGATCCGCCACGCGCGCTCCGGCCGGTAATCAGCGGCGGTGTCGAGCCCTTTGACCGCGTCGGCGCTCAGGCGCGCCCGCAGGCGCTCGATCAGGCGGCAGACGGCCTCGGCGTGCTCGCGGCCGTCGGGAAGGAACGAGAGATTGCGCGAAGCTACGGGCAGCAGCAGCTCGCTTTCGAGGGTAACTGCCGTCGCGGGCCGGGGCAGGGACAGACGCTCCAGGCGCTCGCGCAGCACGCTTGCCAGGTGCCCGGAATCGCGGGTCGCGGCGCTGAGATCCAGCGTGAGACGCGTATCGGCGCAGTCTTCGTGCTTGAGCACGAGGGCGAGGCGCTGCACGCCGTTGCCGGTGGCGGAAAGAAAGCCGCACAGCTCGGTGAGCAGCCGGCGGGCGGCGAACAGCAATTGTCCCGCTTCGTGCACCGGCGCCGGCAACATCAGCGGCGCGACAAAATTCGCAGGCGGAGTGAAATTCGGCCGCGGGTCCGGAGCATGCCCCAGCGCACGATCAAGGATGTCGAGCAATTCCCGGCCGAAGCGGCGCGCCACGCCATCGCGCGGCAGCCGCAGGCAATCATCCAGAGTGGAAGCGCCGATGGCGCGCAGCAAGGCGCCAGACTCCGGGGACAGGCCGAGCGTATCGACCGGCAGCGGGCCGAGGCTCGCTCGCAGCGCATCGCGATGCTGGACTCTTGCGGACAGACCGGCGCGCGCGAAAAGCTGTGCGGCGAGCGGCGTCGGGGAGCAGGCGAGCGTGGCGCGATAGCCGAGTTCGGCAAGCCCGTTCTCGATCCGGGTGCAGAGCCTGTTGAATCCCCCGAACAGCTTGAATGAGCCTGCGATTTCCAGCAGGACTTCGGCGGGCGGGGCAATGCTCACGGCCGGCGTGAACTGGAGTGCCCAGGCGGCGACGCGCTCCAGCGCACTACGCTCGGCCTCGATGTCGCGCTCCGCTACCGCCAGCTCCGAGGCCAATGCACAGGCCGCGGCGAGCGGCATGCCGGGTCGTACACCACGACGGTGCGCGGAATCATTGCAGGCAAGGACGACGGCGTTAGTGCCGGGAGAAGAGGCGATGGCGAGCGGCAGAGGCACGCGCGCGCCACGCGCGTGAACATCGAGCGCGAGAGCGGGGAAGTGGAGAGCGAGCCACAACATGTATGAAACCGCCGATGAGCGCCGATAGACATCGATCAAAATTAAAAACGAACCACAAACCTTGAGCCGCCAAGGCGCCAACAGAAACAGGAACAGCACAATTCGAACCGCGGAGAAAGGGAGAGAAACAAGATTCATGAATCCGTTCTATGAATCTCTCCGTACCTCCGTGGTTCAGATTTGACCTTGTTCGCATATCTTGGCGTTCTTGGCGTCTTGGCGGTTCAAGGTCAATCGGCGTTCGCCCCTCACCCCCGCCCCTCTCCCGAGAGGAGAGGGGAGGCTATTGCTTCCCCTTCTCCCCTTGGGAGAAGGGGAAGGGATGAGGGATGGGCGATTAAATCGCTCCTGATCCTGTTCCGCCGCACGAGGGCGCCGTGCAGATCGAGCGCAACCGGCGGCGGCATGCCGCCGCCGCGGCGCTTGAGGATGCGCACCACCGTCCTGCTCTGGGATCTGCTGACGTGCAACCGCAACGCTGCGGGCGAAGCGGGAATGCTGCGAGCAGAACGGAACAGCAGTACCAGGGCGCCGCTTGTTTCTGCGGCAAGTTGCAGGCGCTTTATCGCGCGTTCATGGACCTGGTTAAGCCAGGCCATTACCGCGCCGCAGCTCGCCGCGCGCAAGGCCTGCTCGCAGGCCCACAGGTTTTCGTCAATGACCGGTGCCCGCACCAGCAGAAGGCGGGACAGTTTCACGCCATGGGCAGCGAGCGCGGGAGCGTAGGGAAGATAAGGCGGGGCAACCAGCGTAATCCAATGTCCGGACTGCGTCAGGCGCGCAGCAGCCGGCATGACAAGCTGCAGCTCGCCAATACCGGGGCGCTCGACATAGATCTCGGTCAGTGCGCCTGCCGGCCAGCCTCCGCCCGGGAGCCACGCATCGAGCTCGGCGAAACCGCTCGGCACGCTCGGCACGCTCGGCACCGCCACCCGCGCGCAGTCATTGCCGCGCCAGACGGCCGGGTTCTGCAAAATGAGATCGAGAGCGGAAGCCATGTTAATTAACCGCCGATGAACGCCGATTAAAATCAAAAACAAAATCCGAACCCTGAACCGCCAAGACGCCAAGAAAAGCAGGAACAGAACATTTCAACCGCGGAGACGCGGAGAGAAGCAAAATCCATAAAAGCTGCTCGTTCTGGGAATCTCTCCGTATCTCCGCGGTTTAATCAATTTGGTGCTTGATCTTGCATGTCTTGGCGCTCTTGGCGCCTTGGCGGTTCGACAGGGTTATAAGGGTTTTCCGTTGCGGATGACTCCCACGCCGATGCCCTCGATAACGAGGCTGTCGCGCTGGAGATTGACGTGAATCGGCTTGAACTCGGGGTTCTCGGGAAGCAGCCGCACGAGGCCGCCCTGGCGCCGCAAGCGCTTGACCGTGACATCGTCGTTGATGCGCGCGACCACGATCTGCCCCGAGCGCGCCTCGCGCGTTCGATGCACGACGAGAAGATCGCCATCCAGGATGCCGGCATCGCGCATGCTCATTCCCCGCACCCTCAGCAGGTAATCGGCGCGCGGATTGAAGAGAGCCGGATCAAGCCGGTAGCGAGCCTCGATGTGCTGCTCGGCAAGAACGGGGCTGCCGGCAGCAACACGCCCGACCAGCGGGAGCCCCGGCGCCTGTCTCAAACGGATGCCGCGCGAGGCGCCGGGCGCCATCTCGATCGCACCCTTGCGGGCAAGCGCCCGCAGGTGCTCCTCCGCGGCGTTGGGAGAGCGAAAGCCCATGGCGCGACAGATCTCGGCGCGCGTCGGCGGGAAGCCGGAGCTCGCGACATGCTCGCGGATGAGACGCAGGATCTGCGCCTGGCGGGGAGTGAGCTCGTTCATTCTTTCTTCACCGGAGCGGGTAACTGTAAGTATATACAGTATTTGAAACCGGGCAAGCGCGTGGCGCAAAGCGGCAGTAGCGCATGGATGGATGCGACTCTCTGAAAATGGTGCCCGGAGACAAACGTAATGAATGCAAAGGATTTTCGATCGAACCTCAAGGGCGTCTTTGCGCTCCAATGTATTGGATTCGGGCGTGATTTTTGTTACACTTTGCACCCCCCGATTCCGGGGGAACAGAGAGATGGGCGGTTCGCCCATTTTTTGTTTGTAGTGCGGCTTTTCGATGAATTTGAACGAGTTACTGGAAACCACCGTGACCGGCATGGGCTACGAGCTGGTGGGCGTCGATCGACCCGCCAAGGGGGGGCTTCTGCGCCTCTACATCGACCGGCCCGGCGGCGTGAATGTGGACGACTGCGCGAGCGTCAGCCACCAGGTGAGCCGCGTGCTGACGGTGGAGAACGTGGACTACGAGCGGCTGGAAGTCTCTTCACCGGGGCTTGACCGCCCGCTCAGGAAGGAAAGAGATTTCGCGCGCTTTGCGGGACAGCGGGCGCGCGTGAAAATGCGCGTGCCCGTGGACGGGCAGCGCAATTTCGTCGGCGTATTGCGCGAGGCGGCTGCGGGACGGGTGGAGCTGGAAGTCGATGGCAGGGTGGTATCGCTCGCACTGGGCGACATGGAGACGGCACGCCTGGTGCCGAACATCTGAATGAGGCGGGAGTAAGCGATGAGCCGAGAACTTTTGCTGCTGGTGGATGCCCTGGCGCGGGAGAAGAACGTCGAGAAAGCGACGGTCTTCGGCGCCCTGGAGCTGGCGCTGGCGTCGGCGACCAAGAAGCGGTTTCGCGAGGAGGCCGATGTGCGCGTGGCGATCGACCCCCTGACCGGCAATTACCAGTCGTTCCGGCGCTGGCAGGTGGTGCCGGACGAGGCCGTTGAGAACCGCGCCCACCAGATTCCGCTATCCGAGGCGGTGAAGGTGAAGCCCGACATCAACCTCGAGGAATACATTGAAGAGCCGCTCGAGCCGGTCGAGTTCGGGCGCATCGGCGCGCAGACGGCGAAGCAGGTGATCCTGCAGAAGATACGCGATGCCGAGCGCGAGCAGATCCTCAACGACTTTCTGGCCCGCAAGGAACACCTGGTAACCGGCGTGATCAAGCGCATGGAACGGGGCAATGCGATCGTCGAATCCGGCCGCCTCGAGGCCCTGCTGCCGCGTGACCAGATGATTCCGAAAGAGAATTTGCGCGTGGGCGACCGGGTGCGCGCGTTTGTGTGGAAGATCGACCGCGCGAACCGGGGCCCGCAGTTGATCCTCTCGCGCACCGCGCCCGAGTTCGTGACGGCGCTGTTCGAGCTCGAGGTGCCGGAGCTGGAGGACGGGCTGCTCGAGATCCGCGCCGCGGCGCGCGATCCGGGCTCGCGCGCCAAGATCGCCGTGCTCTCGAAGGATCGCCGCATCGATCCGATCGGAACCTGTGTCGGGATGCGCGGCTCGCGCGTGCAGGCGGTGACATCCGAGCTCGCTGGCGAGCGCATCGATATCATTCTCTGGGCGGAAGATCCCGCACAGTTCGTGATCAATGCGCTGGCGCCGGCCGAAGTGAGCAAGATCAAGGTCGACGAGGAAGCGCACAGCATGGACATCGTCGTCGACGAGGAAAACCTCGCCCAGGCGATCGGCCGCGGCGGTCAGAACGTGCGTCTTGCGAGCGAGTTGACCGGCTGGGAGCTCAACATCATGACGCTCGAGGAATCCGAGAAGAAGGGCGAGGAGGAAGCCGGGCGCGTGCGCGGCCTCTTCATGGAGAAGCTCGACGTCGACGAGGAGGTCGCCGATATCCTGGTCGCGGAAGGATTCAACACGCTCGAGGAGGTGGCGTACGTGCCACTCACGGAGATGCTGGAGATCGAGTCGTTCGATGAGGCTACGGTCAACGAGCTTCGCAGCCGTGCGCGCAATGCGCTCCTCACGCAGGCCATTGTGAGCGAGGAGCAGGTGGAGCACGACATCGAGGACCTGATGAAGGTCGAAGGAATGGACAACGACACCGCGCGCATGCTTGCGGCAAAAGGCGTCGGCACGCAGGAGGCCCTGGCGGACTTCGCTACCGACGACCTCGTCGAGCTGACCGCGCTCGACGCCGAGCGCGCCAAGGAGCTGATCATGGCTGCCCGCGCGCCGTGGTTTGCGGAAACCACTCCACAAGCACAAGCATAGGCGAAACGAACGATGGCGCAGATCAATGTCACGCAGTTTGCAACGCAGCTTGGGCTGCCCCCGGCGCTGCTCATCGAGCAGCTGCACGCGGCCGGCGTGAAAAAGGCGCTGACGGAGCAGACGCCGCTCACCGAGAAGGACAAGACCCAGCTGCTCGACTATCTCCGCCAGGCGCATGGCGCCAAGGAAGCGAAGCAGAAGATCACGCTGACCCGCCGGCAGACGAGCGAGATCCGGAAATCGGACAGCACCGGAAAATCCCGCACCATTCAGGTGGAGGTGCGCAAGAAACGGGTACTGGTCAAGCGCGAGGCGCCCGAGACCGAAGCAGCCGAGACGGAAGCGCCCAGGCCCGTGCTCGATGCCGAGGAAATTGCCTTGCGCGAGGCAGAGGCAAGAAAGCAGGCTGAGCTGGCGTCGCGGCAGGCGGAGGACGCCGAGAAGAAGCGGCGCAAGAAGGAAGCCGAGACCGCTGCCGAAGCCAAGGCACCGGAGGAAGCAAAACCGGCCGTGGAGGCCGTTGGTGCGCTCCCTGTCGAGGGCACGCTGCACAAGCCGACGGTGAAGCCCGAGGAGAGAGCGGAGAAGGCGGAAAAGAAGGCCAAGAAGCAGCCCAAACCAGTTGTGTGGCGCGATGAGGCGGTCAAGCGGCGCACGATCAAGACCCGCGGAGACGCATCGGGCGGCCTCGGCTGGCGCGAGCGCAAGGCGCGGCACGCGGCCCATCGGGAAGAAGCCGAGGCGCAGCACGCGTTTACCGCGCCGACGGAACCGATCGTGCGCGAGGTCACGATTCCGGAAACGATTACAGTCGGCGATCTCGCGCACAAGATGTCGGTCAAGGCAGCCGAGGTCATCAAGGCCCTGATGAAAATGGGCACCATGGTGACCATCAACCAGGTGCTCGACCAGGATACGGCCATGATCATCGTCGAGGAGTTGGGGCACGTCGCCAAGCGCGCCAAGCTCGACGAGCCGGATGCTTTCCTCGCCGAGGAGCAACGCGGGACGGAGGAAATCCGGCTCGAGCCGCGCGCACCCGTCGTAACGGTCATGGGCCATGTCGACCACGGCAAGACGTCGCTGCTCGACTACATCCGGCGCACGCGGGTCGCCATCGGCGAGGCGGGCGGGATCACGCAGCATATCGGCGCCTATCACGTCAATACGCCCAGGGGGATGGTCACGTTCCTCGATACGCCGGGTCACGAAGCGTTTACGGCAATGCGCGCGCGCGGTGCGAAGGTGACCGACATCGTAATTCTGGTGGTGGCGGCCGATGATGGCGTCATGCCCCAGACGATAGAGGCAATTCACCATGCCAAAGCGGCGAAGGTTCCCATCGTAGTGGCGCTCAACAAGATCGACAAGCCGGAAGCCAACCCCGATCGCATCAAGCAGGAACTGGCCGGGCAAGAAGTAGTGCCGGAAGAATGGGGCGGGGAGACCATGTTCGTCGAGGTCTCCGCCAAGACCGGCCAGGGCATCGACTCGTTGCTCGAGCGATTGCTCCTGCAGGCCGAGGTGCTTGAATTGAAGGCAGCGCGTGAAGCGCCGGCAAAAGGTATCGTGATCGAATCACGGCTCGATAAAGGGCGCGGTCCGGTCGCGACGATGCTGGTCCAGTCAGGCACCCTCAAGCGCGGGGACATCATCCTGGCCGGTGCGGTTTTCGGGCGTGTTCGGGCGATGCAAGATGAAAACGGACACGCGATCGACCAGGCTGGCCCGTCGCTTCCGGTTGAAATCCTGGGGCTGTCTGACGTGCCGGTGGCGGGCTCCGAGGTGATCGTTCTCGGCGACGAGCGCAAAGCGCGCGAGATCGCGCTCTTCCGCCAGGGCAAGTTCCGCGACGTAAAGCTTGCCAAGCAACAGGCAACGAACCTTGCGAACATGTTCGAGCAGATGGGTGAAGGGCAGGCCAAGACGCTTACGCTCGTCATCAAGGCCGACGTCCAGGGCTCCTACGAGGGGCTCTCGCATGCGCTCACGAAACTGTCCACCGATGAGGTCAAGGTCAATATCGTTCATGCCGCGGTAGGCGGGATTACCGAGTCCGACGTCAATCTCGCTCTGGCGTCTAAGGCGGTCATCGTTGGTTTCAACACTCGCGCTGATGTGGCGGCGCGCAAGCTTGCAGAGACCAGCGGCGTGGACATCCGCTACTACAACATCATCTATGATGCGGTTGACGAGGTAAAAGCTGCGCTGTCCGGCATGCTTTCGCCCGAGAAGAAGGAGAACGTGCTTGGGCTCGTCGAGATACGGCAGATCTTCAAGATCTCGAGCGTTGGCACGGTCGCGGGTTGCTATGTGACTGAAGGATTGATTCGCCGCAATGCCCGGGTGCGTCTGCTGCGCGACAACGTTGTCATTCACGATGGTGAGCTCGATTCGCTCAAGCGCTTCAAGGATGACGCGCGCGAGGTGAAAGCCGGGTTCGAGTGCGGCCTCTCGCTCAAGAACTACGACGATCTGAAGACGGGCGATCAGCTCGAAGTCTACGAGGTCGTCGAGGTCGCCCGTACCCTCTGAAGGATGAAGGATGAAGGATGAGGGATGAAGGAACACCGCCGCCCGCGGCGCTGTTGATCCTGCCTCCTTCCGTCTTCATCCTTTCGAGGCCATGCCGAGGGATTATCCGCGCAGCCGGCGCATCGCCGAGCAGGTGCAGCGCGAGCTCTCGGACATCATCCGCCTCGAGTTGAAGGACCCGCGGGTGGGCATGATCACCCTTACGGACGTCGAGGTGACCGCGGATACCGCCCATGCCAAGGTGTATTTCACGTTGATGGGGGACGCCGCCCGGATCGAGGCGACGACAGCCGCCCTCACGCATGCGGCGGGTTTCCTCCGGAGCGAGCTTGCTCATCGCATGAAACTGCGCATTGTGCCCCAGCTCTCGTTCAAGTACGACGCCTCCGTCGAGCGCGGGGCCCGATTGTCACAACTGATCGATGCCGCTGTGGCCGATGACGTAAAGCGCAGCCGGAGGCGGAAGTGATGCGGGAGAGGCGGGGTCCGCGGAACGCCGCCGCCTCGCGCGCTGTCGACGGTGTGCTTCTTCTCGACAAGCCGGCTGGCATCACGTCGCATACCGCCGTACAACGCGTGCGGCGGCTCTTGAGCGCGCACAAGGCGGGCCACACCGGCACGCTCGACCCGCTCGCTACGGGGCTGTTGCCGATCTGCCTGGGCGAAGCGACGAAGTTTTCTCACGCCCTTCTGGGCGCCGACAAAACCTATCTCGCGACGATCCGGCTCGGCGTCGAGACAGCCACCGGCGACCTCGAGGGAGAGGTCAGGGCGCAAACTCCCGTCGACGTCGGAGAGGAGCAGGTACGTGCGGCACTCATCCCGTTTGTCGGTGAAATCCCGCAGGTGCCGCCGATGTACAGCGCCATCAAGCACCATGGACAACCGCTCTACAAGTTCGCGCGGGCGGGGCGCGAGCTGCCACGCGCGCCGCGCCGCGTGCTGATCCGTGAGCTGAGGCTGATTCGCTTCGCGCCGCCGGAACTCGATGTGTCGGTCACGTGCAGCAAAGGCACCTACGTGCGGGTGCTCGCGGAGGATATCGGTCGCCACCTGGGCTGTGGGGGTTGCCTTGCGGCGCTCAGGCGTACGGCCGTTGGCGAATTCTCGGATACCGAAAAGCTCATGAACCTTGCGAGTCTGGAGGCTATGTCGCAGGATGAGCGCATCGGGCAGCTCCTGTCCGAAGACGCGTTGCTCTCGAGCCTTCCACGGCTGGACCTCGGGGCGGAGGAAGTGCTCCGATTGCGCCAGGGGCAGGGCATCGAGCGGAACGAAGTTGGCGCGCCGGGACTCGTCAGGATCTATGGGCCGGGCCAGGAATTTCTGGGCATGGCGGAGGTTCTCGAAGCGGGGCGTATCGTGCCGCGGCGCCTGCGGCGCTCACCCGCGCTCGCGGCAGTGCGAGCGTCCGCGAGTATTGCTTGAGAAACCGTGGGTTAGAGAGTAAAATAGCGCCGCACTAAATCGGAGAGCAAGATGGCAGTTACGAACAACCAGAAGACCCAGCTGGTTCAGGAATATCAACGCAAGAAAGGCGACACTGGGTCGCCCGAAGTGCAGATTGCACTGCTCACTGCGCGCATCACCGACCTGACCGAGCATTTCAAGACGCACGTCAAGGATCATCATTCGCGGCGCGGGCTGCTGCGCATGGTGAGCCGCCGGCGCAAGCTTCTCGACTACCTCAAGAGAGCTGATGCCGACAAGTACCGGCAGTTGATAGATCGGCTGGGCCTGCGCAAGTAGGCCGCAACGCACTTCACCCGATGGGTCATGTCGCGAGCGAACTGTCGGGCCGGGTGTCATGCCTGATGGTCGCCAAGGCGGCAAGCCGGACACGAACCGATTAACCCGAGACCGCGTGGCGCGGTCTTTTTTATTCGTTTCAGGGGATACCATTTTGAAACATGTCAAGAAAGAACTGATGTGGGGCCGCCAGCGGCTGACGCTGGAGACCGGAGAGATTGCACGCCAGTCGACGGGCGCCGTGCTGGTCACGATGGAAGACACGGTGGTCCTTGTGACCGTGGTCGGGAGGAAACAGGCCGATCCCGGCAAGGATTTTCTCCCGCTCACTGTCGACTACCAGGAGCGGACCTACGCCGCCGGCAAGATTCCTGGGGGGTTTTTCAAGCGCGAGGGCCGACCCTCGGAGAAGGAAATACTGACCTGTCGTCTGATTGACCGGCCGATTCGCCCGCTGTTCCCGGAAGATTTCTATCACGAGGTGCAGATTATCGCGACGGTCCTCTCGTCGAACAACGAGATCGACTCGGACATACCCGCGATGGTCGGCGCCTCCGCCGCGCTGGCGGTCTCGGGCATTCCGTTCAACGGGCCCATCGGCGCGGCGCGCGTCGGATACCTGAATGGCGACTACGTGCTCAATCCGCTTGGCTCCGAGCTCAAGTCGTCCCAGCTCGACCTCGTCGTGGCGGGAACCGAGCAGGCGGTGCTGATGGTCGAGTCGGAAGCGAAAGAGCTCCCGGAAGACGTCATGCTCGGGGCGGTCATGTTCGGCCATCAGCAGATGCAGGCGGTAATCCAGGCGATTCACGGCCTCGTCGAAGAGGCGGGAAAGCCGATGTGGGACTGGGCACCGCCCGCGGAAAACCAGGCGCTCGTGGAACGCATTGCCCAGTCGGCGGAAGCCGATCTCCGCCAGGCTTATCAGATCCGCCAGAAACAGGCGCGCAGCGCCCGGGTCGAGGAGCTTCGATCGCGGGTGATGGAGGAGCTTGCCGGCGCGGGGATGCTGGAGGGCAACGAGAACCTCGCGAAGAGCGAGTTTGGCGAGCTCGAAGCCCGGATCGTCCGCAGCCAGATTCTGCACGGTGAGCCGCGCATCGACGGACGCGATACCCGCACCGTGCGCCCGATCTCGATCCGCACCGGGCTCCTGCCGCGCGCCCACGGATCGGCGCTCTTCACCCGCGGCGAAACGCAGGCGCTGGTCGCCGCGACGCTCGGCACCTCGCGCGATGAGCAGATCATCGATGCGCTTCAGGGCGACTATCGCGAGCGCTTCATGATGCACTACAACATGCCGCCCTATGCGACCGGCGAGACCGGGCGGGTGGGCTCTCCGAAACGGCGCGAGATCGGGCACGGCAGACTCGCCAAGCGCGCGCTGCTGGCCATGCTGCCGAGCGCCGAGGAGTTTGCTTATTCGCTGCGGGTGGTCTCGGAGATCACCGAGTCGAACGGCTCGAGCTCCATGGCGAGCGTTTGCGGCGGGTGCCTGGCACTCATGGACGCGGGCGTTCCCCTCAAGGCGCATGTGGCTGGGATCGCGATGGGTCTCATCAAGGAAGGCAACCGCTTTGCCGTGCTGTCCGACATTCTCGGGGACGAGGATCACCTGGGCGACATGGATTTCAAGGTCGCCGGCACGGACAAGGGTGTAACCGCGCTGCAGATGGACATCAAGATCAGCGGCATCACGAGGGAAATCATGCATGCGGCGCTCCTGCAGGCGCGTGACGGCCGGATGCTAATCCTCGACAAGATGAAACAGGCGCTCGAGGCGCCGCGCGCCGAGCTCTCGAACTGGGCGCCGCGCATGATCACGATCAAGATCAAGCCCGACAAGATCCGAGACGTCATCGGCAAGGGAGGTGCAGTCATCCGCTCGATTACGGAAGAAACCGGCACGACCATCGACATCCAGGATGACGGCACGGTGACGATCGCATGCGTGTCACCGGAAGCGGGTGAGGCGGCTCGCAAACGGATCGAGGACATCACGGCCGAGGTCGAGGTGGGCCGCATCTACGAAGGCACCGTGCTGAAGCTTCTCGACTTTGGCGCTATCGTGAGCGTCCTTCCGGGCAAGGACGGGCTGCTGCACATTTCGCAGATCGCCAACGAGCGCGTGAACAGCGTGGCCGACTACCTGAAAGAGGGCCAGGTCGTGCGGGTCAAGGTGCTGGAAGCCGACGACAAGGGCCGCCTGCGGCTCTCAATGAAGGCGGTGGCCGTCGAGATTCAGGCGGCGACTACCGCGCAGTAAAACCCGTAAGCGGTAAGCGGTGAGCAGTTATCTGTGATCTGCGATTTGGGGGGCATCCTTGCCGCCCACAGGCTTTCGTTACACAAAAAAGGGCAGCTATAAGCTGCCCTTTTTTGTCCGCTTACCGCTAACCGCTTACGATTATTTTGCGACCTGGCGCTCCCGCATCTCGTCGAGCGTCTTGCAGTCGATGCACAGCGTCGCCGTCGGACGCGCTTCGAGGCGTTTCAGTCCGATCTCGACGCCGCAGCTGTCGCAATAGCCATACTCTCCGGCATCGATGCGCGCGATCGTCTCGTCGATCTTCTTGATGAGCTTGCGCTCGCGGTCGCGATTGCGCAGCTCGAGGGACATGTCCGATTCCTGGCTCGCGCGATCGTTGGGATCGGCGAAGATCGTGGCCTCGTCCTGCATCGTGTGCACGGTGCGCTCGATGTCCCGGGACAGGTCGCGCTTCATCTCTTCCAGCATCTTGCGGAAGTGCGCGAGCTGCCGCGGGTTCATGTACTCCTCCTTGCCCTTGGGCTTGTAAGGAGCGACGGGCTTGTGAAGTTCTGACGCCATGCGCCTTGGTCCACCACGAAAAAAGACGCTTTATAGCTGAAAACCCAGCGCTCCGCAAGTTGACGTTTTGGCAGCCCGAGGCGCCGATTTTTGATTGACCGACAGAGGGTTACAGAGTATATTACGCGCCTTCAAAAGGTGCGGCCCGGCCTGGTTTACGCGCAGGGTTTTGGGACCCACGACCGGGCGCAGTGACTCCGGTTTTCGAGGCGCCCGTAGCTCAATCGGACAGAGCACCGGCCTTCTAAGCCGGGGGTTGTGGGTTCGAGTCCCGCCGGGCGTGCCACGTTCGCCCTTCCCGGCGAATGCTGAATTTTAAATTTTGAATGATGAATCGCCGTCCCATGGACGCCGGGGTTCGCGTTCCATTCAACATTCAACGTTTAGCATTTAGAATTGACGGCAGATGGTGGCTGTAGCTCAAGGGTAGAGTACCGGATTGTGATTCCGGGTGTTGTGGGTTCGAGTCCCATCAGCCACCCCAA
>Ga0268386_10001479_pt1 | contig 16143 bp, 16 predicted proteins | sample RVTome_15_FD_200260 | JGI IMG/M metagenome (GOLD analysis project Ga0268386, IMG submission 200260) | Soil microbial communities from uranium-contaminated site in the Upper Colorado River Basin, Wyoming, United States - RVT150D86... ...
CTGAAACGCGACGTCTCAATCGCAAACCTCGAAGGGGAGCGTGCATGGCCGACACGATCCAGCGCGTGCTGGTGGTGACGGCCCACCCGGACGACTCGGAGTTCGGCGCGGGCGGCACCGTGGCGAAACTCGTCAAGGACGGCTGCGAGGTGACCTACGTCATCGTCACCAACGGCAACAAGGGGTCCAGCGACCGCACGCTCACACCCGAGCGGCTGGCCGCCATCCGGGCCGACGAGCAGCGCACCGCCGCCCGGACGCTCGGCGTCGCGCGCGTGGAGTTTCTCGGCTACCCGGACTGCGAGGTCGAGGACACGCGCGAGGTCCGGCGCGACGTCACCCGCGAGATCCGCCGGTGGCGGCCCGACCTGTTGATCTGCCAGAGCCCGGCCCGGACGTACAACCTGGGCGCCTCGCACCGCGACCACCGGACCGTGGGCGGCGTCGCGCTCGACTGCGTCTATCCCCTCGCCCGTGACCACATGGCGTTCCCCGAGCTGCTGCCGGAGCTCGAGCCCCACAAGGTCCGGCAGGTGTACGTGATGCAATGGCAGCATCCTCAGCTCGTGATCGACATCGCCGACGTCATCGACCTCAAGCTGCGCGCGCTGGCCTGCCACGCCAGCCAGTTCACCGACTTCAAGGCCGTCGAGAAGCGCGTTCGCGAGCGCTCGGGCGAGATCGGCAAGAGCAAGGGCTACGCGTTCGCGGAGGGCTTCGACCACATCGTGCTGCCGTCCTGATGACGCGGCGCATCGCGACCGAGGAGCAGCCGGCGTTCGCGGCGTCCAGCCCCGAGCCGTGGGGCCGGGCAACGGCGCTGGCCACCACGTCCTAGCATGGCGGGATTTTCGAGTCCCACCGTCAGACGCGTGCAGGACGCGCTCGCGACCCTGGGTCACGGCCACGAGATCGTGGACCTCGGCCTGTCGGCGCGCACGGCCGCCGACGCTGCCGGCGCCGTGGGATGTCGCGTCGATCAGATCGCGAAGTCGCTCGTGTTTCGCCTGCGCGAGTCCGGCCGCCCGCTGCTCGTGGTCACCAGCGGCGCGCATCGCGTGAACGAGGTCAGGGTGGCCGCGCTGGTCGGCGAGGCGCTCGAGCGTGCCGACGCCGACTTCGTGCGGGCCGAGACCGGCTTCGCGATCGGCGGCGTGGCGCCCGTCGGCCACACCAGGCCGGTGATGACGCTGATCGACGAGCACCTGCTGACCTTCGAGGAGATCTGGGCCGCCGCCGGCCACCCCCACACGGTCTTCCGGCTGCGGCCGGCGGACCTGGTGGCGATGACGGGCGGGCGCGTGGCCGCCGTGGCCTGAGCGTTTCGCCTCGCGGTAGAATGGGCCGGTGATCCGCCGCAGCGTCACGCTCCTCGTCGGCCTCACGCTCCTCGCCTCCGTCGCTACCGGGCGGTCGGCGTTCGTCGCGCCCAGCGCGACCGAGCTGCACGCCACGGCCCTCGTGCTCACCGCCCCCGGGATGGACGGTCGCCGCGCCGGCGCCCCGGGTGGCGACCTCGCGGCCGCCCAGCTCGCGGACTGGTTGAAGGCCGCGGGCCTGCAGCCGGGCGGCGACGGCGGATCGTTCGGCCAAGCGTTCGTGATCGCCTCCGGCGCCCGGATCGCGGCCGGGACCTCGCTGCGCGCGCTGGCTCCCGGCGCGCCGACCTTCGAGGCCGGGCGTGACTGGACGCCGCACGGCGGCTCGCTGCGCGAGCGCGTCGCCGGCGAGACCGTGTTCGTCGGCTACGGTGTCAGCGCGCCGGAAGCCGGCTACGACGACTGGGCCAGCGTCGACGCCCGCGGCCGGATCGCGCTGGCGCTCGACGGCGGCCCGCCGCACCTGACCGGCGTGCGCGCCAGCCGTCTGGAGAAGCTCATCGCCGCGCGGCGCGCCGGCGCCGAGGCGCTGCTCATCGTGGCCGATCGCCTGCCGGCCCTGGCCGCCACCGCGACGTCCGTGCGCATCGTCTCGGGCGCCCTGACCCCGCCCGCCGCGGACGCGCTGCTGGCGCCGACCGGCACCACGGTGGCCCGACTGGCCCAGAGCATCGCCGAGCACCGCAGGCCGGCCTCGCTGGCCGGCGGCGCCCGCGCCGAGGTGCGGGTCGCGCTGGAGGCCACCGATCGCACGGCGGTGAACGTGATCGGCGTGCTGCCCGGCCGCGATCCCGCCCGGGCGGCCGAGGCCATCGTGATCGGTGCCCACTACGATCACCTCGGGCTCGTGGGCGGCACGCTCCACCCCGGCGCCGACGACAACGCCTCCGGCACCGCGGTCGTGGTCGGTCTGGCCCGCGCGTTCGGCGCCGCCGGCCCGCTCGAGCGCACACTGGTCTTCGCGCTGTTCGGCGCCGAGGAGATCGGCCTCGTCGGCTCCGGCCACTACGTGCGACGTCCCACGGTGCCCATCGAGCGCACGATCGCCATGCTCAACTTCGACATGGTGGGGCGCCTCGGTGAGGCCAAGCTCAACGTGGGCGGTGTCGAGAGCGGCCGCGGGCTCCGCGACGCCGTCGTCGAGGCCGCGGGCGCCGTGTCGCTGGGCGTCACGCTGCGGGCCTCGCCCTTCGGCCCCTCCGATCACAGCCGCTTCTACGACGCCGGCACGCCCGTGCTGTTCTTCCACACCGGCAGCCACGCGGACTATCATCGGCCCGGCGACACCGCCGACAAGCTGGACACTGCCGGCATGGCGCGCGTGGCGGCGCTCGGCGCCCGGGTCGTCGAGCGGCTGGCCGCCGGCGACCGCCCCGCCTACGTGGTAATGACGCGACCGCCGGCGCCGCCGCGCGAGCGGCGCGAGGCCGGCGCGCCGGCGCCCGTGTTCTTCGGCGTGGGCACCGACGGCCAGGGCGAGGCCGACGGGGTGTGGCTGACCCGGATCGTGCCGGGCAGCGCCGCCGCCCGGGCCGGGCTGCGGGAGGGCGACGTCCTGGTCCGCTTCGGCGATCGCGGCGTGCACGGGTTCGAGGACCTGATCGCGGCTCTGCGCGCGCGCCGCCGCGGCGACGAGGTCCGCGTCCTCTATCTCCGCGACGGCCTCGAACACGAGACCGCGGCGACGCTCGACGCGCGCCCCTGAGAGGAGCCCGCATGGCCGACCAGGAACCACGCGACGCCGCCACGCTGGGCGAGATGATGGGCCGGCGGGCCGCCGCTTCCCCCGACGCGCAGTACTTCTCGCTGTTCGACGAGACGGTGACCTACGCCCGGCTGTGGGCGCAGAGCGGTCGATACGCGGCCAGCCTGGCCCGGGCCGGGGCGCGGGCCGGCGACAAGGTGGCGCTGATCTACCCGACGTGCGCCGAGTTCTTCTACACGTTCTTCGGCTGCCTGCGGCTGGGGGCCGTGCCGGTACCGCTCTATCCCACCCTCGGCGTCGAGGCCACCGCCGGCGTCCTGCGCAACGCCGACGCGGTGCTGGTGGCCACCATCGGCTGGTTCCGGCCCGGCGTCGACCAGAGCGTGGCCCTGGCCCCGAACGTCCGCGCGATCATCGAGCCCAACGACCTCGACGTCGAGGCAGCGACGCCGGCCGATCACCCGGCCACTCCCGAGGATCTCGCGTTCATCCAGTACACCTCGGGCAGCACCGGCCAGCCGCGAGGCGTGATGCTCACCCACGACAACGTCATGCACACGTGCCGCTTCATGTCCGAGGCGGCCGGCATCACCGCCGCGGACCGGGTGGTGTCGTGGCTGCCGCTCTATCACGACATGGGCTTGATCGGCTGCGCGTTCACGCCGCCGCTGACGGCCACGCCGCTGTGGCTGCTGCCGCCCGACCTGCGCAACCCGCGCCAGTGGCTCGACCTCATCACGCAGATCCAGGCCACGTTCACCGTGTCGCCGGACTTCGGCTACCGCAACTGCGTCCGCCACGTCCGCGACGCCGCCGAGCTCGACCTCAGGTCGCTCAAGGCCGCGCTCTCGGGCGCGGAGCCGGTTCGGCAGTCCACCATCGAGTCGTTCGAACGGCACTTCGGCCTCGAGCGGGTGATCTGCCCCTGCTACGGTCTGGCCGAGGCGACGCTGGCGGTGGCCATCTGGCCGCGCAACACGCCCCTGCGGGTGGACGCCAGCGGGCGGTTCCTCTCGGTCGGGCGGCCCTGTCGCGGCGTCTCGGTGCGGGTCATGGATCCGCAGCTCGACGGCGCGACCGAGGAGAGGGTGCTCGGCGCCGGGGTCGAGGGCGAGGTGTGCGTGAAGAGCCCGGGCGTGATGAAGGGTTACTACAAGAACCCGGAGGCGACCGCGAAGGTGCTGAGCCCCGACGGCTGGCTGCGCACCGGTGACCTCGGCTTCGTGGACGCCGAGGGCTATCTGTTCATCACCGGGCGCATCAAGGACGTGATCATCCTCGGCGGCGAGAACGTGCTGCCGGCCGACATCGAGGAGGTCGTCGACCACGTGCCGGGCGTCCGGTACTCGGCCGCGGTCGGTCTCGACAGCGAGCGGGCGGGCACGCAGCGCCTGCACGTGGTGGCCGAGGTACGCAGCGAGTCGGCCGGCGAGGTCGAGTACCGCGACCTCGTGCGGCAGATCGTCAGCAGCGTGCGCACGTCGCGGGGCCACCGGCCCGCCCGCGTGCTCCTCGTCCGGAGCGGCACGATCCCCAAGACCTCCAGCGGAAAGATCCAGCGCGCCCGGCTGGCCCAGATGATCCAGGGCGACGAGCTGCGCGAGCGCGTGGTGCACCCCTGATGGAAATCGGCGCCCACCTGCCCGTCTACGGCACGGCGGCCACGCGCGAGGGGTGACGCTCGTCGCCCGCCGGATCGAGGCGCTGGGCTACGACTCGCGGTGGGTGTGCACCACCTACGAACGCTTCGCCGCCGAGGTCCGGGCCCTCCTGTAGCCGGTGGGCGGGGCGAGGGCGGGCGCCGGCGCCGGGCGAGCCGGTCCACCCCCGGGGGTGGACCGGCCTGCTCAGCCCACGCCGGCGCCGACTACAGCTTGGCGCCCGACTTCGCCCAATCGTCGAGGAACTTCTTCAGTCCGAGGTCGGTGAGCGGATGCTTCATCAGCTGCTGCAGCACGGCAAACGGCATCGTGGCGACGTGGGCCCCGGCCTTCGCCGCGTCGACGACGTGCAGGGGGTTGCGGATCGACGCCGCCAGCACCTGCGTCTTGAACCCGTAGTTGCGGTAGATCTCGCAGATGTCGCGGATCAGGTCCATGCCCACTGCCGCGATGTCGTCGAGACGCCCCAGGAACGGGCTGATGTACGTCGCGCCGGCCTTGGCCGACAGCAGCGCCTGTGGCGCCGAGAAGCACAGCGTCTGGTTGACACGGATGCCCTTGCCGGAGAGGTGCTTCACGGCCTTGAGGCCGTCCTGGGTGAGTGGCACCTTGACGACGGCGTTGGGCGCCACCTGGGCGAGCTGCTCGCCCTCCTTGACCATGTCCTCGAACTCGGTGGCCACGACCTCCAGGCTCACGTCCCCGGGGACGATCGCGCAGATCTCTTCGACGAGCGGCCGGAACGGCCGCTTCTCCTTGGCGATGAGCGACGGGTTGGTGGTGACGCCGTCGACGACGCCGAGCGCCACGCCTTCCCTGATCTCGGCGACGTTCGCGGTGTCCAGGAAAATCTTCATGCGGGTCCCCCCTTCACAGCTTCTATCCTAACCCGGGCGCCGGGTCGCACCCGGGTGAATGCGCGCGCGTCATCCACGACCCGGCCAACGACGTTGACCGGGCTGGCCGGGCGGATCTCGTCGCCCCGGCTCGCCGGAGTCGCGCCGAAGAAAATACAGAACGCCTGGCCGGGCGGCCAGTAGCCGAGGTCGCCCATGCCGACCACCTCGCGCGGCGATTCCGCCGGCAGGGACAGCCCGATGTCGAAGTAGATCTCGTCGCCCCAGGTCTGGGCCTTGGCCTCGATCGGCAGCGCGGCCGCGATGGCCCCGGCCGTGCGTGAATCGTTCAGCTCGGCGTCGACCGTGATCGAGCCGGCGGTGATGCGAATCGCGCGCGACACCGCGCCTACCCGAGCGCCTGCTCGATGGCCGCTCGCAGCGCGGCCAGCCCCGCCTTCACGTCGCACCCCAGGTGCACGCGCACGGCCCGGCGGTCGCGGTCTCCCAGTACTTGCAGATCGCCGCGCGCCTGGGCGGCCTTCACGATGCCGAAGGTGTACTTGTGGCCGGGCACCGGCACGTCGACCGCGTCGTCGGCGGTGATCTGGATGAAGACGCCGGTGTTGGCGCCGCCCTTGTACGCCTGCCCGCTCGAGTGCAGGTAGCGCGGTCCGAAGCCGACCGAGGTGGCGACCTTCAGCCGATCGCGGATGGCGACGCGGAGGGCCTGGATGTCGGCCTGATTGGCCGGGCTCATCTCGAGAAAGGGCAGCAGGGCGACGTAGTCGCCGCTCTGGGCCCGGCCGAGGTGGGCCCGGAGCGCATCGGCCACCGAGGCCCCGCCGCCGAGGGCGGCGGCGTTCCGGGCGTCGGCGTACAGCGCGAGCCCGCCGTCCTCGCGCAGCGGCGTCTCCGGGGCCAGCACCCCGGTCTTCTCGTACTCGGCCGTGAGCTTGCGGGCGGCGACCTTGGCGCTCTCGATGTCGGGCTGATCGAACGGGTTGATGCCCAGGACCGCGCCGGCCGCCGCCGCCGCGAACTGCCAGCGGAAGAACTCGCCGCCGATGTCGGAGCGCTCGTCGATGGCGATGCGCACCACCGGCTGTCCGGCCCCGTGCAGCGCCGTCACCCCGGCATCCTGCCCGGCGTCGGGCGCGGACTCCAGCCGCAGATAGACGAACAGCCGGTCGGCGCCGTAGGCCGCGGGGACGCCGAGCGGCTCACCGTCCACGACCAGCAGCCCCCGCCCCGCCTTGCCGAGCGAGGCGGTGAGGAGCTGCTCGACCCAGAGGCCGAGCGCGTGGATGGCCGGCGACACGATCAGCGTGACCTTGTCGCGGCCGCGCCGGGCCAGCACCCCGATCAGGATGCCGAGCACGGCGCCCGGGTTCTCCTCGACCGGCACCGCCGCTGCACAGCTGTGCACCATCTCGTCGGCCTGGCCGAGCAGCGTGGCGACGTCGAGGCCCATCATCGCGGCGGGGACGATGCCGAAATCGCTGAGCGCCGAGTAGCGCCCCCCCAGCGACGGCAGGCCGAAGAAGATCCGGCGGAAGCGGTCGGCCTCGGCCACGTACTGCATCTTGGAGTCGGGGTCGGTGATGGCGATGAAGTGGCGGCCGACCTCGGCCACGCCCACCGCCGCCTTCACCGCCTCGAAGAAGTGCCGCTTGAGCGCGTTCGGCTCCAGCGTGCTGCCCGACTTGCTCGACACGATGAACACCGTCCTGGTCAGGTCGAGGCCGCGCTCCACCGCCAGGATCTGGGCGGGATCGGTCGAGTCGAGCACGCGCAGCTCCGGAAAGCCCTCGATCTTCCCGAAGGTGCGGGCCAGCGCGTCGGCGCCCAGCACGGTGCCGCCCATGCCGAGGAGCACCGCGTGCGTGAAGCCGGCGGCCCGGACGGCCTCGGCCGCCTGGCGGAGATGATCGACGTGGGCGAGCTGGTCGTCGGTGGCGCCGAGCCAGCCGAGCCGTCGGCTCTCGTCGGCGTTCGTCCACAGCGTGGCGTCGCGCGCCCACAGCCGGTGGACCTTGGCCCCGGCGGCCCACTCCTGGAGCACGCCCTTGACCTCGACGGCCAGGGCGTCGGGCAGCGTCCACGTCTGGCGCTTGATCGCCTCCGACGGCGTCCGCAGCCGCTTGGTCACCGCGGCCAGCAGCTTGGCGAAAGCGTCGACGAAGATCTTCACGCCCTCGGCGAGGAGCATGTCGGTGACCGCCTTGAACTCGATCCCGACCTCGGTCAGCGTGTCCATCGTGTGCTGCGCGTCCTCGACGTCGTCCTCCAGGCTCGGCCGGGGGCGTCCGTGGTCGCGGAACGCGTCGTAGGTCGCCGGCGGAATCGTGTTCACCGTGTCGGGGCCGATCAGCTCCTCGACGTAGATGACATCGCGAAAGCTCGGGTTCTTGGTGCTGGTGCTCGCCCACAGCAGCCGCTGGGTCCGGGCGCCTCGGTGGGCCAGCGCGCCCCACCGCGGGCCCATGTACAGCTCCTTGTAGCGCTGGTAGGTCAGCTTGGCGTTGGCGATGGCCACCCGGCCCAGCAGGCCCTTCAGCAGGCCCTGCTCGAGCGCGCTGTCGGTGGCCTTCAGTCGCGCCTCGACGAGCGCGTCGACGGCGCTGTCGATGCGGCTGATGAAGAAGCTGGCCACGCTCTCCACTCGGCTGGGATCGCCGCCCGTGGCGGCGAAGGCCTCCAGCCCCGCGATGTACGCCTCGGCCACCGCCTCGTAGGCGTCGACGGCGAACAGCAGCGTGACGTTGACGTTGATGCCGTCGCCGATGAGCGCCTTGATGGCCGGGATGCCGGCCGGCGTCGCCGGGACCTTGATCATGACGTTGTCGCGGCCGACGGCCTTCCAGAGCCGGCGCGCCTCGTCGAGCGTGCCCGGCGTGTCGTTGGCGAGGTCGGGCGAGACTTCCAGGCTCACGTAGCCGTCACGGCGACCGCTCGACTCGTAGATCGGGCGCAGGATGTCGGCGACATCCTGGATGTCGTGGACGGCCAGGAACTCGTAGGCGGCCTTGGCGTCGAGGTCGCGTCGGCGCGTCAGCTCCTTGAGCTGGACCTCGTAGTCGGTGGAGCCGGCGATCGCCTTCTCGAAGATCGCCGGATTGGAGGTGACGCCGCGAAGGCCATCCTCGTCCAGGAGCCGCCGCAGCTCGCCGCCCGTGATGAGGCTCCGCCTGATGTAGTCGAGCCACACCGACTGGCCGTAGCGCTGCAGCTCTGTCAGGGGATTCGGCATCCCACCCTCCTGCGGAAGATCGAGCACGCTAGTCTGGCAAGCCGGCCCCGGCAGGTCAACTAGCCCGCCGCGTCCTCGGGCCGAGGCGGCCTCAGCGAGCGCGGGCGCGGTAGGCGTCGAGCGCGGCGGCCAGGGTGGCGGCGTCCGGCACCGTGGACCAGCCCTCCCCCTCCACCGAGAGCGAGGCCGCACAGGTTGCCGCCTCGGCCGCCTCCCAGGCGTCGGCGAGGCGGTCGTAGTGGATGAGGAAGGTCGCGGCGAAGACGTCGCCGGCGCCGGTGGGATCCACCTCCCGGGTCCGGCGCGGCCGGATCTCGTAGCGATCGCCGTTGACGTACAGGATCGCGCCGGCCGCGCCGGCCGTGACCACCGCCAGCGGCACCCGCTGCACCCATTCGCTGACCTGCGTCTCCTGGCCGCCGACATCGTGCCGGCTCACGAAGAGTGCCTGCAGCCGGCCGAGCGCGACGTCCGGTGCCGCCCACCGGGTGGGGCTGACCACGCCCTGGCCGTCGGCCGCGCGCAGCCAGCCCTGCAGCTCGGCCCCGACGGCGGCGTCGGGAAACGCCGTGGCCAGCCCTGGATCCACTTCCTGCAGCACCGGCGCCAGCAGCGCGAGCGGCGTCGGCTGCCAGTCCTCGGGCAGGTCGTCGACCGTCAACGGCCGGGCGGTGCCGAGCACGCGCAACGTCCGACCTCCCCTGGTCTCGCGGTGCTCGAACGCCGTCGTCGCCGGCGCGGCCAGCCCGACCACCTCGATCTGGCTCGGCACCTCGTCGAGCAGAAAATCCGCCCCGTGACTGGTCAGGATCGCCGCCGACAACCCCAGGCGATGGGCGGTGATGGCGGCATACAGCGCGGCGCCGCCCGGGCGGGTGACCTCGCCGAAATGATCGACGGTCACATGCCCCACCGCCACGAAGTCCGGCGCGCGCATACCCGGCCCGGAGTGCCGGCCTACACCATGGTGAGGCCACCGGATACGCTCAGCGTCTGCCCGGTGATGTAACCGGCGTCGTCCGAGGCCAGGAAGACCACGGCGGGGGCGACATCCTCCGGCACGCCGAGGCGGCCCCACGGGATCACGCGCTTGAGGCGGCGACCGCGTCGATCGTGGCGTCGACGGTCGCCACGTCGGTGACGTCGACCCGATGGGCGCTGGCCCGCCCGCCGCCACGCTCGATGAGGGCGACCATCTCCCGGCCGCCGGCCTCGTCGAGGTCGAGCACGGCGACCCGCGCCCCCTCGGCGGCGAGCGCCGTCGCGATCGCCCGGCCGATGCCGCTGGCCGCGCCGGTGACGACGGCCACCTTGTCGCGCAGCCTCACGGCAGCACCGCCTTGGCAATGATCTCGCGCATGATCTCGCTGGTCCCGCCGCCGATCGTCATGAGCCGGGCGTCGCGGGCGAAGCGCTCGACCGCGTACTCGCGCATGTAGCCGTAGCCGCCGTGGAGCTGCACGCAGTCGTAGGCCACGCGGTTCACCATCTCGGCGGTGAACAGCTTCACCATCGAGACCTCCCGCACGCACTCGTCCCCCGCCGCGAACTTCGCGCAGGCCGCATAGGTCAGCCACCGGCCCGCCTCGATCTGGGTGGCGAGGTCGGCCAGCTTGTGACGGACGACCTGCTTGTCGCTGAGCGGACCGCCGAAGGCCTGGCGCTCGCGCACGTAGGCGATGGTGTCCTCCAGCGCGCGCTCGGCCATGGCCACCGCGTGCAGGCCCGCCACCAGCCGCTCGCGCTGGAAGACGCGCATGACCTCGTAGAAGCCGACGCCCTCGCGGCCCAGCAGGTTGGCGGCCGGGACCCGCATGTCGACAAACGAGAGCTCGGCGGTGTCGGAGGCGCGCATGCCCATCTTGTCGAGCGTGCGGCTGACCGTGAAGCCCGGGGTGTCGCGCTCGACCAGGAACATCGAGATGCCGCGGTGGCGCTGGCCGGCGTCGCCCGCCTCCACGCGGGCGGCCAGGAAGAAGACGTCGGCGGTGGCGCCGTTGGTGATGAACATCTTCGAGCCGTTGATGACGTAGTGGTCGCCGTCGCGCACGGCCCGGGTACGGATGGCGGCCACGTCGCTGCCGCCCCCGGGCTCGGTTACCGCGATGGCGGTGAGCGTCGCGCCCCGGCAGATGCCCGGCAGGTACTTCTCCTTGAGGGCCTCGCTGCCCGTCCAGTACAGATGGGGCGAGGCCATGTCGCAATGCACGCCGACCGCCATGGCAAAGGACCCGGAGCGCGAGCGCGCGCACTCCTCGTGCAAGACCGCCGAGGTGAGGACGTCGGCGCCGGCGCCGCCGTACTTGTCGTCGTACTCCACGCCGAGCAGGCCCAGCTCGCCCATGCGCGGCCAGATCCAGCGCGGCATCCGGCCCTCCGCCTCCCAGGCCTCGACGTGCGGAGCGATCTCCTTGTCGACGAAGGCCCGCACGGTCGCCCGGAACATGTCGTGCTGCTCGGTGAAGATCCTCACGAGGGGCCGGTCCCCCACCGGGTCTTCACGGCGGCGCGGTCGACGGTGCCGGCGGCCGTGCGCGGCAGCGCGTCGGCGAACACGACCACGTGCGGCCGCTTGAACCGCGCGATCGTCGAGCCCACGTGGTCGGCCACCTGCTGGGCGGTGTAGCGGCCGGCCGGCGCCACCTCCACCACCGCCTTGACGGCCTCGCCCCAGCGCACGTCGGGGACGCCGTAGACGCACACGCCGCTCACGCCCTCCATCTGCATGATGACCGTCTCGACCTCGACCGGGTAGACGTTCTCGCCGCCGGGCTTGATCAGCTCCTTCTCCGGCTTGCGCCCGATGTAGTGCAGGTAGCCGCCGGCGTCCAGGCGCCCGACGTCGCCGGTGTGATGCCAGCCGTTGCGCAAGGTGCGGGCCGTCACGTCCGGCTGACCGAAGTAGCCCTGGAACACCAGCGGGCCCCGCACGACGATCTCGCCCGGCGTCTGCACCGGCACCTCGCGGTCGTCGTCGTCCACCAGGCCGATCCCGGCGATCGCCACCGGTCGGCCGGCGGCCCCGGGACGGTCCCGCACGCGCTGCAGGCTCACGAAACCCGTCGTCTCAGACTGGCCGAAGCCGGTCCAGAACGTCGCCTCGGTCGACTCGTGCAGGCGCTGGATGGTCGCCGGCGCGTCGAGGCCGGCGACGTCGCGCAGGCTGGGCAGCCGGCTCCCGAGCTTCTCGGCCGCGTCCAGCAGGGTGCTCAGCACCGGGGGAAAGTCGGAGACGTGGGTGACGCGGTGACGGTCGATCAGGCGCACCGCCTCCTCGGCGTCGTAGCGCGCCACCACCACGCTGGCGCCCCCGGCGTGCATGTGGGCCAGCGCCGTGCCCAGCGCGGTGACGTGGAACAGCGGCAGCGCCAGCAGGTAGCGATCGGCTGGTGTGAGGCCGAACCCCGCCGCGGCGACGAGGTTCGCCGCGATCACGTTGGCGTGGGTGAGGACGGCGCCCCGGGGAACCACGTCCACCGCCGCGGTCGAGATCGCCGCGAACGCGTCGTCGGGCCCGACGACGGCCGGCGCCGGCCCGTCCTCGCGGTAGAGCGCGGCGAACGGCGTGAAGCCGGCGCCAGCGGACCCGCCGAGCTGGTACCAGTGGCCGACGGACGGGAGGGCGGCCGGCCAGCCGGCCACCACCCCCAGCGTCGAGGCGTCGGCCACGAACATCTTCGGCGCCGCGCGCCCCACCACGCGCTCCACCTCGGGGCCGGTCAGCCGCCAGTTGATCGGATAGGCGATGATGCCCTGGCGGGCGCAGGCGCCGTACAGCTCGAGGTAGGCCGCGTCGTTCTGGGCCAGGATGCACACGCGGTCACCGTGGCCGATACCGAGCCCGGCCAGCCCGCCGGCCAGGGCGTCCACCCGGCGATGGTAGTCCCGAAAGGAGAGCGTCCGCTCGCCCTGGATGACGGCGGGCGCGTCACCGTACAGCGACGCGCCCCGCACGATCATGTCGTACAGCGTGAACCCATGGACCGCCATGACGAACCGGCCGGCGTCAGCGGCCGACGATGTCGCCCTTCATGGGCCCCAGCGCCCCCAGCAGGTCCTGCTTGGACTTGGCGTCGACCTTGTGCTTGTCGAGCGCCTTGACGAGGCTCTCCACGGTGGCGTTCCACTCGGCCTCGGTGATCTTCATGCCGGCGTGGGCCGTCTTCATGTCCTTGCCCACGTAGGCGCAGGGGCCGCCGCTCGCCTCGCAGATCTGGTCGGAGAGGTTGGACTTGAGCTTGAGGACCTCCGGCGGCTTCATGCCCTTGAAGCGGGCGTTGACCCGGCCGTCGGCCACCATGTTGGCCACGAAATCGTCGACGACGGTCGCGATCCCCTCGCGCCCGCCCAGGCGCTTGTACAGCGAGGGCGGGCTCGCCGCTTCCCGCCCCATGCTGGCGCAGGCGCCCAGGTTCACCGCGAGGAACAGCAGCAGAGCGGTCCACCCCAGCATCCGTCTCATCGTCACGGTGTCCTTTTCTGGCTGGGGCCCCGACATGGCCCCCAGACCCCCATTCGCTCCGGCCGCCCCGGCGGAGCCGTGGCGCCCCTCGATACCCCGACCGCTCCCGGACTAGCTGAGCCAGCGTTTGCGGCGCTTGTAGTGCTTCACCTCGCGGTACGACTTGCGGGCGCCGACCTCGGTGAGGCCGAGGTAGAACTCCTTGATGTCGGCGTTCTCGCGGAGGGCCTCCGCGCTGCCCTCCAGCACGATGCGCCCGTTCTCCATCACGTAGCCGTGGTCGGCGATCGTCAGCGCCAGGGTGGCGTTCTGCTCGACCAGCAGCACCGTCAGCTTCTCCTGCCGGTTCATCCGCTGCACGATCTGGAAGATCTCCTCGACCAGCATGGGCGCCAGCCCCAGGGAGGGCTCGTCCAGCAGGATCACCCTGGGGTTGGACATCAGCGCGCGCCCGATCACGAGCATCTGCTGCTCGCCGCCCGAGAGGTAGCCGGACTGGACGTGCCGACGGTCGCCCAGGCGGGGGAAATACTCGTACACGCGCGTGATGCCCTCCCGCATGCGGGAGCGGTCGGCCTGGATGTGCCCGCCGGCGACCAGGTTCTCCTCGGTGGTGAGGTGCTCGAACACCCGGCGGCCCTCGAAGACCTGCACGACACCACGCCGGACGACCGCGTGGGGCGGCAGGCGGTCGATCCGCTCGCCGCCCAGCTCGATCGCCCCCTTGGTGATCTCTCCCCGCTCCGACCGCAGCAGGCCCGAGATCGCCTTCAGCGTGGTCGTCTTGCCGGCGCCGTTGGCCCCGAGCAGCGTCGTGATCCCGCCCTCGCCGACGTTCAGCGACACGCCCTTGAGCACCAGGATCACCCCGTCGTAGATCACCTCAATGTTGTTGAGGCTCAGCATCCCTCACCTCCAAAGCTGCCTCACCTCCGAAGCCGTAAGCACCTCCGAAGCCGCACCTCGCGTGAGGCGGCGGTAGTTGGGTGATCCGCAGCTCCCGGAAATCCGTTGGCCTCTACCCCTGCCGGAGCCTGGCCTGATCAGCCTCGCCACCAGGCGAAGCGACTCGCGGATTTACGGGGGCTGCGGATCACCCAGCCACCGCCGCCGGAGAGCGCGGCGCGACTACTTCGAGCCCGATTCCTTGATGTGCTTGGCCACGACGTCCTGGTACGCGGCGAACCAGTCCGTCACCTTCTCGAACTTGCCCCCCTTCACCTGCCAGATCTGCACCAGCCCACCGCCCTCGTGGTCGGTCGCCGTGACCTTGAGCGGTGGCACCAGCCCACCCAGGGTGAAGTTGGAGATCTTCTCGAAGCCGGCCTTGGTGTCGACGCCGGTGATATCGCCCTTCGGCTTGGCCTTGACCGCGTTGCGGATGGCCTCGACGTGGAGCGCGGCGATGAGCACGCCCCGGTTGTAGAACACGGTCGACTTCATCCCGGCCGGCGGCTCCTTGCCCTGCTTCTTGTACATCGCGCGGATCTCGTCCAGCACCGGGTAGTCGCTGCCCACGCCCGCGAACTGCATGGCGTAGTAGCCCTCGGCGACCCCGAAGCCGCCGGCTCCCTCGATGTTGGCCTCGGCGGCGCCCCACACGAACGACACCACCTTGCGGAGGGGATAGCCCACCCGCTTGAACTCCTTGATCGACACCGACGGCGCGCCGCCGAACAGATGGGCGATCACGAAGTCGGCGCGGAAGCGCTGGGCGATGTCCAGCACCTGGGCGCCCATCTCGACGCCGGGGGGCGGAACCGCGAAGGTCCGGAGCTGGAAGCCCTCCTTCTGCGCGATGTCCTCGATCACGCCGATGGGCTCCCGGCCGGCCGGGTTGTCGTAGAAGATGTACGCGATCTTCTTGCCCTTGAGCTTGCCGCCCAGCTGCTTCTTCGCGAAGTCTACCGCCGCCGCGCCCTGCGACCAGTAGGTGGCGGCGATGGGGAAGATGTACGGGTAGCGGGTGCCGTCGGCGGCGGCGGCGCTGCCGAAGCCGGGCGAGGTACCCGGGATCTGGTCCTCCGTCAACTTGGCCGTGAGCGCGTAGATCTGGGGCGTGCCGTAGACGGCCATCGTCACGGCGCCTTCCTTCTTGTGGCGCTCGTAGGATTCGACGGCCGGCGGCACCTTGTACTCGTGGTCGATCTCGAGGGCCTTGATCGGGTGGCCCTCGACCCCGCCCTTGGAGTTGATGAGGGCGACGTAGTCGTGGAACGCCGGGCACAGCACCGTGCCCACGATCTGGGTCGGCCCCGTGCGGTCGCACTGCAGGCCGATGACGATCTCCTTCTTCTGCGCGTGGACCTGATCCGGGGCGAGCAGGCTGCCCCCCACCAGGACCAGAGCGATCAGGACGGCCAGAGAGCGAGTCATGAGTGGTTCTCCTTTCTCGCGCACGTCAGTACGCGAACGGCCAGACCCGGAAATAGCTGCGGATATTCCGCCACAGGCGGTTCAGCCCCTCGGGCTCCACGACCAGGAAGACGATGATGAGGACTCCGAACAACATGAGACGGAGATTGGGGATGAGGTTGAGCACGGTGGCCTCGGTGAAGAAGATCCCGCCGAAGGACTCCATGGACAGACGGATGACGATGGGCAACAGGGTGACGAAGATGGCCCCGAAGATCGAGCCCAGCACGGAGCCGAGCCCGCCGATGATGATCATGGCCAGGTAGTCGATGGACACGCCGATCTGGAACTGCTCGTAGTTGGCGATGCCCAGGAAGTAGGTGTACAGCACCCCGGTGACGCCGGCATAGAACGAGGAGATGGCGAAGGCCAGGAGCTTGTACCGGAAGATGTTGATGCCGATGATCTCGGCGGCGATGTCCCGGTCGCGGA
>Ga0268386_10001481_pt1 | contig 16128 bp, 14 predicted proteins | sample RVTome_15_FD_200260 | JGI IMG/M metagenome (GOLD analysis project Ga0268386, IMG submission 200260) | Soil microbial communities from uranium-contaminated site in the Upper Colorado River Basin, Wyoming, United States - RVT150D86... ...
TTCCGCAGCAAGGCGCACCAGAAGAACCAGACCGAGCTCGTGGTGATGATCACGCCGACCATCATCCGCCGCGGCCAGATGGGCGTCTCGGAAGGCCTCCCGTCGCTCATGGAGCCCTATCTCGGCGCGCCCAACAGAACGCATCCGAATCCGGATCCCTACGTCGGATCGCCGCGGTATCCGGCGAACCAGGCGAATCGCAGCGGCAACAACAATGCGCCAGCGCCCGCGCCGGTGCAGGCCGCGCGCCCGGTCGCGCCGATTCCATCGCGGCCCGTCGCCGAGCAGCCCGCGCCGATGCCGCTCGCGCCGACGACGACGCCCGCGCCGATGCCCACGCCGGTGCCCGTGACCCAGACGCCGCAGACGCAGGGCACGGCTCCGATGCCGATGACGGTAAAGCCGGCGGCGCCCACGGGGGTGCCCGCGCCGACGCCGACGCCGACACCCATGCCGATGCCGATGACCTCGCAGGCGCCGGCGGAGGTCCAGACCGCGCCCGAGCCCGTCGTGCTGACGAAGGAGCAGGCCAGGGCCATCGAGAAAGCCCGGGAACAGGAGCGCAAGGACGCCGAGCGGCGCGCCGAGGAGCAGGCGCGGAAAGACGCCGAGGAGGAGCGCCGGCTCGAGGCCGAGAAGCGCCAGGCCGACAAGCTCGCCAGCGAGCGCGCGAAGCGCGAAGCCGAGATCGCGCGCAAGAACGCCGAGCTTGCCCGGAAGAAGGCCCAGGAGGATGAAAAGCGCGAGAAGGCGCTCGCGGAAGCCGCTGCCCGCCTGAAGGAGGCGCAGGCCGCCTACCAGGCGGAAGTCGCAAAGTCAAAGGGCGGCAAGGGCGGCAAGTAACCGCTCGGATTGGGGGGGACGATGACCAGGCTGCTGCGAAAGCTTCGTGACGAATCGGGCATGAGCTACGTCTTCGTGGGACTGAGCTTCATGGCCTTCATCAGCGCGAGCATCCTCGCGATCGACGTCGGCATGCTGATGACCGCGCGCAACCAGGCGCAGAATTCGGCGGACGCGGGGGCGCTGGCTGGCGCGGTCGCGCTCGCGTTCGACGATTACGACGACCGCTCGGCGACGGGCCCCGCGGTAACGAGCGCGATCGCCGGCGCCAAGGCGAACCAGGTCATGGCCGGCGATGTGTCGGTGAAGCCAACCGACGTCGAGTTCCTGAACAACGAGGACGGTCTGAACAACCGCGTCAAGGTCACCGTGTATCGCACGAGCGAGCCAGGTCGAGACAATCCGCTGCCGCTGTTGATGGCTCGCTACCTGAGGCTCCGCGAGACCGCGGACATCGGCGCCACGGCCACGGCGGAAGCATCGCCCGCCAATGCCCAGGACTGCGTTCTGCCGTTCACGATCCCGGATCGCTGGAACGAAGTGCACACACCCGCGTTCGATCCGAACGATGATTTCGAGGCGTTCAAGTTCCCGCAGGGCACTCCGCTGGCGAATCCGGATGAGTACATCGGCCCTGAAGACAAAGACAACTACACCGGCTACAACCCGCACAGGGACAGGGGCATGCAGATCGCGCTCAAGGCCGACCAGGGCTCGAAGCTCGCGCCCAGCATGTACCAGGTTTGGGACGTGGAAGGTGCAAACCGCGGGTCCGATGACGTCAGAGATGCTGTCTGCGGCTGCAAGCAGCAAGTCCTTGGATATGGCCAGACATTCGTCCACAAACCCGGGTTCCAGGCCGGCCCAGTAGAGCAGGGTATCGAATGTCTGATCAACAAGGACCCGGGTGCCTACTGGGACGATGTGAACAAGCGGGTGGTAACCACGATGGCCAAGAGCCCGCGGATTCGCGCGATTCCTCTGTTCGATCCCTGGTATTACGACCAGGGCAACCCCCACGGACGTGTTGCGAGGTTGAAGTTCGTGAACTACCTCGGGTTTTTCATTGAAGGTATGAAGGGCAACGAAGTCGTGGGCCGCATCGTCCCCATTGGCGGATTGACAATGGGAAGTCTGCCGGACGGACCGCCAGCGGCATTCCCGTATTCGATCCTTCTGGTGAAATAAGCGAGATGGCAGTCGGCAGTTCGACAGGCGGTCCGCCTGCTCCACGGGCGGACCGCTTTTCATGTACTTCAGGCTTCGCACTTTCAGACTCCGAACTTCTTTCGCGGGACCGTGCCGAGCGCCAGCTTTCCGTCGGAAGAACGGATTCGTAGTGTGGGGCACGGAACCGTCAGCACCGTCCTTCCGGGACGCCGCGGGAGGCCGGGCCAGGGCGAGGTAACTCCAACCATGCTGAGACGTTACTGGTGCGGGGCGGGGTCGCCCGCCGCGGGCATGTTCGTTGCGATTTCCACTCCGCACTTCGTGTGTGGTGGTGGTGGCAGAATCGTGAATGAAAAATGAAAAATGAGAAATGAAAAATGGAGGTCAGGAGGTTGCGAGCCTCCATTCTTCATTCTCATTTAATTCTTCATTCTCCATTTTTCAGTCTTCGTCAATCCCGACAGCGCTATGGCACAACTGACCGTCCAGATCGTCACACACGATGAAGAATTCAAGCGGCAGCTCGCCGGCATGGTCCGCGCGTGCGGCGTGCCGATCGGCATCACGGAGGGCCGCTCGGCCATCGAAGGGGCCGGGCCGGACCTCGTCGTCGTGGATATCCGCGTGGATGTCTCGTCCGGCATGGCCGCCATCGAGCGGCTTCGGGCGGGCAGTCCTGCCCTGGCCATCTTTGCCGTGGCAGCGGCCGCGGAGCCCGATCTGATCCTGCAGGCGATGCGCGCCGGGGCGAACGAGTTCTTTCCCTGGATTCCCGGCGGCACCACCCAGCAGTCCCGATCGATGGAGGAGTCGTTTCACGGGGCGATCCGCCGGACAGCGGCCCGGCGCGACGCCGTCACGGCCGGCGCCCGCCAGCCGTGCGTCACCCACGTGTTCCTCGGCGCGAAAGGCGGCGCCGGGACGACCACCGTGTCGGTCAACTGCGCCGTCGAGCTGGCGCGCCTGACCAAGCGCCCGACCGTCATCGTGGACCTCAAGGCTTCGCTCGGGGAGGTCGCGCTGTTCCTGGGCGTTCGTCCGCGCTTCACGGTGCTCGACGCGATCGAGAACCTGCATCGCCTGGACAAGGACTTCCTCAAGGAGCTGGTCTCGAAGCACAAGTCGGGATTGGACATCCTGGCGGGCTCGGAACAGTTCGACCGGCCCAACGCCCACGACGCGACGGCGATCGAAGAGCTGCTCCGGGTGCTCGGCCGGTTCTACGACTTCGTCGTGATCGACGCGGGGAACATGATCAACGCGTTCGTGGTCTCCAGTCTGTACACCGCGGACACGGTCTTCCTGATCACGAACCCCGACGTGCCGTCGATCCGGAACGCGCAGCGGATGGTGGACCGGGTGCGGCAGCTCGGCGCCGGAAGCGAGCGCGTGAGGATTCTGCTCAACCGCACCTCGGATCAGCTGCTCATCGCGCCGAAGCAGATCGAGACGGCGCTCGGCTACAGCATCCATCACTCGTTCAAGAGCGACTACCGCACGGTTTCGACGGCGCTCAACTCGGGCGTACCGCTCGCGCTGGCGAACGACTCGGACCTTGCGGGCGAGTTCAGCACGTTCACGCGTCAGCTGCTCGGGCAGCATGAACCGGCGAAGGAGCCGGAGAAGCGCCGGGCGTTTCTCGGCCTCGTTTAGATAGGGCGGCCCAGACATGAGCTTCACGCCACTGACTCCCAACACTCCCGGCGGCGCGGCCGCGCGGCCTCCCGTCCGGCAGGAGCCGGCGCGGCCGCAGTACATCGAGCTGAAGGCCAACGTTCACCGGAAGCTGCTCAACCGGCTGAATCTCGAGGCGCTCGCCTCGGTCGAGCGCGCGCGCGCGGAAGCGGAGATCCGCACGCTGCTCTTCGATCTGATTGCCGAAGAGGGCATGCCGCTCAGCATGACGGAGCGCGAGGCGATCCTCGGCGACGTCATCGACGAGGTCTTCGGCCTCGGCCCGCTCGAGCCGCTGCTGCGCGACGCGACGATCAGCGACATCCTGGTGAACACCTACAAGCAGGTGTACGTGGAGCGGAGCGGCAAGCTCGACCGCCTGCCGACGACCTTCCAGGACGACCGCCACCTGATGCGGGTCATCGATCGTATCGTGAGCGGCGTCGGGCGCCGCGTCGACGACAGCTCGCCGATGGTGGACGCGCGCCTGCCGGACGGCTCGCGCGTCAACGCGATCATTCCGCCGCTCGCGGTCGACGGCCCGCTGCTCTCCATCCGCCGCTTTCCGGCGGAGCGCCTCAAGGCCGAGGACCTCGTCGCGATCAGGTCGCTGACGCGCCCGATGCTCGAGTTCCTGGAGCACTGCGTCCGCTCGCGGCTGAACATGATCATCAGCGGCGGAACCGGCGCCGGGAAGACGACGCTCCTGAACGTGCTGTCGAGCTTCATCTCGGAGCGCGAGCGGATCGTCACCATCGAGGACGCCGCCGAACTGCAGCTGCACCAGGAGCACGTGGCACGGCTCGAGACCCGGCCGCCGAACGTCGAGGGCAAGGGGGCCATCCGGCAGCGGCAGCTCGTGATCAACTCCCTGCGTATGCGCCCCGATCGCATCGTCGTCGGCGAGGTCCGCGGCGAGGAAGCGCTGGACATGCTCCAGGCCATGAACACCGGCCACGACGGCTCGCTGACGACCGTGCACGCGAACACGCCGCGCGACGCGCTGACCCGTATCGAGACGATGATCTCGATGGGCAGCATGAATCTGCCGGAACGGGCGATGCGGCAGCAGATCGCGTCGGCCGTGCAGGTCGTGATCCAGCAGTCGCGCATGAGCGACGGCACGCGCAAGGTCACCAGCGTGTCCGAGATCACCGGCATGGAAGGGGACGTCATCACCATGCAGGAGATCTTCTGCTTCGAGAAGCTGGGCGTGAACCAGGAGGGCAAGGTGATCGGCCGGTTCCGGGCCACGGGCGTCCGGCCGAAAGTCTGCGAGCGGCTCAAAGCCGCCGGCGTCATCCTGCCCCCGGACATGTTCGAAGGCGTCACGGAGGTGCGGTAATGGCGCTCGTCCTGGTCCTGCTGGCATTTGGATTCGGCGTCGCGCTCGTGATGGGGCTGTATCTGGGGGGGGCGCAGATCCCCGGCCTGATGCTGCGCCGGAAGCTCGAGACGCGGCTCGAGGAGATTTCGCAGGCGCCGGAGGACACGTCCACGCCGGCCGCGAAGGTCAAGGCGCTGCTGAAGACGAAGGAAGAGGGTCCGCTGCCGGCGGTCGACCGGCTCTTCGCCGGCACCGACAGGGGCACGGCGTTCACGCACTGGATCGAGCAGACCGGGGTGAAGCTGTCGATCAGCGCCCTGCTGCTGATGACGCTCGCCTCCGGCTTCGGCGTCGCGATGCTCGTGAGCTTCGCGGTGCGCGCGTCCTGGGGGCTGCCCGTCGGGTTCGCGGCGGGCTGCGCGATTCCCTATCTCGTGCTCAACGTCAAGCGCGGACGGCGGCTGCGGGCGTTCGAGGAGCAGTTCCCCGAGGCGCTCGACCTGATCGCGCGGGCGCTGAAAGCCGGCCACGCGTTCGCGACGGGCCTCAAGATGGTCGCCGACGAGATGCCCGAGCCGGTCGGTCCCGAGTTCAGGAAGACCTTCGATGAACAGAACTTCGGCCTGCCGCTCAAGGACGCGCTCGAGAACCTGACGCACCGGGTGCCGTCGCTCGACGTCCGGTTCTTTTCGACCGCGGTGCTCATCCAGCGGGAAACGGGCGGCAACCTCTCGGAGATCCTCGAGAACCTGGCGCACGTCGTCCGCGAGCGCTTCAAGATCCTCCGCCAGGTGCGCGTGTACACGGCGCATGGCCGCCTGACCGGCTACGTGCTCCTGGCGCTTCCGGCGGTGCTCTGCATCGCGCTGTCGTTCATCAACCCGGACCACATGAACACGCTGTTCCGCGAGCGGATGGGGCAGACGCTGCTGATGATTGCCGGCGCGATGCAGTTCATCGGCTACGTGTGGATCCGCCAGGTCGTCAAGATCGAGGTGTAACGTGGACAATCTGCTGCCGCTGCTGGCGTTCGTGTTCGGGTCGCTCCTGGTGACCGGCGCGGCGCTCTTCTTCATGCCGAGCAAGGCCGTCGCCATCGATCGGCGGCTCGAAGAGCTGATGCCCGGCCGCGAACCGCAGGAGGAGAAGCGCACGTTCGCCGCGCTCGTGACAGTCTTCAAGCGGATCGGCGAGAAGGCGCCGCGGTCCCCCAAGGAGATGGGCACGCTCCGGCTCCGGCTCGTGCAGGCGGGCTACCGGCGCGACGAGGCGATGACGATCTTCTTCGGCATCCGCATCTCCCTCGCGCTCGCGCTCTTCGCCCTCTTTGCGACCTCGATCGTCATGCGCCCGAACATCACGCTGGCGCTCGGCGGCGTGGGCTTCGGCTACATCTTCCCGGGCATGGTGCTGGCGCGGCTGGCCAAGCGGCGTGCGCACAGGATCCGGCTCTCGCTGGCGGATGCGCTGGATCTGCTGGTCGTCAGCGTCGAGGCCGGGCTCGGCCTCGACCAGGCGCTCACCCGCGTCGGCCAGGAACTCGCCTTCGCGTATCCGGATCTGTCGGCCGAGCTGCGGCTCGTGAACCTCGAGCTGCGCGCCGGCAAGCCGCGCGCCGAGGCGCTCCGCAACCTGGCCGATCGAACCGGAGTGGACGATCTGAGCGCCCTCGTCACGATGCTGATTCAGACCGACAAGTTCGGGACGAGCGTCGCGCAGTCGCTTCGCGTGTACTCCGAAACGCTCCGCACCAAGCGCCGCCAGCGCGCCGAAGAGGCCGCCGCCAAGACCGGGGTGAAGATGGTGTTTCCGCTGGTGCTGTGCATCTTCCCGGCGATCTGGGTCGTGACGATCGGCCCGGCGGCGATCAAGTTCGTCACGGTCCTGTTCCCGATGACCAGCAAGTAGGCAGGAGCGATCTGCATGACCATGGCAACCGCGGAAGCCGCAGGAACCCAGAGCCGTCCCACGCCGCCCCCTCCGCCGGCCACCCTGCAGGAGACGGGGCTGCACTCCGACACGCTCTCGCAGCTGCTGATCAAGACGCTCGTGGCCGGCGAGGCGAGCGGCACGATGCTGGCCGAGAAGCTGCGCCTGCCCTACTCGGTGCTCGACGCGCTGATTCAGCATGCGAGAGTCGAGAAGGTGGTCGAAGTGCGCGGCGCGAGCGGCGTCGGCTCCGCCGGCTACCGCTACGCCCTGACCGACCTCGGCCGCGATCGGGCCGCCCAGTACCTGGAGGTCTCGCGCTACGTCGGCCCGGCGCCGGTGCCGCTGGCGCAGTACAACGCGTACGTGCGCGCGTGCATGGCCGCCCGCGGGGACGTCAATCGCGATCGCCTGTCGACCGGCTTCGAGAACCTGATTGTCAACAAGGCGATGATGGACCAGCTCGGCCCCGCGGTGAACTCCGGGAAGTCGCTCTTCCTGTACGGCGCGCCGGGCAACGGCAAGACCGTCATCGCCGAAGGCATCGGCCGGGCGCTCGGCGAGGCGATGCACGTGCCGCACGCGGTCGACGTCGACGGCCAGACGATCACGATGTTCGATCCCGTCAACCATCAGCTCATGAGCGGGGGAGAGGCGGCCGCCCAGAGCGTCGTCGCGGCGGCGGTTCACGATCGCCGCTGGGAGACGATCCGCCGTCCGGTGGTCGTGGTCGGCGGCGAGCTGACGCTCGAGATGCTCGACCTGACGTTCAATCCCATCGCCCGCTTCTACGAGGCGCCGATCCAGCTCAAGGCCAACGGCGGGGTATTCGTCGTGGACGACTTCGGCCGCCAGCGCATTCCGCCGCGCGACCTGCTGAACCGCTGGATCGTGCCGCTCGAGAGCCGGGTGGACTACCTCACGCTGCACACGGGGCGCAAGTTCGAGATCCCCTTCAACGTGCTGATCATCTTCGCCACGAACCTGAAGCCCGAGTCGCTGGCCGACGAAGCGTTCCTGCGCCGCATCCCCTACAAGATCCGCGCGAAGAATCCCACGATGGACGAGTACTGCCGGATCTTCGAGCTGTACTGCCGGCGGCGCGGCCTGCCGTTCGATCCCGTCATGGTCGAGTACCTGCACCGGAAGTACTACCAGCCGCGCAAGCTCCAGATGCGCGCCTGCCACCCGCGCGATCTGATCGAGCAGGTCGTGGACCGCTGCCGCTACGACGGGCGCACGCCGGGCATCACGCGGGAACTGCTCGACGCCGCCTGCGGCAGCTACTTCCTCGAGGAATCCGACTCGCAGGGCAACGAACCCTCATGAAGCGATCGCTGGCGCTCGCGAGTCGTGAGACCGCGGTGTATCCGCAGCTGGCCGTCCCGGGGCGGCGCGATCTGGCGGAGCTTGCCAGCAAGGTCCTCATCGTTTCCCTGTTCACACTGATGGCGGTCCGCCTGGGGACCGATTTTCTCGAAACCGGCCGTCTGACCGGACTGCTGCTCGTCGTCAGCGAGGCGCTCGTGGTCGTGCTGACCGTCTTTCGACGGGACGCGCTGGCGATCGATCGCAGCCTGCGCGCCCGCGTGCTGACGGCCGTGTCGCTCGTGGGTCCGCCGCTCGTGCGCCCCTCGAGCCTGGCGGCCCTGGCTCCTGAGACGATCACCGTCGCCGTATCGGCCGTCGGCCTGATCATCGTCATCGCGGGCAAGGCGTCGCTCGGCCGCAGCTTCGGCCTGATGCCCGCCAATCGCGGCATCGTCTGCTCCGGCTTGTACCAAGTCGTGCGCCACCCCATCTACCTCGGGTACCTGATCTGCCACGTGGCGTTCCTGGCCGCGCACCCGAGCGCGTGGAACATCACGCTGCTGATCGTCGCGGACCTCGGCCTGATGGCCCGCGCGGTCTGCGAGGAGGGCACGCTCGCGCTGGACCCGGAATACCGCGCCTATCAAGCCCGCGTGCGCTGGCGCGTGGTGCCGGGGGTCTTTTGACGCCCGCCGCCCTCCTCGTCGCGGTCGCCTTCGCTGCCGTTCTGCAGCACCCCGCCTCCGCCGGCGATGACCTCGAGTCGCGCGTCCAGCGTCTGGTGCACTGCCTCGAAGGCAAGTGGGAGCTCATGGGCTCGAGCGGCACCGATCTCGATCGCATTCACCGCTGGCGCAAACTGAATGACACCATCACGGTGCAGGCGCGGACCTTCCCGACCGACCAGGACGCGGAGCAGCACGTGAGGGCCATGGTGGCTGCGCTCGGGATGCCCGTGTCGGAGAGGGTGAAGGCCGCCAGCTTCGGGGTGCGGATAGCGTGGGGCGACGGCGGGTCGAGTGTCTACCTGGCGATCGGCCGTACTGCCGTCATCATCAGCGTGCCGTCCACCGATCTCGCCCGCCGGCTGTCCCGCCAGGCCGCGGCCGAGTTCTCCAGCTAACTGAATCCCACCAGCCGCGCCACCGTAGCCCCCAGGTGACTCTCAGGGGCGTCGAAGAACGACGCGACCAGCGGATGGCGCTCGAGCGCCGCCTGGACGATCCCTCGCTGCACGCCGTGCCCGCGGCCATGAATCAGCCGCACCTCCCGGAGCCCCGCCTCATGCGCGGCGTTGATGTACTCCTCGACAACGGACTTGATGTCACGCGGATGAAAGGCGTGCAGGTCGAGGGAAGGTTCGATTGGGATCTTGAGTGGTTGATCCATGTCTCTCGTCGTGTCACACGGTGGTGCCTCGTGCCTGGTGCCGGGTGCCTCGATGGCTGGTGCCTGGTGAGTGCTTTATGCCTGGTGCTTGGTGCGTCGCATTGGGCCTTGGTGCCGCAGTAGGAGCACTAAGCCCGCAGCACCAAGCACGAAAGCACGAAGCACCAAGCGCGAAGCGCGAAGCACGAAGCACGAAGCACCATGCACGAGCGATCCAGGCACCCGGCACAAGGCACCAGGCACGCCGACGATCACCCCTTGGCAAACGAAGCCGTCACGGTCGTCGAAATCCCCCCGCGCGGCGTGAAGTCGCCGACGATCGTCATGCGGCGCGGATGGCACGCGGCGACGAGGTCGTCGAGGATCTGGTTCGTGGCGGTTTCGTAGAAGATGCCGCGATTCCGGAACTCGTGCATATAGAGCTTCAGCGCCTTCAGCTCGAGGCACAGCTGATCGGGGACGTACGTGATGCGAATCTCGCCGAAATCGGGCATGCCGGTCTTCGGACACATCGACGTGAACTCGGGGCAGCGAATCGCAATCTCGTACTCCCGTCCGGGACGCGGGTTGGGGAACGTTTCCAGTGTGGCGCCGGACATGACAAAAAGTGTAGCATTCAGGCCGAATTTGCGGGCGTGGCCGGGCTGGCGCGATTGACAGCGCAAAACACCGCGCGCTAGGATACCCGCTGATTTCCTGAGATTTCTCCGCTGCCGCCGCACGCGCGCACGGCCGTCGCGGGTTCCGTAGAGCGCGCCCAAGCAAGGGGAATAGCCGATGGCAGAGGCCCGCAGGATGGGCAAATCCGAACTGTTCTCGCACTTCGCGGATCGCTTCGAGGTGAAGCGCACGCAGGCGCGGGAATTCTTCGACGAGCTGAACACGCTGGCTGAGAAGGAGTTGAAGCGGTCCGGCGAGTTCGTGCTGCCGGGGATGGTGAAACTCGTCGTGCAGAAGCGGAAGGCCAGGATGGGCCGGAATCCGGCTACGGGCGAGGCGATCAAGATTCCGGCAAAGACGGTCGTCAAGGCGCGCATCGCCAAGCAGCTCAAGGACGCTGTCCTGCCGCGCAAGTAAGCGGGGTGGCCGGCCGGGCGGCTGCCGATGGCCTCCCGGAACCGCACCAGGGTTCTCAGGCACATCGGCCCCTGGCGCCCCTACCAGCGGGGGTTCGCCAGGCGGCCGAAAATTCTGTGTCCGCGATTCGATGCGCGCCCGCCCCGGCGTGGAGGGCCCACCCTACCCCGCCACTAGCGTCATGCGCGGCGCCTGCGCCCGCGGGAAGTCCAGCACGAACGTCGTGCCCTTGCCCACCTCGCTCGTCACCGAGATCTGCCCGCCAAGCTGCTCCACGATTTTCTTCGAGATCGCCAGGCCGAGGCCCAGGCCGCGCCGCTTCGTCGTGACGAAATCCTCGAAAATCGCGTTCAGCCGATCCGGCGCGATGCCGCAGCCGGTGTCGCTCACGCGCATGCGGACGCGGCTGCCGTCCGTGTCGGTCGACACGACCACTTCTCCCCCCGGCGCCGTCGCCTGGATCGCGTTGATGATCAGGTTGCGGTAGACGCGCCCGAGCGCGAAGAGGTCCCCGTCGATGTAGGCGCCGCGCGCGGCCGTTTCGGCCCGCAGCACGATCCCCGCCGTGTCCGCGTGCGGCACCATCGTCTCGACGACTTCCCGGATCGAGCGATCCACTTCGAGCGGGAAGCGTTCGAGCGGAATCGGCCGGGCGATGTTGCGCAGGTCCTCGATGACGCGCTTCACGATCACCATCTCCCGATCGACGATCTCCTTGAACGTGCCGCGATACTCGACATCGTCGAACATCTTCACGATCAGCTTGCAGTTGTTGTAGATGTTCTGGATCGGGTGCGAGAGGTCGTGGACGAGCCCCGCGGCGATGCGCCCGAACATGGCCTGCCGCTCCTGCTTCCGCACGTTTTCCTGCAGCTCGACGAGCCGGTCGGCCATCGAGTTGAAGGCGTCGCCCAGCTGGCGGATCTCGTCGCGGCCCGAGACGGCCACCCGCTCGTCGAGCCGCCCTTCCGCGATGCCCTGCGTCGCGCGCGTCAGCGCGAAGATGCGCGTGATGAAGGAGCGCCCCCATAAGGCCCCCGCGATCACGGTGCCCAGCAGCGCGAGCCCGATGACGGCGAGCAGCTGCTTCTGCAGAGACGCGGCAAGCGCGAACGCCTCATCCGTCGGCTGCTCGACGATCACGACCCATGGCAGGGGGAGATCGGGTATCCGGGCGGCGACCGCGAGCATCCGCTCGCCCCCCACGTCGTCGTACCGCGTATCGCTGGCCCCTCCTTCCAGCACGGACGCCGCGAAGATCTGTTCGGGTGTGCGCGCGCGGCTCGTGGCGTTCACGGCGATGAGGCGCTTCTTGTCAGGGTGGCCGTGCGCGATCAGCCGCTGATCCTCCGCGAGCAGGAGGGCATAGCCGGTGCGCCCGATCCGGACGTGATCGACCATCCGCCACAGCTCCTCGAGCGCGAGTTCGCCGACGATCCATCCCGACTCCTGATCCCGGGGCTTCACCTGGACGGCCAGCGTCGTCGCCGGCAGGCCATCGTCGTCGAGCTCGACGGGCGCGATGTACATCCCGTCCTCGGAGATGTCCGCTGCCTCCGGAACAGTGAGGCTGGGACCGGCCACCCGGCTCGTGGCGATCAGCTTTCCTCCGGCCGTGAAAAATGAGATCTCCCGCAGCTCGGGGAACCCGAGAACGTAGTCCTTGAGGATCCGAGCCTGCTGCCACGGTTCGAGGCCCGCTCGCAGCTCGAGCCCGAGCGCTTTCAGGACGCGCTGGTTGTGCACGATGTACTGGGCGATCTGCTCGGCTATCTGCTGCGCCACCCGGCGATTGCCTTCGCGCACCGAATCCTGCGTGCCCGTGCGCAGATTCACGATGGAAACGGCGCCGTAGAGCACGAGCGGCGCCACGGCGGCGCTCGCGATGAGCAGGATGAACCGGGTGGTGATGCGGGTCATGGACGGGGCGCGGCGGCCGGCCGCCACTGCCAGAGGCTCCCCATCACGTCGCGGCCGGCCTCGGTTGGGACCTCGAAGTCCTTGCTCACGGCGCGTGCGACCACGGGCCATGCGAGAAAGAGCGCCGGCGGATCGTCGTACAGCCTTCGCTGGAGGTCGTTCACCGCCGCGCGTGTTTCCGCGTCATTGGTGGCGCCGCGCAGGCGGTCCAGCACTCGATCCGCCGCGGTATAGCCGGTCGTGGATTGCGAGGAGTGAAAGGCCAGGTACGTCCAGGTAAGCGATCGGCCGCTCGTCCGCTCGAACAGGAACGCGTCGAAGTCACGTTTCCCGATTCTCGCCACCAACTGCTCCCACGGAAGCGCCACGATTTCCATGTCCACGCCGATGTCGTAGAGCTGCTTCTGCAGCAGAATCCCGATCTTCTCGTACCGGCTGTCGTTGGCCAGCGTCAGGCAGGTGAACCGGAACCGGCTGTTCATCCGTCCGCGCTGCCGCGCGAGCTTGATGCGGTATCCGGCGCCGTCGAGGAGCAGCGTCGCCGCTTCGGTGTTCAGCGAATAGGACTTCGGAGCGGCGCTGTAGGCCCAGTGCTGCGGCCAGATCGGTCCTTCAGCGACGAGGCCGCGCTCGTCGAGCCCCGAGTCCACGATCTGCTGCCTGTCCACCGCATGGCTGAGCGCCTGCCGCACCGCGGTCTCCTTCAGCGCGGGATGCCGGAGATTGAAGAGAACCTGGACGTAGTACGGCCGCGTGTGGGGAAAGGTTCGGATGGTGCTCTGCTTCTCGACGAAGTCCATCGCACTGGGGCTGACCTCGTGGACGGCATCGATCTCGCCCCGCATCAGCGCCGCCCAGGCCCCTCTCTGATCGTCGTACCGCTTGAGCTCGACGGCGCTGATGTGCGGGCGGCCGCGATAATATTCGTCGAACGCCATGAGGCGAATGGAGTCAAGCGCACGGATATTGGCCAGTTCATCGTCTGAGCCTGCGTACTTGAACGGGCCCGTGCCGAGCCAATCTTTCAGCGGGTGCATCAAGGCCACGTTCGCAAGATCGGCGAGAAAGAAGGCGTCCGGTTTCGAAAAACGAACGACAAGGGAATCTCCGTCGGCTTCGACGGACGTAACACTCTGGAACGAAATGGCGGTGGCCTCGTTCCGGGTGAGGCCCTCCCGAAGAATGTCTGCCGCAGTCGCCGCGGTCAGTCCGGTGCCGTCGTGAAACTTGATGCCCTTGTCCAGCTCGAGGCGGATCGACATCCTGTCGGGGGACCATTCCCACCGTGTCGCGAGCCTGGAGCCCGGCCTGCCATCCCACTCGATGCCGATCAGGGGTTCTTGAACGATATTGTTGGCAATTCCTGAGATCCCCATCGCGACCGTGCGAGTTTCGGGTGCGGCCACGCCAACGCGGAGGATCGTTGGAACCGCGCTAGCGGTCGTCTGGTGGGAACACGCGACGTGGAAGGCAGTAGTACCGGCGACGACACAGCAAGCGAACAACCGAGCACGTGCTCGCATTGCCCGCACGAGCCGGGAGCCTAAAAGGGCAGTTTCCAAGGTCTCTGGGGCGGGGAGCCGGCCGAATAGGCCGTTTACCTATTCTACTAGCTTATCGGCCGGCCGCCGCACCAGAGTAGAAAGTCCTAGGTCCTCTTGGCCGGCGGTACATCAATCAGCCACGGGCAGATCCGATCGGATTGAATTGGCGCTCCACCCTTCTTTACGACCTGAATCTTCATGTTTCACTCCTGAAACGTAGTAAAAGAGCTGTTGCCGACGCTGTTACCGGAGATGGTCGAGCGAGACGTCCACCAGCCATGGACGCAGCGTCTCCCGCTTCTTGTCACCCTTCTTGCCCTTCACAGCCCCCCCTTTCATTTCTACCGGACCCTTTACACTGCCGCTTCGGCCATCCGCGCGGCCTCGCGCGCGAGCGAGATGACGCCCGACTCGAAGCTCGGCTTGTGGCAGTTCGGTTTGTTCATGTCGCGCAGTTCCGTGTAGGCCGCTGTCGTGCACCCGCCCGCGCAGACCGGGATGAACGCGCAGTCCCGGCACTCATGCCACGCGGTCAGGCGCTCGAAGCGCTTCGCCGCCCCGCTTCGCAGCTGATCGTCCCGGCCGTCGATGTGCCCCGTCGATTCGGCCAGATTGCCTGCGAACCCCGGACACGCGTACAGCGATCCGTCCGGTCCGATCGTGTGAGCGTGGCGCTTGTGAATCTCGCACGGTCCCATGTGGACGCCGTCCGCGGTCGCAAACCCGCGCTTCTTCGTCTCTTCCCGCAGGAACGCCATCTTCTCGTCCATCACGCCGCAGCTGTCGCACGCGGTGGTGCCGGCGCCCGCGGTGGTCATGCAGGTGCCGTTGAGGGGCTTCCCGTTTCCGCCGACGACGGTGAGCGGGATGAGGCCTTTCGGCGCAGGCGGCTGCGGCTCCCGGATGATCGGCTTGAACGCGACGCGGGCGAGCTGGTCTGCGAACTCCTGCTCGCGGAGGAAATCGAGCAGCGCCGGATAGCTGTCCACGCTCGACTCGTCGAAGTTGCCGCCGATCGAGATCCGGCACTTGCCGGCGATGTTTCGGACGTTCTGGATGATCCTGTCGAACGTGCCCTGCCCGCCGCGAAGCGGCCGCATGCGATTGTGGGTGTCGCGGTCGCCGTCGAGCGTGATCTTCACGCCGGTCAATCCGAACGGCAGCAGGCGCTCGACGACTTCCGGCGTCAGCAGCAGGCCGTTGGTGATGATGGCGATCGACAGCTCGCTGCCGCGCGCCTCGCAGCTGTGCCAGAGCCGCTCGGCCAGGTAGTAGACCACCGGCAGGTTGAGGAGCGGTTCGCCGCCGAAGAACGTCAGCGCGACGGTTCCGGGCCTGACGGCATCCATGCGCGCCTCGATCCACTCGGCCACCTTCGCTGCCGACTCCATGGACATCTTGGCCGCGTGTTTGTTGTAGTCGCCGTGATCGCCCTGGATGCAGTAGTCGCACGCGAAGTTGCACTGCAGCGTCGTCAGGACCGTGACCCGCAGCTGTTCCGACGCCTCGCGGTAGCTGTCGAAGAACCGCTCCAGGTTCCGGCGATCCGCTTCGCGGCTTTCGACGAGGAACCCGTGTTCGGCCAGCGTCATCACCGCCTCGCGTTCGCTCTCATCGAACGCGACGTCGCCCCTCCCGGCCCGGTCCAGCAGGTCCGACACATCGCGGCTGACGATGAGCTGGGCGTCCGTAAACGTGTTCATGAGAAACACGTCGTCGCGATCGTCGAGCGGCACACGAACATTGAACTGCGACGGGTGCATAACGCTCCTGTCTCCCCCAACTCGAATGGCGTTTGAAACCGGGAGCTGGTAGGCGCGTGGCGCCGGAAAGTCCGCGGCGTCTATGGGTAAAAAGTGCAACCGATATTCCGATGAGGCCGAGCTGCGTCCAAAGAGTCCTATTTGACGGATGGGAACGGATTACACATTGGAAATGGCGACA